>Ga0302322_100000074_pt1 | contig 59575 bp, 54 predicted proteins | sample Fen_T0_2_FD_203757 | JGI IMG/M metagenome (GOLD analysis project Ga0302322, IMG submission 203757) | Peat permafrost microbial communities from Stordalen Mire near Abisko, Sweden - Fen_T0_2 | ecosystem: Environmental > Terrestrial > Soil > Wetlands > Permafrost | place: Sweden: Abisko...
GTTCATCGTGAGCGCGTCCCAAAGAAGCAAACGTCCGCTGAGCAATTCGCCGATGCCCGCGAGCAGCTTGAGCGCCTCGGTCGCCTGAATCGTGCCGATCAAGCCTGGCAAGACGCCGAGCACACCGGCTTCCGAGCAATTAGGCACCGTGCCTGGTTCTGGTGGTTCAGGAAACAGGCAGCGATAGGTTGGCCCACCTTGCCAGTTAAACACACTCGCCTGCCCTTCAAAACCGTGGATGGCGCCGTAAACAAACGGTTTCCCTGCGAGCACGCAGGCGTCGTTCACCAAATAACGCGTGGCGAAATTGTCCGAGCCGTCGATCACGACGTCGCAGGCCTGCACCAGTTCGAGCGCATTGGCCCGGATGAACCGCTCCGCCCTCGGCACGATTTCGATCAATGGATTGAGGGCGCGTAGCCGCCGCGCCGCGGCTTCGACCTTAAGCTGACCGGTGTCCGCTTCGGTGTAGAGCACCTGTCGTTGAAGATTCGATACGTCCACCCGGTCGGCATCGACAATCGTGATCCGCCCCACGCCCGCGGCAGCCAGGTACAGCAGGGCCGGACAACCCAACCCGCCCGCGCCAATTACCAATACACGGCTACGTTTCAGTTTTTCCTGCGCTTCCGGGCCGAACCCGGCGAGCGACAAGTGCCGCGCATAACGAGCAATTTCTTCGCTGGTAAAAGGCATTGTAAGAAAAATCTGCGCTAAGAGACCAAGCTAACTTCCGAATTCTGCGCGTCGTAAGCGGGATCCCAATCTTTCCAAACGGGTTCGTACCCCTGGCTGCGCAGATAGGCTGCGACCTCATCGCTAGAGCGCTCATCACCGACCTGAAATTGCTCAAGCGAATCCGGTTCTGAGGCGTAGCCGCCCGGATTCGTGCGGGCACCCGCGCTTATCGAGGTCACACCGAGTTTGATCGCGTGATTTCGAAAACGCGGGCTCTCCCGCGTTGAAAGCGTCAGTTCCACCTCGCGGCTGAAAAGCCGGTAAGCGCAAAACGCCTGGACCAAATCGCGTTCGCTCGTTGGCGTGACTTCGATCTCCGCCCCCGCGTGCGGGCGCAATCGCGGGAAAGAAATACTGTAACGGGTTTTCCAATACCGCTTTTCCAGATAGCGAAGATGAAGCCCTAGAAACCACGCGTCCGTCCGCCAGTCACTCAGCCCGTAGAGTGCGCCCAGCCCGATCTTCTTAAGCCCCGCTCGGCCCAATCGATCTGGCGTCTCCAGGCGAAATGGCATGTCGGCCTTTGGCCCCTTTAAATGAAAACGCGCATACGCCGCGGGGTCATAAGTCTCTTGAAAAACAATCACCGCACTCAGGCCTTCGCGAGCAAGCGTCGCATAATCCTCTTCGCTGACCGGCTGGACCTCCATTGACAGATTGGCAAAGTACGGCCGCAGAAGCCGCAGCGCATTCGAAAAATATTCGCGGCCAGCACGCGTCGATTCACCCGTCACGAAAAGCACATGTTCGATCCCGCGACCGCTCAACACGGCCGCTTCCGCCCGGATTTCGTCATCGCTGAGAATCTTACGGGCGATTTTATTCTGCGCGCTGAAACCGCAATACGTACAGACGTTATGACAAACGTTCGTCAGATAGAGCGGCGCAAAAATCTGCATCGTGCGGCCAAACCGCTCGACTGTCCGTTGATGGCTGAGTTGCGCCATCTCTTCAAGAAACGGCACTGCCGCCGGCGAAAGCAGCGCCTGCAAGTCGTCAAGATCGAGCCCGGCGCGAATACGTCCCAGCGCCCGGCGGACATCAGCGCCGGTCTTGCTTTGTATCGTCCGACTGGTTTCGGCGAAATCATGCTGTTTCCAAACGTCGACAAAGCTCATCGGTTGATACCTCCTGCAGGTAGCGGCGCAGTCTTGCTGCGCCCTAGCGTGTGGCCTCCGGAAAGGGCGCAACAAGATTGCGCCCCTACAAGTGTGATACGAAAACTCATGCGCCCACCTCGCTCAGGAATGCAGTCAACGGCGAGGTCGCGCTCGCTACGGGTTTAGACAAGGACGCCGCCAGTCCGGACTCAAAGGCCAATCGCCCCGCCTCGACGCCGAGCATGAACGCGCGGCCCATCACCACCGGATCAGCCGCCGCCGCGATCGCGGTGTTCACCAAAACAGCGTCTGCACCTAATTCCATTGCCGCTGCCGCATGCGACGGCGTGCCAAGTCCGGCATCGATGACGACCGGCAGGTTACTCTGCGCGAGGATGATTTCGAGAAACGCGAGCGACGCCAACCCCCGGTTGCTCCCGATCGGCGCACCAAGCGGCATGACTGCGGCACAACCGGCTTCCTCAAGGTGTTTGCACAACACCGGATCGGCATGCACGTAGGGCAACACCACGAAGCCGCGCTTCACGAGCTCCTGCGCCGCCTTCAATGTCTCGATGGGGTCGGGCATCAGATATTTGGGGTCCGGGTGGATTTCGAGTTTCACCCAGTTCGTTTCGAGCGCTTCCCTCGCCAGTTCCGCCGCAAGCACCGCTTCCTTCGCGTCGCGCACGCCAGAAGTATTTGGCATCAGTCGATAGCGCCGGCGATCCAGGCGTGAGAGAATGTCGTCAGGGGTGCCGTCCGTGTGGATGCGACGCAACGCCACCGTGACGAGTTCCGTGCCCGACGCGGACAGGCTTTCCGCCATCATCTCCCCAGAACTGTATTTGCCCGTGCCCAAAAAAAGGCGGGAGGAGAATGAAACACCCGCGATAGTGAGTGGCTTGGAACTCATAGAAATAGTTGCGTTGTTTAGACCGCCTCGCCTGCCCAGGCGGCGGCGTACGTTTTGAAATTTGGCTCTATCCGCCCCCCGCGGAATAAACCAGACGCTACCGCCACACCCGCTGCGCCGGTCCCGCGTACTTCGGGCACATCGGCCGGCTCGATACCGCCAATGACCCACGCGGGCAGGCCATCGACCATCGCAACGAGCAGGCGGACGCCACCCGGACCCAACACGGGCGAAAGGTTCTGCTTTGTGGTGGTGTGACGCCAGGGGCCGACGCCGACGTAATCGAGGCAACCCGACGTGATTGCGCGTTTCGCATCGGCCTCGTTGTTAACCGTGCCACCGAGCAGCATGCTGCGACCCAGGCGACGCCGCGCCGCACGCCAGTTTTCGTCGTCTTTGCCAAGATGGACGCCATCAGCTGCGGCCGCGATCGCGATATCCACGCTATCATTAATAATGCATACCGCACCGTGTTCGCGGCAGATCGAAACGACGGCGCAGGCCGTGTTGAGCCAAAGCTGCGGAGCCGCGCTCTTCATCCTCAACTGAATCCAGCGCGCACCGGCCTCGCACAATCGCTCCGCTTGCTCTTCGTGCGAAAGCGCGAGCGCATCCTGCGTTATGCACATCACAGAATATCGGTGTGGTTCAAGCGGCATGAACTGAGATGGGTTGTTGCAGTTGTTCGAATACTTTCAGGGGTTCCGCTGCCTGCCAGAGCGCTCCGAGTAACGCCACGCCGTCAAATCCCAGTTCTGCACAGCAAGTGGCATTCGACGGAGTGATGCCACCAAGCGCGATGACCTCCGTTCTCCGCTCCGCCGCAGTGCGCCGAGCCAGGCGTTCGGCGATAGCAGCATATCCAATCGTCGGTTGATAATCAGGTTTCGAAATCGACGGAAAAACCGGACTTAAAAACACGGCGTCGAAATGACCCAGTGCCGCGTCAAGCGTCACCTGGTCATGACAAGACCGACTGGTAAAAAGGTAGGGACGGCCCGCCGGGACGGCCGAAATCCCCGGCGCGCCCAGCGGTCGCGCCCTACCCTCAGAATCCTTAAAATGCATACCACCGCAACCAAACTCAACCGCCAGCTCGTGGTACTGGTGAAGAACCAACCGTGAGCGCCATTGCGCTGGCACGACGTTCAGCCACGCGAACAACCTTTCCCGCGACCATTGCGGCTTGCGCACGTGATAGCGCTCGAGACCTGAATTAAACAGCTCCGCCAGCACCGCGTGTTCGCGCGGTTCGTCTGACGCAGGTGAAACAACCACGATTTTCATCCGCCCTGCGTTGCCTGAATGAGGAGTACGCGATCATTTTCCGTGAGTTGGCGGGTCGACCACGACGACCGTGAAACCACCGCGTCGTTGATCGCGACGGCAACGCCACGACGCTCGGCCAGCCCGAGTTCGCCCAGCAAAACACCCAACGTCGCGGCATCGGCAATCACACGCTCCTTATCGTTTAGGCGAATCGTCATGATATACTCCGCGATTACTTCGGTGCGTTGTAGATCTCGCCGCCGAGTTTGCGAAATTCCTCGGCCTTGGCGTGAAGACCGGCAACGACCGCCTGCGATTCCTCCACGCCTTGGGACTCGGCGAATTTCCGCACGTCCTCAGTGATCTTCATCGAGCAAAACTGCGGACCGCACATCGAACAGAAGTGCGCGGTTTTGGCGCTGTCTTGTGGTAAAGTCGCGTCGTGGAACTCGCGGGCTTTCTCTGGATCCAAGCCAAGGTTGAACTGGTCTTCCCAGCGAAATTCGAAACGCGCCTTGGAGAGAGCGTTATCGCGATACTGCGCAGCCGGATGGCCCTTCGCCAGATCGGCGGCATGGGCAGCGATCTTGTAAGCAATGACCCCGGCGCGCACATCCTCCTTGTCCGGCAAACCGAGATGTTCCTTAGGGGTAACGTAGCAAAGCATCGCGCAGCCATGCCAGCCGATCATCGTCGCACCGATGGCGCTGGTGATGTGGTCGTAACCCGGCGCGATGTCCGTCGTGAGTGGCCCGAGCGTGTAGAACGGCGCTTCGTGGCACCACTCGAGCTGCTTGGTCATATTCTCCGGGATCATGTGCATGGGCACGTGCCCGGGACCTTCGTTCATCACCTGCACGCCGAATTTCCAGGCCCGCGTGGTGAGTTCACCCTGAGTGAGCAACTCGCCGAACTGCGCGTCATCGTTGGCATCGGCGATCGAGCCGGGACGCAGCCCGTCGCCGATCGAAAAGGATACATCGTAGGCCGCCATGATTTCGCAGATTTCGTCCCACTTTGTGTAGAGGAAATTCTCCTGGTGATGCGAAAGACACCATTTGGCCATGATCGACCCACCACGACTCACAATGCCCGTCATGCGGCGCGCCGTGAGCGGCACGTAGCGTAGCAGCACCCCGGCATGAATTGTGAAATAGTCCACGCCTTGCTCGGCCTGCTCGATCAACGTGTCGCGGAAGATTTCCCACGTCAGATCTTCGGGGCGGCCACCGACTTTTTCCAACGCTTGGTAAATCGGCACCGTGCCGACCGGCACCGGGCAATTGCGCAGAATCCATTCGCGCGTCTGGTGAATATTTTTGCCGGTCGAAAGATCCATCAGCGTGTCGCCGCCCCACTTCACCGACCAGCGCATCTTTTCAACCTCCTCCTCGATCGATGAGGCCACCGCGGAGTTGCCGATGTTCGTGTTAATCTTCACGAGGAAGTTTCGACCGATAATCATCGGTTCGGCTTCGGGGTGATTGACGTTGAGTGGGATGATTGCCCGGCCACGCGCCACTTCACTGCGAACAAACTCCGGCGTGATCTCGCGTGGGACAGCCGCCCCAAAACTCTGGCCCGCATGCTGACGCCAGAGCGAATTGCGCGGACCCTTCTCCGTCATCTCCAGCAACTCGCGCGCACTTTGCAGGCGCATGTTCTCGCGAATCGCCACGTACTCCATCTCGGGTGTGACGATGCCTTTTTTTGCGTAATGCATCTGGGTGACGCACGCACCGGGTCTGGCGCGAAGGGTTTTGCGGCCGGCACGATCAAACGGTTTCAATGGATTGCGTTTCCCTTCCTGCTCGGCCTGCGCGCGGTGCTTTTCCGACATATAACCATCGTCAATCGGCTTGACCGCACGGGCGGCGATTTCTTCAACATCGCCGCGTTCACGAATCCAAGCCGCCCGAAGTGCGGGCACACCCTGGGTCACGTCGCCATGAAAAGTCGGATCGCCCCAGGCACCCGCCGTGTCGTAAACCCGCACCGGATCGTTGGGCACTTCGGTACCGTTGGGCAGACGCGTCGGCGTGAGATCGATTTCGCGCACCGGAACGAGCAGATCGGGGCGCGAGCCTTGCAGATAGACGCGGCGCGACGCTGGAAAACAACGATGACCGGCGGAGCCGTTGGCGGACTGGGAGGTTGGCATGAGAGGAGATAAGTTGGCGCCCGACGCCACCGATCAGGTCGCAAGTCCCGTCGCTTTCGCACACGGTTCCTGTTTTCCCTACGGCGGTGTTAAGCGCATCAGGTTCGAAGACTTTAGGGGCCGAGCTTGCCCCAATCTCAGCCCGGAGCTCCGGGCTCGCCTAAACGAGGTGAGCCATACGAAGGATGCGGATCGGCTGGTTTTTCAACTTAAAACGCAGAATTGCTAGAGATCTCCCAACGCAAATTTCGCGTGCGTTTAGGTGGTTTACCCTAAGTTCTCACTCCGCAGCACGGTGGGCGCGGTAAAAAATAAGTGCATGACTGCGTAACCCGCTGTCGCCCTTAATCCGAGCCGCCAACGACCGAAATACACGGTGTCGCTCTGTCGTCGACCACCATGAAACGCTTAACCTTGTTGTTGCTTTTGCTGTCTCCTTCGCTGCTTTTCGCGGCGGCACAATATCCGGAAAAATTGCGCATCGATGGGAAGGAGGAGCAATTGATGGCTACGCCGCTCGAAGATTTCTGGAGCGCTGCACATCCCAGGCCGGAAGCGCTTTCTCAAACAAGCTGGGCCTGCTGGCGTGGTTACATCGGCATTTGGGAAATCGTCGACAACACGCTTTGCCTGCTCCGCCTCGAACGGCACGAAATCTGGCCCAAGGAGGACACCTTCCAGGAACAAGCCATCGAGATTCCCCTAAAACCCTTATTTGGCTCCGAGGGACCCGTCTCGGCCGAGTGGTTTTCCGGTATCCTGCGGGTGGCTCGCGGCGACGTGCTGACTCAGGTAAACACCGGCTATGCGTCGGTCTATGAAGAGGATCTTTTCCTGATCATCGACCATGGCAAAGTCACTGGGAAGCGCATCGTCAAAAACGACGTCGCTTCGATCACTTCCGAAAGCGATCTGGCATGGCGGGAATTTGGGCGCATCAGCCCCAACGGCGGCATCAAAGCCGCGCTGCCGGAGGACGGACTAGAACTCGAGAAAGGCCCCTGGCTCGACCGGCGGGATCTTTCTGAACGCACCCCGGAACTTGCGAAAAACAAAACAAGCTTTGCCCTCCGCGGCATCTATTTACCCAACAAGATTTGGTTCCCGCGACAGCTCGGCGAAGAAGTGACCTTACCTCTCGAAACTTCGAACATAAAAACCCTCCCGTCGACCGGTGTCGCGGTTGAGGTCATCTGTACTCTGGTTGAAACGGAAATAGGACCGCGACTGATTGCTTCCGAAATCAACGAACTTCCTCCGGGTTTTGCCATCCAGCGCAAATTACAGCACCCGGCAGAGACGAACCTTCAAGCATCGGCCAAGTTGGCTGCAGACAGCGCACCTGAAGCCGCGGTGCAGTAAGATCACCCTGCGATCCGGCACGGCAGCAAAGCCGCGTCCTGCATGCCATGGATGATCTTCTTATCGGGCGGACAAAATGTCGCGAGTGCACCGCTCAGCACCGCCTTGCCACCGAGGTTGAAATAATACGGGCACAGCCTCAGGCGTCCGTCGGCTTCGCGCACCTGTTGCTCCGCATCGTAGAGTCGGTGTTTCACGCGGATCGGTTTCTTGTATTCCTGCAAGATATGCAGGTTGGTCGGCGCATCAGCCATCGCCTGTTCGATTCCGGTCTGCCATTCTTCACGCGAACAATCGCTGCCGAGCACGACGCTGCGCGCCCCCCAGGCGGTTTCGTGATAACCGCTTATCTTAATGATGAGGTCGCGCTCTTTTTGGGAAGCGCCGGCCAGTTGTCGCCAGTTCGTCAAACCGCGGCCACCCACACGCGGGCCGTCCAGCACGGCGCCCGGAGGCAATGGCGCAGGGTCCATGATCCAGGATGGGGGAACAAGCTGCCGGAGGAGCTTTAACGAACCTTTACTCAGAGTCTCCGTCCAAAAATCGGCGAGCAGGTGATGATGAAAAAGAGCTAAGCCAAGCTTCTCCTCCTGGAACGCACGCATCGGGGGTGCGATGGCGAGTTCTCCGGCCTGCCAGGATTCGAAAATAAACTTCGCCGTGCGAATGTTGGTCAGATCAAACAGCTCGAAGAACCGGTAAAGCACGTCGATCTTCTCCGGGTTTCCGTCCACGTCGAAACACAGTGTGCTCCCGAGCGGAAAAAGATCGTCGGGATCGAGGCAATACACGCGCTTACCCAGAAGCTGGAGCTGTTCGGCCAGCCACTGCATTTCGGGCCGGTAGGTCGCCGCTTCATCGCTCACCACCAGCGCGATCAGCGGATTTCGCAGATCGGTTCGCAAGGTGGACAGTGAATCGTAGAAGTTCCTGATCATAGCATCGCCAGCACCGATAACAGTCGGGTCGGCATTCTCACCTTCACCGCCGTAAAGCCGGTTGAGGAACGCCGTCAGCCCGATGCCACCCGGCACCGAATCGAGTTCGGTCATCACGAAACCATGCTCGGTGAGCAACAGATCGGGGCGCAAGACAGTGGGGAAAACGCCACGGTTTTTCGGATCGCGCGCGTGCCGGACAAGTTCAGCCGGTTTTCCCCGATCGAGATAATCGGCAACCCATGGTGCGATTAAAGGCTTGTTGCGCAGGAGATTTTTCCCCGCTGCCGAGCGCAGATAAAGCGTTTCGAGTGCCTGATGATACTCTAAGCAAGCGGCGCCGATCGTTTCGAGTTGCGCGTATTGGCTGGCGGTCAAAGCCCAGGCGACAGGCGAAACCTGCCAGGTTTTGTCCTCGAAAAGCGGTTGCGACGACAGTGACGCGCGGATCGATGCATAGGCGAGCTCAGGCATGGCAAAAGTTGACTAGAACATCGTACACCCACGCAAGCGCAACTCCGCGGTGCGAAACATTCTGGGATGCACCGCACACCCAACGCCCGAAACCCACCTGAAGAATCGAACCATAATGGGGGGCAACAAAGGACGAAACCAAGAAAGTGCGTCGCCCAAGCCGTTCCACAGACCGTCTTCCGGCCCGGTCGGCAGAATCAGCCGCTCGCGGAGGTCTTACAACTGCGGTTCGATTCCCGGCAACAGCGCATACAAAAACGCCTTCGTGCGCTGCCAGAGCCCCGTAGCATGCTCGAAATAGAGTGTGACCGGCATTCCTTGATGCTCACCGGTCCAGGTTAAAAACTTCCGCTCGCGCCACACGCCGCGTTCGGGACGGTATTCCCAGGCCGCATGCAATTGCACATGCCAGCTGCGCGCGGGGGAAAAATCCTCGGCGAGATAATCCGTCATCTGTCTAGCCAACCGCTGGCTATGCACCAATACTGCGATCTCTGTATTCAGTTTCACCGAACGTGGATCGAGGTTGGCACTGCCAATGTAGACGCGTTCGTGATCAAAAACGATGGCCTTGGTATGCAGCGACGTAAGCGCGGAGCGGGGCTTGTACCAGCGTCGTTCGCTTCGCGTCAGCCCGGCATGGGCTTTGTATTCGTATAGGTCGACTCCGGCTTCGAGCAGGCTGGGACGGTATTTTTTGTAGGCGGCAAAAACCAATGACACATCGGTTGCTTCGAGCGCACTCGTCATGATCTTGATCGAGACCCCGCGGCCGCGCAGCTCGCTCAATTGCCGCTGGAAATCCTCGGTAGGCACGATGTAGGCCATCTCGATTAGCAGGTCTTTCCGGGTGCGCTGATACTCCTGGTCGAGACGCGTGGAAACCTGCGTTGTCTCTCGGCCAAAATGTTGAATTTTTCGCGGCGGCTCGCTGACGATTTCGCCTTCGGCCCAGACCAGGGCACCGCCCGCACTGAGTTCGCGCAGGTAACCCTGACGGCGATCTTCGTTTTCCCGCTCGAAGCCGACGACGGTGCGGACGCGCTCAGCGATTTGCAGCTTCAGTTTTTCGAGGTCGGACCTTCTTGGCATTTTCCAAACCAGTCGCGTGGCGGCTACCGACCATTCGCTGTTCCAGTAATCGTCGAAGGCTGTTGAAGCGTCATGCGTAAGCGGACCCGCCACGAGCAGGTCGAAGTCGCGAAAATTACTCTCCGAATCCAGGCTAAAATAGGTGTTACCAATGTTTCGGCCACCGATGATCGAAACCTCGTTGTCCGCGATAAAGATCTTGTTGTGCATGCGCCGAACCATGCGATTGAAGTCAAACGCATACTGTGGCAGGCGGGCCCAGCGGGCGCGAAATCGGAAGGGGTTAAAAACACGCACCTCGATGTTCGGATGGGCGCAGAGCGTGGCCATCTCGCGGTCATCGCTCAGATTGTTGTCGTCGAGCAGCAGGCGCACGCGCACCCCGCGGTCGGCGGCCGCGATCAGCCGCTGGAAAAATAGCGAGCCCGCTGCGTCGGGATCGCAGATGTAATATTGCGCGTCAATCGTGCGCTCCGCGGCGTCCGCCAGCGCAATGCGGGCCACCAAGGCTTCGCGTCCATTTTCCAGTAGTCGAAAACCTGATTGGCCGGGATGGTCTTTGGCCCCCGGCGCCACCAACTGGCCTAATCGCGTCGCTTCCGGTTGTTCAAACGCACGCAACCTTTCCGCAACCGGGTGCGGCTTGATTGAAATACAACCCCCGCAACCCAGCAGAGCAAAGCCGAGCAAAAGCAGGCTTTTTCTCACACGGTTGGTTATGGCCATGGGGGTTGTGGAAATGACGACGCCTCAGACGCACACACCCGGCGTAAGAATTCAACCCCAGATTCGCGGTTCGCGCAGCCAATGCAGCATCCAGCCGAGAAGCCGGGCGAAGTTTGGCAGGCCCGCGGAGCTTAAATCATCGATTGCCCAACGTCAGTAAACCAGTACTTTGATTTTCCTTCGCCCGTGTCCACGCTCCCTCCCAATCCTCCCGAGCCTATGCACCCTGCCGTGACGCCTGAATCCCTGGCGGCGTCAGCCCCGTTGTTTTTCAGACGGTTGATGGAGAGCCTGCCCGACCATATCTACTTCAAAGATACTGAAGGCCGCTTCCTCGCCGTGAGCCACGCGCTCGCCGTGGCATTTGGTCTGGCCAGCCCCGATCAAGCGGTGGGTAAGACTGATTTTGATTTTTTCGAGAAATCACTTGCCCGACAAAAATTTGCCGACGAGCGCGACATCATCCGCACGGGCCTCGGATTTATTGGCAAAGAGGAGCGTTCACGCTCCGGTGTGGGCAAAACCCGCTGGGTGGTGACCTCGAAACAACCCTTGCTCGGCGACAATGGGCAGATCATCGGCACTTTTGGAATCTCTCGCGACGTCACCGAAATTAAGATGACCCGGGAAACCCTGGAGGCTCATCACCGGCTGCTAGAGACGATGATCGATATTCTACCCTGCCGGATCTTCGTCAAAGATGACGAAGGCCGCATCAGGCTCACCAACGCTGCCTATCGCGAAGCCGTCGGGGTCACGAGTGCGGCCGAAATTGAAGGTCTGCGCCTCCAGGAATTTACCAGCGACCCGCGCGCGAACTATTCCGCCGCTGAAGACGAGGAGGTTTTGGAGCAAGGGCTGTCCATCCTCAATCGGGAGGAATACGACACGAGCCCGCTCAGCGATAAACGCTGGATGCTGCTTTCGAAAGTGCCGCTCCGCGATGCGGACGGCCAGATCCAGGGCATCGTCGGCATGGCGGCCGACATCACCGTGCAAAAAGAAACAGAGGCCCGCGCCATCCGGGCGCAGCGTGAACTCGAAGCCAAAAACCAGCAAATGGAGGCAGAGCTGACCGTGGCGCGCGAGCTCCAGACCGAGCTCATGGCCTCCAGCATGCAGAGCGTCCGCGAAGAAATCGATACCCGCGCTCCTTTCGTGCCAGGCATCGGCTTTCATTACGAACCCTGCGAGTTTCTAGCCGGTGATTTTTTCCAGGCGATCCCCTATTCTGATTCCAGTTTCGGTCTTCTGCTCTGCGATGTGATGGGCCACGGCGTCAAGGCGGCGCTGGTGACCACGCTAATCCGCGGATTGTTGAGTGATGTGCGTAGCAAACAGCTCAACCCGGCCCAGGTCCTCGAGCACCTCAACGAACGCCTTTGCCCGCTGCTCGATCGTCCGCCCCTGCCGCGCTTCGTCACCGCCCTCTACGGCCGGGTTGACCTGGCCAATGGTACAATCGACATCGCCAACGCCGGCCACCCGTGGCCTTTGCTGCAACGCCTGACCACCGAAATCGGTCCGGTCACCGAAGAAATTTGCGGCCCAGCCCTGGGGTTTGTGCGCGGTGCGACCTACACGTCAACCGTCCATTCCTTAACCAAGGGCGATCGCCTGCTCCTTTTCACCGACGGGTGGGTTGAGGAGCCAAATACCTCTGGCGAGGAGTTCGGCACACCCCGCTTGCTCGACGCCCTGCGCCGGCATCAAGCACTGCCGGTCGATAAGGTCCTTGCCCAGGTCGCCGCGGAAATCACTGTTTTCTCCGGCAAGTCCACGCGCAGCGATGATCTGTGCGCCGTGCTCCTAGGCGTCTAGAGCGCATAAAATAAAACGGGAGCCGTAGCCGCAGTAGGTTGCAAGCTTGCGTCGCGACGTGGCGCAACCAACGCGCCACCTACAAACTCCGAGAGGCAAATCCCGGGGAATGTTTTTAGCGTCCCGTCAGGCAAGTTCGCTTCATAAAGCATACAGTCGATCTGTGACGTTTATCCTCAGAACTGCCGCAACAACGGCAGCGAAAATGACCGGGAAATATGCACGAACTTCACTGACATGGCCGCGCGTTCACCGTGAACTTTGAACTTTGAACAGTGAACCTTGAACCGTAGCCGCCGTCCGCAGACTAAGGCCGGCCCGCCTTCTGCCATTCCGAGCACACGGCATGATAGCTGGCCACAAATTCGAGTTCCTCCGCCTTGAGCGATGCGATCCAGCGGGCACGAGTGGACGGACGTCTATTTCTCACGGGGTAGAGCGGGCACATCTCAGGGTTTTTTGCCCCGACCGGACACCTGACCGTCAACTCGCCGACCAACTGCGTTAAGCGTTGGCGCGCCTCATCTTCGCCGCTCTTGGAATGATCGTCCATGCGCCTCCGATGTTTCGTTTAGCCGTGCCATAAGCAATCCTGGATTTGCGCTTATAAACTTCAAAAACAGAAAAATGCACGCAGTAGAACCAATGCCATAACCAAAGCCATGATTCATCTATTTCCGGTATGCCCCCCCGGAATCGATCAGCCGGAGAGTACCACCAACCCATTCCCAGCTCAAGTTACCTGTGAACGCACCGATGCATAATTAAGACTGTTTTCTCCAGGTTACCCGCCTGGCTCATTACGTTTCCAATGAACCTCGGTAAAAAAATTCTCCTGGCCGTCGCCGTCGTCGTCGCCGCCACCACCCTGGCAGCCATCTTAACCGTTTATCTGATCGCCCGCGGCAATCGCGTCAACGAGCTCAAAGCCGCCATGACCACCGTGCTTTTACAGGCGGAAACCGTGCGCAGTAACATGGAGTTTCTTCATAAGACTAACGCCATCGACCTGACCAGACTCGTCGCCGAAGCAAAGCTGCAATTCAAAACGGACTCTTTGAAGGACGTGTACCAACAAACGGCGTTGTACAAGACCGTGCCGATTGTGGCCACTTGGGATTCCATTCGTGAAATTGCCAAAAGCAAAGATTACGAATTCACCGTAGTCGCCGCTCCCGGGATTCCGCCACGCAACCCGAAGAATGTCCCCACCGAAGACGATGCGCCCATCCTGGACGCACTTAAAAAAGGCGCGAAGGAATATTTTGCTGACGATACCGCCCACGGCCACGTCGAGTTCGCTCGTCCCATCGTGCTCAGCGAAGGCTGCATGAAATGCCACGGCGATCCCGCCCAAAGCCTGACCAAGGACGGCCTCGACCCCCTGGGTTTCAAAATGGAAAACATGCACGTCGGCGACCTGCGCGGTGCCTTCGTGCTCCGCGCCCCGCTTAAGTCCGACCCTGTCGTCTTTGCCAGTATGCAACGAATCACTTTCGTCGGCTCGATCATGTTGGTTTTCACGCTGACGGGGTTCTACATTTTCAACCGCCGCCAGATCGAATCCCCCTTACGCAGCGCTATCGACAAAATAAAGGATGCAAGCTCCGGCACGGCTGAAGCCGCCGGCAGCGTTGCCAGCATCAGTCAGTCGGTCGCCGACGGTGCCAGCACGCAGGCCGCCTCACTGGAGGAGACGAGTGCGTCGCTCAACGAGATCGCCAGCATGACCAAGCGCAACGCCGAGAATGCCGACCGCGCCAAAAAATTCGCCGGCCAGGCCCGAATCGCCGCCGAAACAGGCGCCACCGACATGCAGGCCATGTCCACCGCGATGGAAGCGATTAAGACGTCGAGCGGTAATATTGCAAAGATCATCAAGACAATCGACGAAATCGCCTTCCAGACCAACTTGCTTGCCCTCAATGCCGCCGTCGAAGCCGCGCGCGCAGGCGAGGCCGGGGCCGGGTTTGCCGTCGTCGCCGATGAAGTGCGCAGCCTGGCCCAACGCTCCGTCCGCGCCGCCCGGGAAACCGCCGAAAGCATCGAAGATTCCATCAAAAAGAGCGAGCACGGTGCCCAGCTTAATGAGAAAGTTGCGACGAGCCTGAACGAAATCGTGGGCAAAGCCCGCGAAGTCGACGAACTCATCGGTGAAATCGCCCATGCTTCCGCCGAACAGGACGAAGGCCTGAGCCAAATCCTTACCGCTGTGACACAGATGGATGGCGTCACCCAAAAGAATGCCGCGCACTCAGAAGAAAGTGCTAGCGCCGCGCAAGATCTGCAGTCCCACGCCAAAGAGATGCATCGTGCGCTGGTCGACCTGCAGACGTTGGTCGACAGCACTAACACGCCAGACTCTAGCAAACCCTGAGCAGCCTAGGACCATACGCTGAAACAAAGGACAACGCTCCATTGTTGTCAGCGCGCGGTCGTCAACGAACCAATCATCCCTTAATCCACAGTTCAGGATAAATCGCCAAGGCCGCCATCTGGAAAATCTAGAGGGTTCTCTTAAATTTCGCCTACTAGGTGACGTTCGCATCGAGAGAATTTCCACGATTTTATGCAGGCAGTTGGGTGCGGCCTGACTCCCGGCGTTCCTTCGTCTTCTTCGGTAAGATTCCGAGAGATTTTGCCTGGCCTTTATACTTCGCGATGAGGGTTCAGTCCGCCAACGGTGTCTTGAGCCACCGTTCCAAAACCTCGCGCAGCTCCCTTCGTCGGACCGGTTTCGCGACAAAACCATTCATGCCGGCGGCATCGCAGGCCGCGCGGTCTTCCGGCATGGCGTTCGCGGTGATCGCGATGATCGGCACCGTTCGTCCTGAAGGGTTTCCTCGGATACGCCGTGTCGCTTCCAAACCATCCATTCCCGGCATCTGTAAGTCCATCAAGACAAGATCCCATCGACCGGGCTCCGCCAGCACGCTTTGCACAGCGTTTTCACCGTCGCCAACCACCTCACTAAGGATGCCCAGTTTAGTCAGCATCATCTGGAGGACCTTCTGGTTCACACGGTCGTCCTCAACGACAAGCACACGTCCGATCAGCGGAGCCGAACTATCCGGCGTCACCATAGCCACGGGCACGACCTGTCGTTCTATCTCCTGCAGCTGTATTTCAAATGAAAAAACCGACCCGATTCCCTGCGTGCTACTCACCTTGATCCTCCCACCCATCAAGCCCACCAGCCGCTGGGAGATCGCCAGCCCCAGGCCGGTGCCACCATACCGCCGGGTCATGCTACTATCTGCCTGACTGAATACCTCGAAAATTCTGCCCTTGGTCTCGTCACTCATGCCGATGCCAGTGTCACTCACCTCAAATTTCAACCGTGCCAGACCGCTGTGCCGCGAGACCACGCAGATGCTTAGCTTAACCTCGCCCTTGGCGGTAAATTTTACTGAGTTGCCGAGAAGGTTCAATAACACCTGCTTCAAGCGAACGGGATCACCCTCCAACCACTCAGGCACCGACGGGCCCAGATCAATTCTGAGCTGCAATTTCTTCTCAAGGGCCGCGGGACGGACCAAAGTAATGACCTCGTGGCCGCACGCGATGGGCGAAAAAGCGATCCGCTCAAACTCGATCTTGCCGCTCTCGATTTTTGACAGATCCAAAATATCGTTAAGCAAACGCATTAACGCCTCAGCCGAACTTGCAGCAACCTCCAGATTTTCCTGCTGTTCTTGATCGAGCTTCGTCCGGCGCAACAGCTGCAACATGCCCAACACGCCGTTCATCGGCGTGCGGATTTCGTGGCTCATCATCGCGAGGAAGCCGCTTTTCGCTGTACTGGCTGTTTCGGCTCGTTCCTTCGCCGTGCTCAAAGTCTCCACCAACTTCTGATTCTCGAACGCGAGCCGGTAAATTTTCTCAAGATCAACGCGGCCGTGCTGCGCAATATTGACCAGATAAGTGCCGAACGTAGCCGTCAGGCAGGCCAGAACTGGACCTCCTTCTCCGGGCATCTGCAGATACCTAACCACCAAGGGTGTGATGGTGCCGATCACGTGCACGACGGCCAGCCATGGTACAGAAGCCAGCGAACGCGCCGCGCCCGCATTCATGCCACAGATCATCACGATCAGGTAAAAGCGGGGCAGCAGTTCGTCCGTTGCAAAGAAGATCCAGACCGCCGCGCCCCAAATCAACGCGGATGCGATCAAACCCGCAGCAAAAGCTCCCCGCCAAAACTTCATTCGCGATGGAGCCGCTTGCTCGCGCTTAAAAAGAACCTGCAAAGTACTGCGAAAAGCGAGGCAAAGACACATCGCCGCCGCCCAACCGATCGCGGTTACACGGGAGAAAGAGCTGAATGCCGAAACGACTGTCACCAATGCCATCACCGCGTGCATGGCCAGCCCCATTCCGGCGGCACTAAAGAGCAGCCGAGTCATTTCCGCGTACAACCGATCCTCCACCGAAATGGATTCCGCTCCGGCAATGTCCTTGGACTTAGTCATTAATGCAGCGCGATGAACTGCTAAAATCGACCCAAGCCCGCCGCTCTTAACTGGTTATTTCGAGAAACCTAACTGCAATTCCCCAACACCCGCATCGTCCTTTGGATTTTCAGCCTCCCCTGATTCCGCCTCCCAAATAAGCGAGGCGGCCTGGGCAGCCGCGACCCGAATCAATACCCCACAGGGATCGCGCACTACAAAAAAACGTACCGATCGCGGCACCGATTTGAGCGGTTGCACCACGGGCACACTGGCCGCACAAAGCCGTTCATACACCGCATCCAGATCAAAAACGTTGAGGCTGAACCAAAGGCCGCGCCCATCCGTAGCACTTACCAACTCCGAATGTTGCTCATTCGTTTCGTGTCGCATGATCCCGATTTGCGCCCCGGATTCATGGACGAGCAGCACCAGGTTGTCGGTTTCAGACCAGGTACGGAAATCCAGTTGCTCAGTGTAGAAAGCCCACGTTTCGTAGAAATTTGCGGCCACCAACCCGCAATAAAACGACCCGGTGGCCGCATTTGGTGTTGTAGCAGTTTTCATTGCGCTCCCTCCTTTGAAAATCATGTGGCGCTTCGGATCAGCCAGTCTTGCGTTTGTGAATCGCGAGCGAGTTGCCATCTGGATCAAATACCACCGCCAATCGACAAGCTGGACTCTCGGTCGGCTCAACGACGAACTTCACCACCGCTGCACGCAACGCCGTCATTGCCGCGTCAAAATCCGCGACTTCAAGTGCGACCGCCGGGCCCCTCGTAGACGGTTTCCATTCTGGTGACATATTGGTGATGGCAAGTGTAGCCGGTCCAATGTCGTACTCGATCCAGCTCTTACCTTCATTCTCGAAGACGGACGTGGATTTGAGCTGTAAAATGTCCTCATAAAAGGCGCGGGCGCGCACCATGTCGGTGACGGGGTAACCAGTGAATGCGATTTCTGTGACGTGGAGCATGATGTGAAGATAACCTGGGTTGTGGTTTCGAATGTCCGCCCAACCTAGCACAGCTTGCTGACAGCATTATGTCAGGAGACAGACTCCCGGCGACCTTTCTGTTTTTGAACAGCGCAAGCGCCCTCCTGCCCATTACCGTAGCGCCACAAAAGCGCTTTAGCCTCGCACTGCACTCGCTCACGCAGGGAAGACGGCGCCAGCGCTTCAGCCTCAGCACCAAACGACAGGAGCCAACGCGCCAGCCAGTCGAGGGAAAACGTTTCCATCGTCACCTCAAAACCTCCGCGCGCCGCCTGTTCGGCTTGAATCTCAGCATAACTCTCACGCCGCACCCGCTCGATGGCGTCAGGCGAAAACCAGGCCCGCGCAACGATTCTTTCGCCGGTCGCCCTCAGCTCCCGCAGATGATCTCGCAGCGAAAAATCCGGGCGCAGTGCGAACCTCTCGTCGAGCACTTCCAGTGCACGCAGGCGCTCGATTTTGAAATAGCGGAAATCGCCGCGCAACCGGCACCAGGCCACCAGATACCACGCCGCGCTGTGATAGGTTACGCCTAGTGGTTCGACATCGCGCACCGTATCGACGTCGCGGGCTTTCGCCCGGTAGGTCATCCGAAGCACTCTTCGCGAGACGATCGCCTGCTGGATAGGAAGCAACATCCGTTGGTCCAATCCGGAAGGCAGACGCGATTCGCTAAAAATCGCCGTGGCTTGCGAAAGCCGGTCGAGATCGTCCTGACGGTCGCGCGGCAGTACCGAGCGAATTTTGGCCAGTGCCGACGCCATCGGAGCGCCCAGCGAGGCATCGGCGAACTGCTTGACCATCTCGCCACCGACAAACAGCGCCATCGCTTCCTCTGCCGTCAACATCACCGGCGGCAGATGGTAACCTTTCATCAAGCTGTAGCCCACGCCGGCTTCGCCGCAAATTGGCACACCGGATTCCCCGAGCGCCGCGATATCGCGATAAACCGTGCGCACGCTGATCTCGAAATGCCCGGCCAGTTCTTCGGCGCGCACGACACGACGCCCCTGCAAGTGCATTACCATCGCGACTAGCCGGTCGGTGCGATTCATGGGCGACGTTTTAGACCAGCCGCGGAATGGATAAAGCGCGAATCAGGCCCCGTCAGAGTTTTTAACCGCCTCCAACTCCTCCCAGCGCGCAAATGATGTCGCGTGCTCGTGTTCGATCTCGTCGAGCCGCGTCTTCGCCGCGACGGCACCGGTTGGATCACGACGATAGATACCAACGTCGGCCAGCTTTTCAATCAGCGTCGCTTGTTCGGTTTCGAGCGCTTCGATCTTCGCCGGAAGTCCATCGAGTTCTTTGCGTTCCTTGTTCGTCAGCTTGCGAGCTGGCTTTGCGGGTGGCCTTGACTCTTCCGCACGTTTGGCTGCTTCCGCTCGCAGCGCCGCAGCGGCCGCGAGCTTTTCTTTTTCACGCACCCAATCAGCATAACCGCCAACGTATTCGTCAATCTTGCCGTCGCCTTCGAAGACGATCGTGCTGGTGACAACGTTGTCCAAAAAGTCGCGGTCGTGGCTCACCAGCAGCAGCGTGCCCTCGTATTCCACGAGGAGATTTTCGAGCAGATCGAGCGTTTCGAGATCGAGGTCGTTTGTCGGTTCATCAAGCACCAGCACGTTGGCGGGCTTGGTAAAGAGCCGCGCGAGCAATAAACGGTTGCGTTCGCCACCGGAGAGAACTCGTGCCGGCGTGCGCGCACGATCGGGTGTGAAAAGAAAGTCGTCGAGATAACTGATCACGTGCCGGGTGCGACCGTCGATCGTCACGGTCGTATTGCCGTTGGCGATGTTGTCGGCCACGGACTTGTTGTCGTCGATTTGTTCCCTCAACTGGTCGTAATAGACAACTTCCAGGTTTGTACCCAGCTTCAGGATACCGCCGGTGGGGGCGAGCTGGCCAAGCAGGAGCTTGATCAAGGTCGTTTTTCCCGCGCCATTGGGCCCGATGATGCCGATCTTGTCGCCGCGCGTGATCGTCGTCGTGAAATCACGCACGACCTCGTGGCCGTTGGGCCAGGTGAACGAAAGATTCTCCGCGTCGATGACCTTCACACCAGAGCTTTCGGCCTCGGTGAGACGCAGGTTCACGTTGCCCACCCGCGCACGACGGGCGGCACGCTGTTCACGCATTTGCATGAGCGCATGGACGCGGCCCTGCGCCCGGGAACGCTGCGCCTTCACGCCCTTGCGAATCCAGACTTCTTCCTGCGCGAGACGTTTGTCGAAGGCGGCTTGTTGTTTCTCCTCAGCAGCCACCACTTCTTCTTTGCGCACGAGATAGGTGTCGTAGTCACAGGCCCAACTCGCCAGGCGACCGCGATCGAGCTCGACGATGCGCGTGGCGAGTTTGCGCAAAAACGTCCGGTCGTGCGTCACAAAGAAGAGCGTGATCTTCTCGGAAACCAAAAATTCCTCCAACCAGAGGATGGATTCCAGATCCAGGTGATTGGTCGGCTCGTCGAGCAAAAGCAGATCGGGCTGTCCCGCAAGCGCCCGGGCCAGCAGCGTGCGGCGTTTCAAGCCGCCGGAGAGATCGGCGAATTTGGCGGTGGGGCGCAGTTGCAGACGTTCGATCAAGTTTTCCACGCGGATTTCACGTTCCCAGTCTTCTTCGTGATCGTGCGGCGGGCGCAGGCCGGACCAGACCAGATCATGCACGGTGCCTTCGAGCTCGGGCACTTCCTGCTCCAACCGCGTGAAGAGCGCGCCCGGCTGGCGAAACGCCGCACCGGTGTCGGACTTCATTTCGCCGGCGATGACACGCATCAAGGTCGATTTGCCCGCGCCATTGCGCCCGAGCAGGCAGACGCGTTCGCCCGCGTCGACCTGAAAATTGACATTTTCGAGAATCGCCGGGCCACCGAAGCTGAGGTTGACGTCGAGCAGACTGAATAGAGCCATGAGCGAAGCAACGTGGTGGGCGCGAGGTTCGCGCGCAATCCCACAGCGCAACAAACGGCCGCCGCCTTGGCAAATCCCTGCCCCTCAATTCATCCGGCGATCTGAGCGCTCAGCTTTTTGGCGGCGCCACATGACGTTTTAGCACCGCGCGCAGCTGCTCGGGACCAAAGGGTTTTTGCAGAAAATCGACCACACCGGCGTGCGCTTCCGAAGCCATCACGTCCTCACCATGTCCGGTCATGATGACCACCGGCACGCCCGGCCGCAGCCCGCGCAAGCCCACTGCGACCTCCGCCCCGCCGATGCGCGGCATGGTAAGGTCGAGCAGCACAAAACAAAACTGCTCAGGATTGGCTTTGAAAATTCTCAACGCCTCATCGCCATCGCGGGCCGTAACTGCGCTATAACCCGCTTTCTCCACCACCCACTTCGCGAGCGCTCGCACCGCCTCGTCGTCATCCACCACCAATATCGAACCGCCGGTGCGCGGAGCAGAAGCCATCGGAGCGACGGTAGCCGGGGACGACGAAGCCGCCCAAATGACGGGCAGGAAAAAACGAAACACTGAACCGCGGCCCGCGATGCTCTCGACACTCATCCCACCGCGATGCTTGCGTATGATCCGTCCCGCAGCCGCCAGCCCCAGACCTCGGCCCGAAGCCTTCGTGGTGAACGACGGATCAAAAATGTGCGGCAGGTTTTTTTCGTCCATGCCACCACCGGTATCAGCAACCTCAACCACCACGTAGTCTCCTGGCTTTGAATCTTCAGCAAATTGAAGCGCCTCTAGCGCCGTTTCATTGAGTTGCCGCGAATAAGTCACGACACGGATCGTTCCACCGGCAGTGCCAATGGCCTCGACAGCGTTGATCACCAAGTTGACCAGGACCTGGCGCAGGTGCGCTTCATTGCCCCGGACCGACGGCAGATTGCCGGCAAAACCAGTCTGCAAGGAAATACCCGGCTTGAAGCTGCTTTGTGCCAGCTTAATTGCGTCCCCAACCAACCCGTCCACCGAAAGCAGGGTCAATGCATTCGCCCCGTGGCCCATCTGCGCCTGCAGCCGCTGACAGAGTTCGGCCGCACGCGTCGCCGCACGCTCGATGTGATCGAGCCGCGCCAGCACCGGCGAACCAGCCGGTATCTCCTGTTGTGCGATCGATACTGCACCGAAGATTCCAGTGAGTAGATTGTTGAAATCGTGCGCGACGCCGCCCGCCATGACTCCGATGCCTTCGAGCCGCTGAGCCTCCTGCATCTTCGCTTCGATCTGCCGCATCCGTATTTCAAGGCCATGTATCCGCGTCGACGCGTCGACCACGATCCGGAGTTCACGGGCCGTCACGGGTTTCAAAATATATTCAAACGAGTGCGTATCTCCTCTCTTTTCCAGCTCGCACCGCGCCGCTTCATCCAAAATAAAGACCACCGGTGCCAGCAGCAGTTGGCGGATTTCGCGGGCAGCCGCAACCTGCTCCAGAAACCTCCGTACGTCGAGTGCCAGCAGCACGAGGTCAACTTGAACGCCGTTTGTTTTGCTCGCCACCGTCGCCGGATCTGACGCAACCACCACGTCGGTACAATTCCCTTCACGAAGGAGGGTCACCACCGCCGCCGCCGCGTGCGCATCGGCATCGACAATTAAAATATGTTTGGAGCCAGACATAAGGTGCAAAACCGACGTTTCCCCCTAAAGAGATAACGGCAGGCCCGGATCACACATTCTCGCTTTCGCGAGGTCAACCGCCGACTGCCACCCCCCTTCGCCGGCTTGGATGAAGACTTCTCCTCAACAACACCCACCGCTAAACCGCTCAGGCTTTCGGAGGGAAAAGCAAATACCCGCCCGGCTGAATCTTGACGTCCGTCACTCCGGGATAAACCCGCTCGATCACCGAACGGGCTGGCTTCAGATCGGGCAAGATACGGATCAACGATTTCGAAATATGAGTGCCTAATCTTGGAAAATAAATACACATCCGGCCGCCATAGACAAAAATCGACGCCGCGCTCGTTTGCCGGACTCCTCTGTCCAGGAAGCTGAATTCTACCACGCTCACGGGGCGATATCGCCCGAGTTCGCTCGCTACGCGGGTCGCATCGCGGACATCCGGGTTCTTGTGGTAAAACAGAAACTCCGGCGGCGACAAATGCGGGGATTGGGAGAAATCTTCCCGGTAGCGCGCAAAGACCGGCCTGAATTTCGGATAATGCGCGTAAACCTTCGGTCCCACCTCGGTCAGGTCTGCATGTTTTTCGACCGGCACCTCAATCGGCCAAAAACCAAAATTAATGTCATAGCCGCAAACCTTTCCGCGGTCGACGTAGATCGCTACCGCGTGACCGGTTGAAATCTTGTAGTCACCCTCCTGGTTGCCCCATTGCAGAACGCGCACCCAGCTGACATCGCCTGCCGTATTCCACGCCGTGTAAACGTCGGAAAAATGCACCGACTCGACAAAGCACGAATTTCGCACGCCCAACGCCTCGTAGGGAAACGGCGGTTTCATTTTCGTCGGCGGTGCCGGCACCGGAATGAACGCCGCGCAACCCGACAGAAATAGCCCTACTGCCGTAACCGCACCGACGAAAAATACACGAAATGGTTTCATGGCGGCTTCGTTTCACACTCGCTCACAACCAGCACCGCCGTCAACGCCCCCAAGAAGTTTCCAGTGGCCGAGGCCAGAAACTTAAGCGCAAATTTCGACCAAGACGATCCGCCCCTACCGGCTAAACCTCAAAACGCGCTCCAGGCAATTGACCGTTTGTCATCTATTAAATGACAAACCTCAGAGATGGTCGGCTTTAAAATTATGACCAAAAATATCGCTGCTCAGAGGTATTTGTCATTTAATAGATGACAAATAACTTGGGCCGTGCCTCTGCAAACCCGAGAGAGGGTTGGCGAAAAGCTTTGTTTTGTTCTCTCACATCTGGACCTCAGAGCTGCAAGATTTGCCTCTTGTCCCGCTACGTTTCCGCCCCACCGCTGTTCCACGATCGCTTTCGTAGATAAACTCTCGCCTTCACCGCCAGCCCGGAGCAACGTAACCGCCCTCTCGTAATGGCTGATTTCCTCGTAACCCGCTCCGACAAACGCGAACGCGCCTTCCTCATTGGCGTGCAAACGCAAAAGATGGCAATCGGCGAAGGCGCCGAGCTACTGACCGAGCTCAAAGAGCTCGTCGAAAACCTTCGGATGAGCGTCACCCAAAGCATGCTGGTCAACCTGCGCGCCTTTACGCCTGCCACCCTGCTCGGCAGCGGTAAAACCAACGAACTGATCGAACTCGCCAAAGCCGACGGCGCCGATGTGATCGTGTTCGACGAAGCGCTCTCGCCCGCCCAACAGCGCAACTGGGAAGAACTCTCCGGTCTCGTTGTCATCGACCGACAGGAAGTCATCCTTGAAATTTTCGCCGACCGTGCCCACACCCGCGAAGCGGTGCTGCAGGTCGCCCTCGCCCGCATGGAGTATTCGCTCCCGCGCCTCACCCGCGCCTGGACCCATCTTTCCCGCCAGCGAGGCAAAGGTGCCCTCGGCGGCGAAGGCGAAACCCAGCTCGAGCAGGATCGCCGCATCGTCAGCGACCGCATCGTGCATCTCAAACACGAACTAGCCACTGTCGTTAAACAACGTGAAACCCAGCGCCGCCGACGCCTGCGGGTGCCCGTGCCGACCGCTGCAATCGTCGGCTATACCAATGCCGGCAAATCCTCGCTGCTCAACCGGCTTACCGGGGCAAACGTCCTCGCCGAGGACAAACTCTTCGCCACGCTCGATCCCACCACCCGCCAGCTCGTCCTGCCCAACCGGCAAAAACTGCTCATCACCGACACCGTCGGCTTTATCCGCCGCCTGCCGCACGGACTCGTCGAAGCGTTTAAGGCAACGCTGGAGGAAGTCATAGTCGCCGATTTCCTGATCCATGTGGTGGACGTGACCGACCCGAACTTTGTCCATCATCACGCGACCACGCTGAGCGTCCTAGCCGAACTAGGCGCTACCGGCATGCCGATCGTCACCGCCTTCAACAAGGTCGACGCGGCCGACGACACGATGCGCGCTCACGCCCGGCACCTCGCAGCGGATGGCTTTTTTGTTAGCGCTCACTCCGGGGAAGGCATTGAAGCCCTGCTCGGTCGCTGCGCGGAACTGATCGCCCATGAATTTGGTTCGGTTGAACTTTTCGTCCCTCATTCGCGCTACGACGTGATCGCGAAGCTGCACGCTCTCGGTCACGTGCAAAACGAGGAACAACGTGACGATGGCATCCTCATCCAGGGCCGTTTCCCCGCGTCACAGGCCGCACTCTTCGCACCGTTCGTGGTGAACAAATAGAAATTCTTCACCTGCGGTTTTCTTGTTTCCTCGCTAATCGACAAACGCCACCAGGGTTTTCCGCCCTTTTGCGTCCGGCTGGAGCGTAACAATGATGCCCAGCGAAAAACGCTGCTCGCGCGCAGCCACGACCGCGTTCACCAAATAGCTGTCTTTGTCGCGGCTGTAATCAGGGTCGAGCGAAAGCTCCTCTATTTTGTTCGCAGGATTTGATTCAATCACTTTGCGAACTTCAGCCAGCACAAATACGTTCTCCTTTGCGCAGGCGTCATCATTTCTGTCTGAACCCGGTAAGTGTTCATCCAGCGCGACGCCGTTGTTGCTCGATGAGTCCAATTCACCCGCCCCATTTGCAGTTGGCAATGTCGATAAGGCCAGTAACGCGGCGAAAATGATGGGTTTCACAACAGCAACCTCCCTTCGAAAACAAACATATCCGTTTCGCCGATACGATCAACCGGGTGGCCGCCTATTAATCGCGTCCCTAATTGTACAACAGTGAATGCTGCCCCCATAAACGAATGATTGAAAAAATTCGCCGCGAAGAAATTTCTGCGACGTGAACTTGTGGCTCCGCCGCGACAGACGTACGGAAGCCCAGAATGTTACACAAGACCCCAAACGTAATCGCACGTTAAGAAGCAGCGCTCACGTATCCTGTTAGCACGGCGATCTTCTGAATTTCCGCCGCCGCAGCCCGCACACGGGCACTGCGTGGCAAAAACACTTGCCTCAACTCAAATCGTACACCTGCACGCGCGACCAAAGCGGACGGAAATCTTGATTGAATGCCGCATGGAGGGGATCGATTTGGTAAGCATCGTGGGCCGCGGCGTCCTTGAACAGGACTGTAAGCCCAAAGTCGTAACTGCTATCCCGCACCGGACGCGCTTCCATCGATGCTGGCGTTCCAAAATAAAGCGCTTCTACCGCGTGAATGCCCCGCAATGACTCAAGCCCCCGCAGCATCGCGGCACGCTGCTCGGCGGTAACCTCGGGTTTCAGCCAAAAGAAAACGGAGTGTACGAGCATGAACCAGTTGTCACTGCCTTAAGGGGCTCAAGGCAAGCTACTAAAAGCGTCTCGCGCAAAGTCCGCGCTGAAACCTTGACCCAAACCGTTTCAGCCTCAATTTCCCAACCTTCTTGCCCGATGGTGTAATGGCAGCACCGGAGATTTTGGATCTCCTTGTCCAGGTTCGAATCCTGGTCGGGCAGCCATTCGACGCGAAGTCCCACATGCCAACGGCCGTTCCAGTCAGTATAAGCGTCAACGGTTTGGCGAAACGCTACGGTGCAGTCCAAGCGCTGCAGGACGTCAGTTTTGAACTCCTTCCCGGCCAAATCTTCGGGCTTCTCGGACAAAACGGTGCGGGCAAGACCACCACAATCGAGTGCCTCCTCGGCCTGCGCCAGCCTGACACTGGCATTGTTGCGATTCTGGGAGTCAATGTTCGGAACGAGCCAATCCGCGCGCGGGAGCACGTCGGCGCGCAACTGCAATTCGCTGCTTTGCAGGACAAGATAACGCCGGCCGAAGCGCTGCAGTTCTGCGCCTCGTTCTACGCCAAACCAGCAAACACCGCCAGCCTGCTGGCCCAATTCGACCTGACGGCAAAAGCGCGCGCCCCCTTTTCCTCGTTATCGAGCGGACAAAAGCAACGCCTGTTTCTCGCCCTCGCTCTAGTAAACAATCCAGAGATCCTCGTTCTCGACGAGCCGACCGCCGGACTCGACCCACTGTCTCGCCGCGAACTGCACCAGATCATCGCAGGATTAAGTGCCACCGGGAAGACAGTGCTGCTCAGCACCCACAATCTGGAGGAAGCCGGTTCGCTCTGCGACCAGATCGGTATCCTGCACGAAGGCCGGATCATCGCCAACGCCTCGCCGGCTGCTCTGATCGCTCGTTCGAGCGCAAATCCGCGGGTGTCATTCCACACCGCACTCCCGCTCGACCCTCCGCGCGTCGCAACGCTGCCCGGTGTGTTAAACCATTCGCCACAAGGAAATAGCTGGGTGGTCGGTACAAACGACGTAAATCAGACGATCAGCGCTTTGGTGCGAGAGCTGGCGGCGGCGGATAACGAATTACTGGATCTGCACATTCAACGTCCGACGTTGGAAGATGTTTTTATTGAATTAACCGGCAAGACCTGGCGCAAAATCGAAACGGAGGAAACACCGTGAGGACAGGCACGCGATTCACCGGAACGCTCCAGCACTTTCTGCTCACGCTGAAGCTGAATTTTCGAAGCGTGCAAGCACTGGTTTACGGCTATCTCGTGCCGGTATTCTTCCTTTTGGCGTTCGGTGGTGTATTCAGAAGCGAGATACCGCCGCTTCTGTTCCACATGGGCCAGCTGCTCACCATCAGCATTCTCGGCGGTGCGTGCTTCGGGCTGCCGACGGCATTGGTGGCCGAGCGCGAGCAGGGCGTCTGGCGTCGTCATCGCCTGCTGCCCGTCCGAACATGGAAACTGGTGGCAGGAACCCTCCTGGCCCGGCTTGTCATCGTGGGTTCGGCGGTCGTCATGCAGCTTCTTCTCGCCCGGCTCGTCTACCACACGCCGCTACCCCAATTCCCCGGCGAAGTGCTTCTCGCATTCCTGGCGGTCGGTTATTCCTTTCTCGGGCTTGGCCTGCTCATCGCCGCACTCGCCAACGACGTCCCGGCGGTTCAGGCGCTGGGCCAGTGCCTGTTTCTTCCGATGATTATGATCGGCGGCGTGGGCGTGCCGCTTGCGGCTTTGCCGGGCTGGGCGCAACGCATCGCTGGCTACATGCCCGGACGCTACGCCGTCGACGTCCTGCAACGTTGTTTCACCGATCCGCAAGGGCTTTGGGGTGCAGGTTTCAGTTTCGCCGCGCTCGCGGTTATTGGTTCTGCGGCTGGTTTTGCAGGGCTTAAGTTATTCCGATGGGATACCGGCCGGCGCCTGAGTCGCTCGTCGCTGAGCGGGGTCGCGATTGCACTTCTAGCGTGGATAGCTGTCGGGGCGGCAGCGGAAGCAACCGGGCGGCTTGATCCTGTGCGGCCGGAAGCCGTCGAATACGAGTCCATCAGCACCCAGCAAATTGACCAAATTACCTACGATGGTCTGCCCGGCGACAACGAGCTCGTTAGCCGACTGGCTCCGCCGTTCAAATACAACGATCCGCCAGAAAGCGTCCGCGATTTTGCCCGCAAACTTAAAACCTGGCCAAAGATTCAAACAGCCGAACCCGGCCAGGTCGTGCGTGTGCTTCTAAGCGTGGCTGCCGTAGCCGACATTGGGGCAGATCTACGAGAAGCCGAGATCGGCCGTCTGATTTTCGATGAATTGCAGTCTCGCTACGGGCGCGACGAGCTCAGTCATCTTCTCGCGTGGGTCATCCTCCGGCCCAATGACGGCACGGTCATCACTCGAGTACCTGAGCTTCGGTTGCGGCGAGAGCTCGCCGAGCCCGTCGTTCGTGAACGGTCTGTGTTCTACGCAAAGAAATACCTCGGCCGGCTCCTGGGTAAGATTCCTGATTAAAGCCAATGTCAGCACCCTTGCCCTGGGTCCGGACAGATTGGGCGCGAGTTTGCGGAAATAATCTGCGTGTCGCCCCGCCTCAGAACTCCGCCCGGAAATCGGCAGAAACGCATTGGAATTATAAAATTGTGCTATGCAGTTAGGAAAGCTTTCGCTCCTGACTTCCGCATCGACAGACCGGCTTCCGTAATACTTTTAGGTCCTCGCAAATGATTTCGCGCTTCTTACCTCTCGTGCTCCTCGCCGGGTTCAGTACTTCAATTTTGAAGGCATCCGAACCGGTACTGGTCAATCCACCCTTCGTCGTTCAGGAAAAGAAGCCCGAAGCAACTTCGCTGGGGACTACCTCCGTGCAATTCGCCGGTGATGGAGCCGGAGCCAGCACCGAAGGTCTGTCAGAACGCGTAGCTAATTTCTATGTCGCCTCCAGCGGTGCCCATTCGTTTAACGATACCTTTGCACTGCGGGGACTGACCAACACGCCAATTTTTGGCGACCCGGCTGTTACTTTTTACCTCGACGATGTTCCCCTCGGTGGGGGATTCACCGCACCCGAAAGTTTTACCGGCGTAAGCTCGGCTGAGCTGAACCGCGGTCCCGGTCAGAATACAAACTTCGGTCTCGCCGGTTCAGCGGGCGTCATCCGCCTGAGCACACCCGACCTCGCGGCAAATGCAACGGGCCAGCTCGACCTCCGCGCGGGAAATTTTTCAACGCGTGCATTCTCCGCTACTGTCCGGAGCGCCGGCGGCGGGCGGGTTGATGCGTTGATCAGCGCCCAACAGGAGGCACGTGACGGTTACATCTACAACCCACGCCTCGGAAAAGATGTCGACCATCGGCACTCGGACACCGGTCTTGCCCGGGTCAACTTTTACCCCACCGCCCAGGTCAAATTGTCACTGATCGCACTGGCCAAACACGCCCGCGATGGCGAACAACCGCTCGTTCCCTTGGGCGGACCGCTCTTCATAATCAATCGCGCAACTCCCGGTAAGATTGATCTGGATACGCTTAATGTCGGTCTCACCGCCGCTGTTTCGACGCCGTGGGGGCATTTCTCCGCCACCAGCAGCGTGAACGACTGGCGGCTCGGACCGTACCGCAGTGTGCTCGCCTTCGGTCCCGCTGAACTTGTGAACGACGTACAGTTGAAGCAGCGGAACTACAATCAGGAGCTAAAACTGGCCTCTAGCGACATCGGCGATTTTCGATGGCACTCCGGTGTGTATTTTTCGGATGGAACGACCGACGGCACTTTCAAGCGCGCCTTCGGGCCCTTTGTCTCTGAGGCTTCCTCCTACACAATCGACGCGCGCAAGCTCGCGGCCTTCGGCGAGGCTTCGTGGCTGGTGCAACCCGCCGTCACGCTGACCGCCGGCCTGCGGATTGAGGATGCAAAAAAATCAATGGATCGAGTGGAGGCAGCGCCCTTTTTGCAGGTATTTGCACTTTCTCGCGAGTCCACTGCGCTGCTGCCAAAGTTTGAGCTAAACTATACGCCAGCGCCAAATACACGCCTTTTCGGTTCCGCGGGAGCCGGGTTCAAGCCTGGTGGTTTTTCGGCCTTCACCGGCAATCGTGCACTGGCAGCCTTCGGCCCCGAGAGAACGATTGCCCTCGAAGGAGGCATTTCGCAGCAGGCTCTGAACAATGCACTGGCCTCGACCGTCCGCGTTTTTGCGTATGATATTCGTGGATACCAGATTGAGCGCTCCTTTGCGACCGGATCAACGTCGGACGACTACCTGGTGGTAAACGCGCCGAAGGCGCGCTCGATCGGCACGGAAATTGAGCTCACCTGGCAGCCGGTTTCAGGGCTGCGCCTGTCATCCAGTTTCGGGATCACCCAGGTGACACTACGGGAGTTTACTGATCCATACACGGGAATGAATTTCAGCGGCAAACCGGCTCCTTATGTTCCGCGTTACGATTGTTCATTCCGGTGCGAATATCTTCACTCAAGCGGCTGGTTCGGCGTGGTGAAGTGGGCGGTAAACGGACGGACCTATTACACCGAATCTGAGGACATCACGTTTGGCCAGCGCGCTTATGGTCTGCTCGGCGGCCGGCTTGGCATTGCCGCCGGCCGCTGGCGTGTCGCCGCGTACGCCGAGAATCTACTCAATCAGCAATACTACAGTTCGATTTCCGCCGGGACAATGCATGGAACACCGGGCTCCCCACGCACTGAAGGCATCGAAGCATCCTTCGCGTTTTAGTCGCGGTAACAGCTTTTGGCTACCTGAGGACGGCGCAATTCAGCGGCGCTTCGATTAGGCGCTCAGAACTTGATCGATACGCGATCACCGCTCAGACCGAGCCGGGTGATCGAGTCGTAAATTGCCTCATCAGAAAGCCGGTGCGTGACGCGGTCGCGTGATCGAACCGCCGCCGAACTATCGGCAGCATGAGGATCAAAGGTCACCGTATACGCGAGCAACCGGGTGCGCCGATTGTCACGGGGCGTTGCAACTTGCGTCAAAGGTTCGACCACGGCGGAACGTGCGGCCGTTGCCGAGGTGCCTACAAAATCCTGAAGTCCTACCAACTGGGCCAGAGCCTGCCCCGCTGCCTTCACGGTCGCGGTGCCCGAAGCCAGCAGCTGTTCGGGCGAGGTCGTCCCCGAAATTCCGTTGCTCGGCGCCGTCCGAACTGAAGTAAAGCTGTCTGCAGAGCCGTCGGCTGGCGTCTCCGTCTGGGCCATGGCCACAGCAGGGGTCGCCGCCGCGGCTACCGAACTTTCAGGAACCGCCAATTCTTGGGCCGGCACCATCGGTGCCCGCACCGCTACTTCGTTGTTAACCGCAAGCACCTTCTGAGGCTTGACGCTCGCGATGCGGACCGAGCTAAATGAAATCGCCAGAAGTGCGGTGGCACCCAATGGCATGCAAACACGGACCAGAGCTTTTCTTGCGGTCCAGCTGCGCCACCATGGGCGGGTTTCCACAATTGCCGCCAGCTGTTTGGCTCGAAGTGTCCGGTCAAATTCAGACCAGAACTCCACCGGCGGAAACTCTGCGCGTTTCAACTGCAGCAAATCTTCCAGGGTGACTTTCGGTCGGCGCTCCGTCTCGTTCATGGGTTGATGTATCGTTGAAGCTCAGCTTGGAGGAGCTGTTTCGCGTAGTGTAGTCGCGAGCGTACCGTCCCCACCGAGCAATTCATAATCTCGGCGATCTCTTCATGGCTTACGCCTTCAATTTCAAATAGAGTGACCACGGTGCGATGCTTGATAGACAATTTCATCATCGCCTCGTTCAATTTTTCCTGAAGTTCACGAATATATAGATCCCGATCCGCGCCTTTTTTGTCGGTCATCTGGTTTACCAGCTCGGCCGTTTTGTCCTCGTCGGTGATCTTCTCGAAACTGAAGAAAGTGCGTAACTTCGCCTTTCTCAGATGGGTCAATGTCGAGTTAACGGCAATGCGATATAGCCAGGTAAAAAAAGACGATTGCGCTTGGAAGCGGTGAATGGACTGAAACGCTTTGATAAAAGAGTCCTGTGTGAGATCAGCGGCGTCCTCACGATTTGAGGTCATATTATAGACCACGCCAAAAACCCGCTCGCGGTATTTCAAAATCAAGTTGTCAAATGCCGCCACCTCGCCTGCCTGCACGCGCTGGACGATGATCCGGTCGGAGTCGGCCTCAAGCTGTCGTTCGGGAGAAACGACAAGCGTCTTCTGCAGGGCCTTAGAGGCGACATCCATGACCGCTTAAGATGGAAAAATAACCCCGATGCGCAAATGTAAAATCCACCCTCGGTCAGGTCTGCGGACGTTCACGTAACGCACCAACCTGGCAGCGCAGGACTTCACACAAACGCATGAGCAGCGGCGCGGGCGGCAATGACAGATGAGGCGCCAGCGCCGCTTCGGCCAGCCGCAATTCCTGCTGCACGGCCTCAGTCACGACGGGAAAAACGCCCAACTCGTTCATCTGCGCAAGCCGCAAGACTGGTTGCGCCGGGCGACGACCGATAATTTCTTCGGTGAGTTCGGCCTGCGCGTTCTCCGGCAAACGCTCCATCAACGTCAGCAACGGGAGGGTAATTTTTCCGCTGGCCAGATCGGTGCCGAGAGTCTTCCCGATGCGTTTTTCATCACCAAAAAAATCCACGAGGTCGTCGTAAACCTGGTAAGCGATGCCGAGATGCCGCCCGAAATTTGCCGCCGCCTCAACAAACGGCATTGGATAACCGCCGTAACGGCTGCCTAGGTAACACGAAACGCGGAAGAGCTCCGCGGTCTTCAGGTCGATAATTCGCTGATAGTCCGCCCGTGAAATATTAGTAGAACCACGCCGTAGCGTCTGAATGATTTCACCCGCACAGACTTTCCGCATTGAGTCCGACACCGCCTGGCAAACCTCGGTCGTAGGAAAACGCGTCGCGAGATTCAGCGCATGAGAAAACAGCGCATCACCAAGCAAAACCGCTGCCGTGGCCCCATATTCGCGCGTCGCGGTGGGCCGGTTTCGCCGCACATCCGCTTCATCCATGATGTCATCATGCACCAAAGATGCGAGGTGAACGAGTTCGACCACGCTGGCAATTCGGACCAGGTCCGTCGTGACATCGCCGCCGGTCCAACCACTCGTAAAGACCAAAGCGGGACGAATGCGTTTTCCCGACGTATCGATGCAATAATCCGCCATCCCGCGAATTTCCGGTTCGAACGCTTCGAGTTGCGCGTGCATGAATACATCCAACGCCGCCATGTGCGGTTTCAACATGGCGAATACGGTGGCAAAATCTTGCGTGCCGACCGGGGGCGGCTGGATGCGGGAAGTTGCAGTCATGAGAAGAGCTTGAAACTAGGACTCCTTCAGGAAATGGCTAATCAATAACTTCGCCGTCGATGCAAAACGATCCTTGGGTGCAAATTTTGATGCTGGGTGTAGGCCTCTACGTGGCCAAGCTCTGGCTTGACGATTTCCGTGCCCGACGCGTCGGCACTCCCCACCCGAACGCGCTTCCCGGTGCGACCCCTGCGCCAGCCCGAGCCATTGTCATCGCGGCGATCGGCGGCGCGCTCATTGTAACCGCCGAGACGTGGGGCGAAAAAATTCTCGGCATCGCAGGCAAGCAATCCTCCATCACCGGCCTCTTCGCGACCTACACCTTGGTCGCCGCCATCATCGAAGAAATCATTTTCCGAGGCTTCATCGTGCTCGAGAAACGCGGAGCCATCGCGCTATGGATCAGCGCGCTCGCTGCCTCGCTGCTTTTCACCGCGCTCCATCCGTTTCTGTGGACATGGGAAGGTGCGATGCCCTGGAACGGCGGGCGCCTGAACTGGACGGGCGACCTCAAAGGCTGGTTCAGCAGCGGTGCGGTTTTTGTCTCTTCCCTTTGGTTTTACTATGTGCGTTTCGCCCGCTTCAATCCGCAGCACTCGCTGCTCCCCTGCTTTGCCGCGCACGCCACCAAAAACCTTGGCGTGATCCTGATCAAGGCCGCCCAGGGCTTTCTTGTCGGCTGGTGGTAATAATTAGCTAGTCGAGGTCCGTTTTCGCAAATTCTCGGGCCGATCTCATGTAGCGGTGATGCTTTCGCTCAGCAACTTACGCCGCAACAAAGCCGTTCGTAACATTTTCGAGGAGGTTCACGTATGAGCCGATGCAAGCACATCAAATCCTATGAAAAACTCCTTCTCATCCAAATTCGCCCTGACCGCCCTGGTCGCCGGGGCTTTGATCCTCTCCTCCAACTCCGCTTTCGCCGCCGCCAAGACCCACACTCGCACCCGCACCGGCACGTACCAGAACAGCAACGGCAAATCCGGAACCTTCACCGACACTACAACACATAGCCCAGGCGAAACGCAGCGCCAAGACTCTTGGACCAACCAGGACGGCAAGACCGGCACGCACGAGTCCACCCGCACGTGGGACAAAACTACAGGCACCGGCGCGGTCTCCAGTTCCACCACCCTGCCCGACGGCAAAACGTCTTCGCGCACCGGCACAATCGTCAAGACCGGTGATAACACCTACGAGGCCAAAGGCACGTTCACCAACCCCAATGGAAAGGTTGCCACCTACGATGCCGTGACCACCAAGACCGCAACCGGTCGTACCACCCAAGACACGATTACTGGTCCCAACGGCAAACAGACGACGGTCAACAGCACTGTGACCAAGGAGGGCAAAGGCGAAGTTGAGCGCGCTACGACCATCACCGGTCCCAACGGAAAAACCGAACAAAAGAACGTCGAAACAAAGGTTAACCCCGACGGCTCCGGCACCCGTACCGTCCAAATTACCAAGCCCGACGGCACAACCGAAACGCGCACGGAAAACTTCACCACCAGTTCCACGACCGCTTCGACTGGCAACTAATCGCTCGCAGGGACTAGCCGCACCCGGCGTTCGAGCACCGCTCGGACGCCGGTACTATTTTCAGCTTTCGCAATACGGCCGCGTGAACGCCCTCGATAAAAGATTCTCCCAAATGCACCGCGCCTTTACGGGCGCGGCTACAACGTCGAATCGTCAGCCGCATGAATGTAACCACACCCATCTTATCGCGGGGCTCCCCATGAAACCCAGCTGTGTTATCACAAAATAAAACTTTGCCCGGCCCGGTAACATTTCCCGCCGCCTCCACGTATGCCGAGGTATCATGAATAAACTATTTTTAATCGCCACTTGCCTTACCGCCACGCTTTTCGCCCTCGGCGCACCTGTGCTCCACGCCCAGGCGTCCGTCGCTCCGGCCACGCAACACCGCGGCTGGAATCCGCGCCAGATGAAGACCGAGCTAGGTCTGAGCGACGACCAAGTCGCCAAGATCAAAACTGAGTTCCGCGCACAAAAAGATCCATTGAAAACACAGGCCCAGCACGTGAAGGCCGCACGCGCCGATCTGCGTCAAGCCATCCAATCCGGCGCTTCGGAGTCCGAACTCCGCACGGCTGCCGCCAAGCTCGGCTCCGCCGAAGGCGATCTCGCTGTCGTGCGAGCCGCGGTGTTTGCCCGCATCAAACCCATCCTCACTCCCGAACAGCTCGCCAAATTTCAAGAGCTACAGTCCCGTCGCTGATTTTATCGACCACGCCGTTCAGATTGCTATTGATCACACGCCAGACAAATAACTTCCCCTTGTGGTTAACGACGACGCTGAACTCGTGGCCCGCGTCCGGGCCGGATCGCCCGACGCGTACACCGAATTGGTCCGCCACAACCAGCAACAGGTATTTTCCATCCTACACCGCTATGAACGCGACATCCATCTGGTCGAAGACCTCGCGCAGGAAACCTTCCTCAAGGCCTGGCGCGCGCTCGGCAGTTTTGACGGTCGCGCCCCGTTCCAGCACTGGCTTTCGCGCATCGCCGTTCATGTTGCCCTCGACCACGTCCGCCGGCGGAAACGGTTATCCGGCACCATCTCGCTGCCCGAACTCGGAGAAGACTCTGTGGCTTGGTTGCGGGATGAACTCCCGCCGCGCGAGTTGCAAGGTCGGCAGGCCCGGGAAATTCTCGAACTCGCCATGCAATCCCTTTCACCGTCAGAACAAGTCGTGATCACGCTCATGGAAATCGAAGGCCGCAGTGTGAAAGAAATCTGTTCCCTTACCGGTGATTCCAGCGTGGCCGTGCGTGTACGCGCCATGCGAGCCCGGTCCAAATTACGCAAAGCCATCGAGAAACTGGAGGACTCCGAACATGAATGACAAAAAACTGAGCCAGCTCTTCGCCGCCGCCCGCCAGGAAACTCCACCGGCCGTGCCCGCGGGTTTTGCTGAACGCGTCCAGCACGAACTCAACCCTGCCGAACGCAACGCACCCGTGGTCGTCAGCATTCTGGATCAGCTCAACCGCAATTTCGTCCGTTATGCCGTCAGTGCCGCCGCGATGATTATGATCTGCGTCGCCGTGGAGGTCGGCCAGTCATTCAGCCACGAGCCCAGCATTGACGACGATGTAAACCAGATCTGCTCCGACTGGATGTTGCACTGAGCCACTGCCATGAAATATCTCAAGCCAATCATCCTGGTTTTACTGGTCTTTGCAGCGGGCATCAGTGTCGGCGTGGTCTCCACGCGCTATGTGATCCGCCGTTCCATCCAGCAAGCGGTTCGGCGTCCCGAGCTGGTCCGCTTGCGCATCGAACGCAGCTTGACCCGCGAACTCGATCTCAACCCGGACCAACAGGGTAAACTGGAAGAAATCCTCGTCGCGATGCAGCACGAAATCGCGATGGCCCGACAGGAACACCTTCCACGCTTCCGCCTGATTCTCGCCGACACCCAAAAACGCATTTCCGAAATCCTCACGCCCGAACAGCGCGAGAAATTTGAAAAGCTTCAGGCCGAGTACGGACTGTTCACGCCAGGGGCTCAAGGGCCCGGCCTGCAACGGTTGCAACGGCTAAGAAACCGCCCGCAAGAAACGCCGTAGCCGGCCCGCCAGCACCCGAACCGGTCGCCACCGGTTAAAACAAAAAACCTGCCCCCCGCGGGCCGGGGCTTTGCCTGCGCTTTTTAAACCATCGCCAACTCCCAACCAAACCCACCGACTATGAAAACCAACTCCATCCGGCTCAAGAGCCTCCTGGCCGCGCTTGCCCTTTCCGTCGTCGCACCGCTGGCTCATGCCCAATTCGCCGCATCAACCGGCTTCGACTTCACTTCCGGCGACTACGGACTGAGCACCAAGACGAAGATTTCGACTTGGAACGTTACAGGGGAATATTCCTACGAAGGCTGGACCGCACGACTCTTCGCACCCTACGAACGCGTGACCAGTCCCGTCGGCGTCGTCATAATTAGCGGGCATCCACGGCTGCAAAAATTGGCCAACGCCAAGAACCAAGGGAAAACGCAAACCGAGTCAGGCCCTGGCGACGTCGAACTTTTCGCCTCTTATGATTTCAGCCACGAGCACCAGACTGATTGGAAAGTCGCGTTTACTGGCAGTGTCAAACTCCCCAGCGCCGATGAAGCAAAAGGCCTCGGCACCGGCAAAACTGATTACAGCCTCGCGGTCGACCTCTCGCGCCCGATCGGCCATTTTACTCCGTCAATTGGTTTCGGTTACCGCTTTATCGGTAATCCGTCTGGGGCAGATCTTCGGAATTATTTCTACGCCAGTGTTGGCGCCGGTTACTGGATCACCGACGCCACCAATCTCAATCTTACTTTCGAAAGCGACCAACGCGCCAGCGCGACCAGCAATGTCGACAACGAACTCTCCGTCGGTCTGAACCATCATCTCGCAAAAGGCTGGGATCTCGAAACTCACATTCTGGCCGGTCTCAGCCAAGCCGCCCCCGACTTCGGCCTCGGCGCCTCGGTGCGCTGCTCGTTCTAAATCCTACCACCAGCGACAAAATCAAAACGGGCTATACTATTTCTCTTTAAGAAAACAATCCGTTGTCCGAGGTAGGGACGGACCGCCATGGCCGTCCGGTTGAATGTTGGCTGGTTGTGGGCAACGTTGACGGACGACCCGGCGGGTCGTCCCTACCTCGGGAACCAATTTCGTACCGTTGAATGCAAAATCGTGTCAGGTGGTTCGCTCGCCAAGTCGCTCGTAGAAACCTTGTCGGATAACCCTGCCACCCATTCATCCCACGCAAACCTCGACTCACGCCTTCAGTGTCTCGTGGGTGCCATCGCAATACGGCGCTCCGTTCGTGTGCTTGCACTGACAAAGCCAGGCGTCGCCGCTTTTTTCCGCGGTGAACTTCTTCGGCGCGAAGCCCGTGCCTTTGTGTGCGCCGTTGCAGAACGGCTGTGTGGCCGAACGCCCGCAGGCGCAAAACCAGTAATCTTTTCCCGCCTCAAGCATCACCTTGGCCGGAGCCCGAGCCGCAACAACAGGTTCTGTACTCATGGCGCGAACCCTATCCCGCATCGCCGCGATTCGCAAGACACGCGATACCCACCCGTTTTTTGCCCACCCAACTGCTCCCGCCCAAATGGCTGTCACCAGCTGTAACCGGAAAGTTTGTCATCTATTAAATGACAAACTTTTCCGGCGTCCGCGATGGCGAGTTGGAAAATCTTGTCGCCACGCCTGTATCGATTCGTGTTCATGAAACCGTGAGTGCGCAAAAAGTCCCTGTCTCCCTTTTGATTCCGATCAAGAACGAGGCCGCCAACCTTCCGCGGTGTCTCGCGGCCGTCACGTGGGCCGATGAGATTCTTGTCGTCGACTCGGGCAGTACCGACGGTTCCCAGGCGATCGCGGAAAAAGCAGGCGCCACCGTGGTTCAGTTCGCTTTCAACGGCATCTGGCCCAAGAAGAAGAACTGGGCGCTGGAGAATCTGCCTTTCAAACACGATTGGGTTTTCATCCTCGATGCTGATGAAGTGTTACCGCCGGAAACCGCCGCTGAGTTTGCCGAGATCATCGCTCACGACGGACACGGGAAAACCGGATACTGGATCAACCGCCGTTTCATGTTCATGGGGAAGTGGCTGCGCCACGCCTATTATCCCAATTGGAATCTGCGCCTGTTCAAACATCGCCTCGGCCGCTACGAGCGACTGGTAATGGGCGCGACGGGCAGTGGCGACAATGAAGTGCACGAACATATCGTGGTGCAGGGCGAGTCCGGCCAGGTCAGGAGCGAGATGGACCACTACGCATTTCCCTCTGTCGATGTGTTCGTCGAAAAGCATAACCGCTACTCGAACTGGGAAGCTGCCCTGGAGGTCCAATCAACGAAGCTTGAGGACGCCCATCTGCAATCCTCCGCAGTAAAACTCCGCCGCAAGCTCAAACAGATTGTCCGGCGCATGCCGTTCCGCCCCTTACTACGTTTCCTTTACGTTTACATCGTACAGGGGGGTATCCTCGACGGCCGCGAGGGATATTATTTTTCACGGCTCCACGGTTTCTACGAATTCCTTTCCGTCGCAAAGGCGTACGAACTCCGCAAACGGCAAAAGGCCAGCCCTGCAGCTCACTAATGGCTCGGCGGTATTGGAATTTTTCCTGCTACTAACTCCTTTTTTGCACGGGAAAACCCGTCGACAAGCCCAGCTTCCCTATTACCTTTTCACCGCATGAACACGACTTCACAAAAACTCGTCACCCCCGCCAGCCTCGCCGTAGATGCCGTGCTCGTGCTCGGGTTCTTTGCGTTCATGTTCGCCGTGCTGCGCCCGCACGTGCAGTCAAACGATCCGGTCTATATCACACTTTGGGCCGGCCTCGGGTCGGCTTGTATGAGCGCTGTATTTTGGCTGGCGGTACAGATGTTCCGGGTTGTGTATCGCGCGCAACACGCTTCAAAGAAGTAATTTGGTTCGCCCAAATACAAAAAATATCGCGGCACGATTCTGACCGGTGCCGGGCAGGAAGTTGCCCGCCTCATCGATCACCGGCACAAACTCCTGACCAGTTTCCTGCGCCAACTCGGTCTCAACGAAACGGTCATCGCCCACAACGTTGAGGGCATGGAACACCACGTATGCCCGGAAACGTTTCGCGTGACTGAAGCGCTTCGCCGAGATCCAGAAGCCATCCCCGAAATCATGGCTAAGATCAGGTCCGACCACGTTGCATAGTGAGTCCTCTGCGCCGTTGACAGCTCCCCGCTGCCTGCGTACTTCGTTATCCTTTGCGCCTGAGTACCCCCGTTTCTTTTTTAACCAACCTATCCGATATCCATGGCCGTTAAATCCAAAGCCAAAAAACCCGCTGTAAAAGCGGTCGTCAAGAAAACCGCCGCAAAGGGCACTAAATACGTTTACACGTGGGGTGCCGGCAAAGCCGATGGCGACGGGTCAATGAAACCGTTGCTCGGCGGCAAGGGCGCCAACCTCGCCGAGATGACCCGCATCGGTCTCCCCGTGCCTCCCGGCTTCACCATCACGACCGAAGTCTGCACCTATTTCTACGCCAACAAACGCACCTATCCATCGTCGCTCCAGGCGCAGATGGAAGCCGGCGTGGTCAACATGGAAAAGATCATGGGCACAAAGTTCGGCGACGCCGCCGGCATGCCCCTGCTCGTCGCCGTCCGCTCGGGTGCCCGCGACTCGATGCCCGGCATGATGGATACCATCCTCAACCTCGGTCTCAATGACACGACCGTGCTCGCCCTCGCCAGCGCGACCAAGAACGAGCGTTTTGCGTGGGACTGCTACCGCCGCTTCATCCAGATGTACGGCGATGTTGTCCTCGGCGTGCAAAAGCTGGAAAACGAAGATCACGAACCATTCGAAACCGCCATCCACACCTTCAAGCACGAGCGTTATCATACCGACATCGAGGATTCGAAACTCACTGCTGCCGACCAGCAGGAACTCGTCGTCCGTTTTAAAGCCCTCGTCAAAGAGCGCACCGGAAAAGTATTTCCAAATGATCCCTGGGACCAGTTGCGCGGAGCCGCTGGCGCCGTGTTCGGTTCCTGGATGAACGACCGCGCGATCGTCTATCGCCGCAAGTACAACATCCCGACCGAGTGGGGTACCGCCGTCAACGTCCAGGCCATGGTCTACGGCAACACCGGCGACACCTCCGGCTCCGGCGTCGCGTTTACCCGCAATCCCGCCAACGGCGTCAATGAATTCTACGGCGAATTCCTCGTCAACGCCCAGGGCGAAGACGTCGTCGCCGGCGTCCGCACACCCGAACCCGTCCTTAAGCTCAAGGACGTCATGCCGAAGTCCTACGCTGAATTGCTTAAGGTTCGCGCCATCCTCGAAAAACATTTCAAGGACGTGCAGGACGTCGAGTTCACCATTCAGGAAGGCAAGCTGTTCATGCTCCAGACGCGCAACGGCAAGCGCACCGCCGCCGCCGCTCTGAAATTCTCCATCGATATGGTTAAGGAGAAGCTCATCGATTGGGAGACCGCGATCCTGCGCAACCCGGCCGACCAGCTCGACCAGCTCCTCGCCCCGATCTTCGATCTCGCCGAGGTCAAGAAAGCCAAACCAATCGCCACCGGCCTTCCCGCCGGCCCCGGCGCGGCCACCGGCAAAGTCTATTTCAACGCCGAGCGCGCTGTCGCCGCCGCTGCGCGTGGAGAAAAAGTTCTCCTCGTCCGCATCGAGACTTCGCCCGAAGATCTTCGCGGCATGATCGCCGCCGAAGGCATTCTCACCGCTCGCGGTGGCGTGTCCTCGCACGCCGCCCTCGTCGCCCGCCAGATGGGCAAGGTCTGCGTATGCGGCGCTGCCGGCATCCACATCGATTACGAGCGCAAGACCATCAGCGCATCAGGCCTAACCATCGCCGAGGGAGAATACCTCTCGATCGACGGCACTTCCGGCATCGTCTACGCGGGCCAGATCAAGACTGCTCCTTCAGAGATCATCGCCGGCCTCATCCACGATGACGCCACCTCGAAGGCCACCGAGAAGTTCAAGAACTACCAGCAGCTCATGACATGGTGCGCGAAGGCCACCAAGCTTCAGGTCCGCACCAACGCCGATACCCCGGAGCAGGCGCGCAACGCCGTTGCTTTCGGCGCCACGGGCATTGGCCTCACTCGCACTGAGCACATGTTCTTCGAAGGCGACCGCATCGACGCCATGCGCGAGATGATCCTCGCCGACAGCACGGTCGACCGCCAAACCGCGCTTGCTAAACTCCTGCCTTACCAGCGCGACGATTTCTTCGGAATCTTTAAAGCGCTCAAAGGCTTCCCGGCGACCATCCGTTTCCTCGATCCCCCGCTGCATGAATTCCTTCCCCACGCGAAGGAACAACAGATGGATCTTTCGCGCAAATTGAACATGCCCGTCGAGCGCATCATGGGCCGCGTGCATGAGCTGCATGAGTTCAACCCGATGCTCGGTTTCCGCGGTTGCCGCCTCGGCATCAAGTATCCCGAGATCACCGCCATGCAAGCCCGCGCCGTGTTCGAAGCTGCGGTCGAGGCAAACAAGCAAGGGTTCAAGGCCAAGCCCGAGATCATGATCCCGCTGGTCGGTTTCAAGAAGGAACTCGATCTTCAGGTCGCCATCGTTCACGAAACCGCCAAGGCCGTGCAGAAGGAAAAAGGCGTCAAGCTCACCTACTCGGTTGGTACAATGATCGAAGTCCCCCGCGGTGCCCTCACCGCCGACGAGATCGCCCAGACCGCAGAGTTCTTCAGCTTCGGCACCAACGATCTGACGCAGACTTGCCTCGGCATGTCACGTGACGACTCCGGCAGCTTCCTCGGCGCCTACACCGAAAACGAGATCGTGAAGAAGAACCCCTTCGCCTCGATCGACCAGACCGGTGTTGGCCAGCTCGTGCAGATCGCCGTGGAAAAGGGCAACAAGACCCGCCCGGGAATCAAGCTCGGCATCTGCGGCGAACACGGTGGTGATCCGGACTCGGTGAAATTCTGTCACCGCGTCGGCCTGACCTACGTGAGCTGCTCGCCCTTCCGCGTGCCGGTCGCCCGCCTCGCCGCCGCCCAAGCCGCGGTCGAAGAAGCCCGCGCCGCAAAGAAGAAGTAAGGTCCGAGAGAATTTTTCTCTTTATTCTTTATCGTTCTCTTTCTCTCAGCTCCGCGCCTCAAAAGCGCGGGGCTTTTTTACGCTCGGAAAGAATGCAATGTGGAACTCAGGAAGGCTGGAACGGAGGAGAAACGCAGCGTGACTCGCCGCTGCACAAAAACCACTTTCCACCGCCAGTACCGCAAGGCCGACCTGATTTCCGTCCTTTGCGACTTGGCGTCTTTGCGTGAAACAATTCTCCGCCTCTATATTTAATTCTTTTGGCACACGCAAAGTCGCGGCGGCGCAAAGAATGATTCGAAACTCGCGTCTTCTTTCCGAATGGGCAACGACCGTCATCGCCCCTCCCTCTGCGACCTTGCGCCTCGCATCACACCGCTCGATGTTTACACGTGTTTCATCCTGCTCCACTGCTGCTTAAGGGAACCAAGCCGCAACGAGCGTGACTGAATCAGCCCTTACTCTCTTCACACCACTTTCCGTATGATCTCCTCTGCCCTTCACCGAAAAATCCACGCCGACATCTGGCTAGGCCTTTTGTCTTTCGTGCTCTTGCTGGCGGCGTCGCCAGCCTTCGCTGCTGACACGCCGGCGGCCACCGATGCTGACGCGATCATTTCGACAACGCCGATGGAACTCGAAGCCGAGGACGGAGGTGCCCACGGCGACCTCCCCGTCGCCCCGGAGCTCGGAGGAGTCGATACAGGAAACGCTCTCGTCTTTACTATCACGGCAAACCCGCAGCACGGACAATTGGGCCTCGCCGGTGGCGACGACGCGGATTTCTTCAGCAACAAAACTTCGCATCAAGGGTATTTTGTATATCGAGCGACCGACAACTTCGAGGGCAATGACTCTTTTGCCTACACTGTGCGCAATGTAACCACAGGCCTCGTTTTCAAGAACACCGTCGCGATCACTGTGAAAGCTCCAGCGCCGTTGGTGCTGGATAAATTCGAGGTCAGCGCAACCCACGAGCGAATTCAGAACGTTCGCGAGGTCTTGCTCACAACCCGCCCGAACTGGCCCGTCATGCAAAAGATCGCCAGCCACGAGGATTTCATGACCAAGGAAGACCGCGCCGCCGTCGCCAATGCCAAAGTTGCTTACGTACTCGACGAAAAGGCTAAACCGAAAAACGGCACCGCCAAACTCGATCGTACGTCGGGACAGCTCACCTACGCGCCTAACCCGGACTTCATCGGTGAAGACCAGTTTCGCTACTACACGTTTGACGAACACAACCAGCAGCTCGGCGTGGACAACGTCATCAAGGTGACGGTCGAGCCCATCCGCACCGTCCAACACATCACGGTCGATCGCTCCCGCAGCCGCGAGGTGGACCTCGTTTTTGTCATCAATAATTCGCCCTCGATGGCAGCGCACCAGAGCCGGATCGCGGCCAACTTGAGCCGCTTCCGCCAGCTCTTCCGCGAGCGCGATCTCGACTACCGCATCGGCGTGCTGACAACCGATTTCGTGAATTCCGATCCATCCCGAAGCGCCAACGATCAGCCTTACTTCAAGGAGGTTCGCTTTACCGAACTTGACAAAGCCGGCAACCCCGTACTCGACCGCCGCAACAAGCCGAAGCAAGGCATCAAGCACGTCGCCAGCAATGGGCTGCTCGTAACCCTCCCGGCGATGGATCAGCCGTGGATTACGCCGCAAACACCTGACAGCATTTTTGCCGAACTGGTCAAAGTAGGCACAAAAGGCGACAGCAACCGCACCGCGTTCACATCGGTATATAATTTTGTCGCGGGTTACTCCAACAAGCAGCATGCCTTTCTCCGACCCGACGCCACCACGATCGTGGTTTTCTTCATGGACGAGGAAGAAACGCGCATGGCCACCTGGAAGGACCAGAAGGATGGCCCCCGCCAGGCCGAGTGGATTGAGGACGGGAAGCTGCCCGACCTGCTTAAGGAATACAACGCGCGCAATCCTAAGAAACGCCAGACACTCGACAGCTACATCGAGCAATGGGTGCTGCGCCCTTTCATCCTCGTCAAAGGCAACAAGAGGGGAAAGCTCGAGATGGACGCGGTGGTTTCACCGAACAATGTCTCTCACCGGCGGGCCGCAGAACTCACCGGCGGCACCGTGCTAAACATCGAAAGCGATTTTTCCGGCCCGCTGGCCGCTCTCGGCGACCGCATTGCTGAGACCGTCGCCGTTGCGCTCGATCCGATCGCGCCCGGCACCACGCTCTACAAAAAGAGTCTTCGCGTGCTGGTTGATGGCGAGGAAGTCGCCGCGGATCCACAAAACGGATACCTTTACGACGAACGCACAAACAGCGTGCGCTTCCAAGGCGCCGCCAAAAAGAAAGCCTTCGCCGCCAAGATCGACATAACCTACGAAGAGCACCGGTAAGCAACAACGCCGCGTCCTCCCTAGAAGGCGATGGCGACGCGCGTCATGGCAGTGGCAATTAACTGCGCGTGGCCGAATTTCACCGGAGAAGGCACCACGTGCAGAGAATGAATGGCTTCGGCACAAGGTTATTTCCCCATCTACCCCTGCGTCTGCCAGATTCTCTCGCGCCACAAACTGTTGATCTTCCTGCCTCTTTCGCGATCCGTGCGACCAATCGCAGAACCCTAAAGTAGGTTCACTAGGCGTTAAGGTGCGCAAGAAATAGGCCGATACACAATTCGTTGTCTTGTAGTATCCAGCCTCTCCGGTGCCCACAAAGGAACGCCTTCTGCGCGGTTGTACTCGCGATCGTGGCACTTTGCGCGGTCATCGTCAAAGCTGGTAGTTCAGGGCCACCTCAAGCCAGCCCCCTCGTAGGTTTTCCGCTAATCCGCACGTATTCGTACGCTGAAATTGGGGATGTCTCCACCACCGCTCAATTAACCACGGACGAACTGGGACGCTTGGTCCTGGTGCAACGCGGTTCCTACCGATACTTCGACGACAAAAACTGGGTGAGCGTACCCATTCTACCTGGAAGAGATCTTAATCTCGTAAAAACTCTACGGTCAGCCGACGGCACCAACTATTACGGTTCTCCCGAGAGTTGGGGCACTTGGAATTACAATTCGAACGGTGAAATCGAGCAGCACACCCTAAGGCCCGAGAATGCCCCCGCCTGGACTTCGACCAACACCGGATTTGTGAACTTTGCCGAAAACAAAACAGGCTTGTTTTTCGCAAATACTGCAGGGGTCGTTTACGTAAACCGCCAGACCGGCCAAACCAAATTCATTCAGGTTCCCGTGCTCGCGAATCTCTTCGAAGTGGGTGGATCGGTGTTCGCGTTTTCAGGTTCGGATGGGTCGTTCGAGATCGATCAGGTGGAGGGCACCCTGCGCAGATTGCCCGCTCCCGCGCGCGGCATCGGCCTCAGCAGCACAGTCGCTTGGGACGACACCCGGGTTCTTGGGTCAGACACCCAACAAGGTTTTTTTCTTTTCGACGGGAAAACCTTCACCCCATGGAAGACGGAGATCGACAATCTTTTTCCAATGTCCGTCGCCAAGCTGGTCATGCTGACCGATGGCTGCCTCGCGGTGCTAACCCGAGGCCATGGCATCTATTTCCTTGAGCGCGACGGGCGGCTGAAGCTCGCCCTCACTGGCAAGGATTTCGACGGCACCACTGAGATTTGCGAGGGCGAACCCGGCTTGATTTGGACTGCCGACGGCCGCGGGATAAACAAGATATTCTACAACCTCCCGGTTCGGATTTTTGACAGCAGGCAGGGACTGAACGTGAGCTGGGCAACCATCACCGCGAGCCAAAATGAAACCTGCATCGTTTCCGGCGGCAAACTTTACGAACCTATCCCCACCGGTAAAGGCGAGCCCACTCAAGTCCAGGTAGTGGATACTAAGATTCGCAATGAGGTCTGGTGCGCAGCGTCAACCGACCACGGGATCCTCTTGGGTAGCACGGACGGATTGTACGTTTACGCCGACGGCAAAACCACCAAGGTTCTCGACGACTTCTACGTGAATCGGATTGCCAAAGTCCCGGGCGATATCTTCGTCGCCTTGGGCGAAAAGAAGATAGCCGCCGTAGGCTGGAACGGTTCGGCCTGGGCTTTGGTCGGCGATCCGATACCTGGCATCGGCTTTCCAGCAAATTACATCTCGGTTCCCACCAACTCCTCGATCTGGCTGGAACTTGGAATAGGTCGGGCCGGCCGAGTTGTCTGGCGCGACGGAAAACTTAGCGCGCAAGTGTTCGACAAACTGCCCTGGAAAAAACGTCTGTGGGTGGGAGTAGGCTTTATCGGAAGCATCGCCATCATCGCCACCGAGGACGAACGCTTTTATTACGATGAACAAAAAGGCGACTTTGTATCTTCGGCCGAATTAGACAATCTATTCAACTCACTACCGTACCAGGTGCAACGTGCGCTCCAAACCCCCGATGGTACGGTGTGGTTGTCTCACGCCCACGGCGTGCTCCGGCTGGAGCCCAAGGGCAAGAGCTTCACGCCTGAGACAGGCGAACTCGACGCCCTGCAAGCAAAATTCCCGATTCTTCAAACGACCGGAGACAACGAAGTCTGGCTCACAGGCCTCCGCTCCGTCATCCGCGTAGAAAAAAACCCGAACAAGCAACCCTCACGCCTGCCACATCCCGTCCTGACCGCCATAGTCGATGCCTATTCCAAGCGTACGATCTACAGTGCCCTCCGGCCCGACCCCAAAGCGCTCAAAAACATTCCGTACTCCAGCAACAACCTTAACCTGCTTTTTTTCCCTGGCACTTACGCGTTGATGAGTTCGCCCAATTACGAATACCGGTTCATTGGGGCAAAATCAGGGTGGTCTGTTCCTTCTCGTGAGCCGACCCTGCACTTGACGGAGATGCACGAAGGCACCTACCGAATGGCGGTCAGATTGATCGACAGTAATGACAGGGTAAGTGAAGAATCCCTGCTGGAATTCAGTGTTGCTCCGCCACTGCACAGAACTTGGTACGCTTATCTTGGCTATGCCGTCTCGATTCTTGCCTCCCTGGCGCTTACGGCGCAATGGCTGCTCAGGCATGCAAAAACCCGCAACGACCAGCTCGAAGAGTTAGTCCGCTCGCGAACCGCGGAGCTGCAGGTGGCGGCGGCGCAAGCACAACAAGCGGCGGAAGCCAAAGGTGCCTTTCTAGCAAACATGTCGCACGAAATCAGAACGCCAATGAACGGAGTCATCGGCATGAGCAACCTTCTGATTGAGACGACGCTCGACGCCGAACAAAGCGAGTTCGCCCACACAATCCGGCATAGCGCGGAGGCCTTGCTCACCATTATCAACGACATCCTCGATTTCTCAAAACTCGAGGCAGGAAAGCTCAGCCTCGACATACAAGACTTCGAACCCCGAGCACTCGTCGAGGAATCGATCAAACTCCTCTCTGCCCGTGGCGCGGAAAAAGGGATAACGCTTTCCTATTCCTGCGCGAAGGACGTACCGCACATCCTTCGCGGGGATCCAGGGAGGCTTCGCCAAGTCCTCCTAAACCTTATGGGCAACGCGGTGAAGTTCACCCAGGCAGGCACCGTATCAATCCGCGTGGAGAAGGAACCGATCCATTCGAAATCAACCAAAACGATCACCCTGCGATTTGAAGTTGAAGACACCGGGATCGGGATATCGCCAACGCTGGAAAAAAAACTTTTTACTCCTTTTACCCAGGCCGACTCGTCTACCACCCGTCGCTTTGGAGGCACTGGTCTGGGACTGGCGATTTCTCGACAAATCGTGGCCTTGATGGAAGGAGAAATTGGCGTACGGCCAAAAGCCAACGGCGCTGGCTCCATATTTTGGTTCGCGGTCACTCTCAAACCGCCGGCCCGGGATGGCTCCAGCACCTCGCCGATGATCGAAATTCCCCGCACACCAGACATCCTCGACCTGACACCGCTCAAGGGACTTCGCGTGCTTGTCGCCGAGGACAACGCAGTCAATCAGCGCGTGATCGGAATCCAACTGAGCCGGCTTGGGTGCGTAACGACGACCGTGGACAACGGACTGCTCGCGATTCAAGCCCTCAGCACGTCGACCTATGATCTCGTCCTAATGGACTGCCAAATGCCAGAGCTCGACGGCTATGAGACGACACGCCGCCTTCGCACGATTAGTCGCAATAAAACTCCGATCATTGCAATGACCGCAAATGCAATGAAGGGCGATCGCGAGAAATGCATTGAAGCCGGAATGGACGACTATCTCTCAAAGCCCGTACGCGTCACCGAGCTGCAAGCGGTACTTCTTCGCAACATCGCGAAGAAAAACCCCGAGACCCCTGCCCCATCGGCGCCAGTAATCTCCGCAGACAAGTCCACGAGCCCCTAGGAAGGACGTGTCGATGTTCGGACCCATGGCGCCAGCATCTATTAGCCCAAAGCAAAACAGAGATTGCCCGCTTTCCTCCCGAACACCGGTCGCCGCCCAAGACGCAAAAGCTCCAGCGATCCCTCAGCACACGCCTGCAAAGCGATTCTTCGCCACCTCTAATCACCGACCGTTTGTCATCTATTAAATGACAAACCCCTGGGGGGAATATCTGCCAAATCGAGAAATGGAATGAGTTCTCAGAGGTATTTGTCATTTAATAGATGACAAATGGTTTGATCAACGCTGCACAGCGCCTCGCGCAAGCGCATCGGCATAAAACCTCCACATAGTGAAAAACGGGAGCGTTTTAAGTAAAACGATAGCCGTGTTCGGCATGCCGTACCTGCGGGTGCGCGTCGGTTCAAACACCAGGCGCAGCGAACAACCGCGGTTACCCAAGGCAACCCTTGCGCTGTGCCTTCGGATGCACTGGCTCCATCCTTACTCCATTGCAGCCGGCACGCGGCTGACTGAAAAAAGGTAACGCATGGTTTTCGTCGCGCCGTCCTTCTTGGCGTTAAACTGGAATGCCAGATATGACCGCTGCAGGTCTTTGCCCAAGACCAGGAATATCGCTCGCTCTTTGGAAGAGTCACTGCGCCTTGCCACGGTCACTGAATCCAGTGTACCCGCGTCAGCCAGAGCCAGGCTATCCGGCGCGACCAGGGCGCTCAACACGATGCATTCGGTGAAATCATATTCGCCGGAAGCTTTTTCAGGTTCGACCAAGCTGCCAATCTCGGCGCTGGCCATGGGAGTATCGTGACGCAATCGCTCCACCGATATCCCTTGCTTGCGCAACTCCGCCAACGATTTCACCACCATGGTTTTGCCGTGACTGGATGAAACGCAGATCAGGCACAGGACGACGCAGGTGATGAGAAAAAAACGCGACATAAGGAGGGGACGCACGATCAGCGAGGCGGGCGCGACGTTGCAATGGGATAAGCAGCGCGGCTCGTTCGCCCCACGCGCAAACCCTGCTCACACCGCACGCATCCGGACCACGATCGTGCGCGACGTCGCCAGAACGGAGATCGCAGCGAAGAACCATTCGCCAGGTGCGCCACCCCCACTGGCGCCGCCGGCGCCGGTCGTTGGAACGGATCCACTGGACGAGCTGACGCAGGATCCGGAAGACAAACTGCTGCTGGACGACGAACTGCCGGGGATCGATCCTCCCGACGAACTTGAAGAGCTTGAGGACGAGCTACTGGAGGACGAACTGCTCGACGGTGAACTTGAGCTGCTGCTCGACGACGAACTGCTGGGACTCGACAAGTCCGGCAACGCGGCGCGGCGAACGCGGCACCTGCAGGAGCGATCAGACCGTTGCCGATGCCGGCGCGTTCGGCAATTTGACTGCGGCGATAATTAAAAACGACGGCCGACGAAGCGTATCCTTCAGCCCTGGTCTCTTTTTCAAGTGCTCAGTCACGGCGTGCGGTTCCAGAAGTCGCGTAATCGCAAAGCCAGAATCCAAAAGCGTGTTGACGTAAGTTTCCACGGTTCGGTGGTACTTTATTACATCATCGATGAACCAGTTTCGTTTGCGCTCGCCCTCGATACTATAGTTATCAACCGGCCAGAGTATCTTCTCTCCTTGATCATTTTCATACCAGCCTTCGCAAAGCGCCGTGCAAATGGGGTGTTCAACCGAGAATATAAAAACACCACGATCTCGAAGGCCTACGTGAATCGAGTGAATTACATGCTTATAATCTCGTATATAATGCAACGCCAGGCGGCTCACCACGATATCATATGCTTCCGCCTGCATCGGGAAATCCTCGATCGCAACATTTACGTAATCGATCTGCGAGTCATTCGTACGACTTTTCGCGGTTTCTATCATCCGGCGTGAAATCTCCACGCCTCGCACACTCGACGCGCCACGAGTTCTAGCGAATCGACAGAAATCGCCAAATCCGCTGCCGAGGTCCAAAAGGTTCAGCCCCTGTAACTCTGGTAAGACCGTGAGAAAAGCGGGATCTTCGACCGCACCGTTCAAGCCACTGTCGCGTTCGCGCAACTTGCGGTAAGCATCAAAAAACCGTGGGTCATCATAAACATTTTGCTTCATGGGTCAGAGGCGGACGTTGCGGATCACTCAGCCTGGCAGGCGGAATGATACAAAAAATAAGAACGTCATGGGTGCCACGGAAAAGGACCGAACCTATCTCACATCAACAGCCCGGCAAGGCGGAAGGCTGCATCGGCCGCGCTCAATCCCGCGCCGACGATGCAGCGCCTTCCATTTGGGGCATCAATTCAAGAAGGCCGGCCTGAGGGCAACGCGACGTCGTTTCCTCCACGGCTTTGCGGCGCGGCGGGAGACTCCACCCCCGCAGATTCGAGCAGCGATTCACAGACCAGAATCCCGATCGCGGAAGCGCGGAGAGATGGAGGCCGCGGACCGAGCCGGCCTCAAGAGCATCAAAAAGCTTAAGACCGCAGTAGCGGAGATCGGCCACAGAGGTCACAGCGACCTTATTTGAGGGCACCGAGGCGTTCTGGTTGGATAGGAATTCAACATGTTCGCTTCACTCGCTGGCGGCACGATTCAATCTACGTTTCTTTATTCCCCCTCTGCGAGCTCTGTGTCGGAGCTCAGTGTGCTCTGTGACCCAACTGCTAAATAAGAGCCGCCAAGCCGACGGCGGATCGCCGGCTTGTTCTATCTCGTTTTCGCCTTTCAGCGTTTCAGCGATCGGTCTGCTTCCGGCGTTAACGCTTCAACTCTCGCCGAGCGCACTTCTCAGTTTCGCGAGTTCGGCGCGAAGTCGTGCGACTTCAGTTTCGAGGGCCACGAACCGGCGTTCGGCTTCCGGCGGCAGGACAAAAGAAACCGTCAGCGGCGCGGGTTCAGCGATGGTCGGCGACAGGATGTCGCCGGTGAGGCATTGCGCCCAGCGCGCTTCCTTTTGGCCGGGTTGGCGGGAGAGTTTCCGTACTAGGCCACCAGAGGGGCGCTCAGCAAGTTCGGCCAGCAGAATTTCCAGTTCGGCCAGATCGGGCAACGCGCAGAGACGTTCGGCGTTCCCGCGCAAGCCGGCAGTCGTCTGGGGCCCGCGCACAAGCAGCTCGGCCAGTAAAGCGCGGGCGGCGGGCTCCAGCGGGAACACCATGTCGAGAGTCTGCTTGTGCTTAGGTACGCGGGCATCGGCGCCGGCAAAAAGGCTGGCAAGGCGCTGTTGCCGTAAACTTCCGAGCGCGGACTCGACTTCGGAGGCGCCAAGGTTGAGGAAAGGATCGCGATTGCTCTTTTGATTACAGGCCGCGACGAGGGAATTGAGCGTCAATGGATAGTATTCCGGAGTGGCGAACTCCTTCTCGATCAGGCAACCCAGCACGCGAGCTTCAACGGGCGTCAACGGGGGGGTGAGCGGAGCGGCCGATGGGATTTCCATGTCGCCATGACACAATCCCCCTCGATAGGCGCAAGGGCGAAGGAGATTTCCTTTCCTTCCTTAAGCACTCTACCCTAAAGTCTGAGCTGGATTCCCCGATTGCAAAGATACCTCGCAAATACATGGCCGACATCGCTCCCATCACTGACGACTTGATCCATAAGTCCATCGTTCACGCTGTCCAAAATGTCTGTGGTACCATGCTGAAACAGGCAGCGACTTTCGTGCATAAATCTACTGAGCCGGACAACTCAAGCTTCAAGGATCAACCCCATGTCTTCGGGTGCGTGGGGTTTGTGGGCAAAATCGACGGCATGGTCTATCTTTGCATTACCGACGATTTCGCGATCAACGCCGCCTCAAACATTCTCGGCATGAGCGTGCCCGAGGTGATCGCCGAGGGCAACGCTGTGATCAAAGATGTGATCGGTGAAATCACCAATATGACTGTCGGCAGTTTCAAAAATGCTCTCTGTGACCAAGGCTATACCTGCAAACTTACCCTACCCACGATTGTACGCGGACAAAACTTATCCGTTTCCGCAATGAAGTCGGCTTCCCGCACAATTTTTAATTTTCAATGCGGTGGCCACCGTCTGGTGGCTGACATACAGATAAAACTGTCGTGAGGGCGGAGCGAGACTGTTAGCGGGCGTCAGAACCGACCTCTTTCCTCATTCTCGTTCTCTTTATCTTTCTTCCTCCAGGGACAGGGATGGATAACGAGAAAGATTAAGATAAAGAGAAAGACCCAATTCACACCCGCTAATTGCGAGCGGCCAGTTTGCGCAACGGCCCGCTATTAACGCTTATCGGCCGGAATGTAGTCCCGCACGGTTTTACCGGTATAGATTTGACGCGGACGGTAGATCTTGAGCTTCGGGTTTTGCGCGACTTCACGCCACTGCGCAATCCAGCCCGGCATGCGGCCGATGGCAAACATGACGGTGAAGATGTTTTCCGGAATGCCGATCGCGCGCATAATGAGGCCAGAGTAAAAGTCGACGTTAGGATAGAGCTTGCGCGACAAGAAGTAGTCGTCGCTGAGAGCGACTTCTTCGAGCTTCATCGCGATGTTGAGCAGCGGGTCGTCCTTGATGCCGAGGCTAGCGAGCGCCTTGTAGAAGCTGGCTTTGATGATCTTCGCGCGCGGGTCGTAGTTCTTATAAACGCGATGGCCGAAGCCCATCAGGCGGGCCTCACCCTTGCCAGACTTGGCGGCCTCGATAAATTTAGTGCCGTCATCCCCCTCGGCGTGAATGCTCTTGAGCATCTCGATTACCGCCATGTTGGCACCGCCATGGAGCGGCCCCCAGAGGGCGCAGACGCCGGCTGCGACCGAGGCAAAGAGATTTGCACCCGCCGATGCGACCATCTTCACCGTCGAGGTGGAACAGTTCTGCTCGTGATCGGCGTGCAACAAGAGGAAAAGGTTGAGCGCCTGCGCCACCTCCTGCGTCGGTACGTATTCGTTATACGGCTCTGAGAACATGAGGTGCAGGAAGTTCTCACAGTATCCATAATTTGGACGCGGGTAGTTAAGCGGCAGCCCGCGGGTCACACGGTAGGTATGCGCAGTGATAGTGCGGACCTTCGAGATAGCGATCGCTGCCGCCTCGTCGAAATGTTCGAGATCGTGCTGGTGGTTGTTGGTCGCAAGGTGCGGGTAGTAGGCACCAAGCGAATTAACCGCAGCTGAAAGAATCGCCATCGGGTGCGAGTCGCGCGGAAAGCTGCTAATGAAACGTGTCATGCCCTCGTGCAAAGGAGCGTGCTTGGTCAAGAGCCGGGAAAAATTACCGCGCTGCTGGGGCGTGGGCAATTCTCCATTGATTACCAGATAGGCCGTCTCAACGAAGGAGGATTTTTCCGCAAGCTGCTCGATCGGATAACCGCGATAGCGCAGAATACCGACTTCGCCATCAATGTAAGTCACGCTGCTCGTGCAGGAGCCGGTGTTACCGAAACCATCGTCATAGGTAATGTAACCGGTATCGGAGCGAAGCTTGGCGATATCGATAGCTTTTTCACCCTCGGAACCGACGATAACAGGCAGGGTAATTTCTTTTTCATCCAGTTTCAGAAGAGCGGTTTTAGCCATGCCCCTAAATGAACGAAATCATTCCATACAGGCAAAGCAAAGTTAGCTTTTTCCGCACGTCCTAAGCAGATCTACACAGCAAAAGCGCGGTGGGTAAGGAAAACTGTTGCCCGGCGAGGACTCACTGGCCGGTAAACTACCATAATCCGCCATGGCAAGGCCCCGCACTCGGAAGCGACGCTGATCAAACAACCCAAGGCATCCGCTGGCGCCTACGCGGTCACGGCCGCGGCAACGTCGACAAAATTACGATAGATCTGCAGCCCCTTCGCCTGGCTTTTTTCCGGGTGGAATTGCGTGGCAAAACACCGGCCGCGAGCAATCGCGGCCGTGAATGCGCCACCATAGTCCGCCTCGGCCAGGACCAGATTCGGATCTTCCGGTACACAATAGAAACTGTGCACGAAATAGAAGGCCTCGCCTTCGCGCTTGAGCTGTGCGGCGAGCGGCGAATCGGTTTGCTTGAAAGCGACGGTGTTCCATCCCATGTGCGGGATCTTGTACTCCGCTGGACGGCAGAATCGAATCACCTTGCCCGGGAATACGCCGAGGCCGGTCACGTCGCCCTCTTCTGAAAAATCGAAAAGCGCCTGCATGCCCAAGCACACGCCGAGAAATGGTCGGTCCTCAGATATCCACCCACGGACGGTGTCATCGAGCTTGGTCGCCCGCAGCGCGGCGACACAATCGCCGAGCGCGCCGACCCCCGGAAGCACCAACCCATCCACCGCACCGATCTCGGCCGGCGTGCGCACAACCTTCGGCTGCGCACCAACCGCCTCGAGGGCTTTGGTCACGCTGCGAAGGTTGCAAATTCCGTTGTCGATAACGGCGATGAGGGGAGCGGCGGAGTTCACGATTCAGAATATGTTCAACGTTCAAGGTTCAAAGTTCAAGGTCACGGGTAGCGTTTCCGCCAACTCTGAACCCTGAACATTGAACCGGCTAACGCTGCGCGAGCAGCCTTCAGATCTTTCCCTTCGTGCTTGGCAACAGGGTCGCCGCGCGGGCGTCGATCTGTGTTGCTACGTCAAGCGCGCGCGCCAGGGCTTTGAAAATTGCCTCGGCAACGTGATGCGGTTCTTCACCGTACTCGAGCTTCACGTGCAGATTCGCACCGAGCGCATTGCTAAATGCGCGGGCAAATTCCTTCACGAGCACGATATTGAAATCGCGCACGAACATCGTCGGCGGCTCAGCTTCGTACACGAGATGTGGACGACCTCCGATATCCACGACCACGCGGGCGAGCGATTCGTCCATCGGCAAAATAAAAAATCCGTAGCGGCGAATGCCGAGCTTGTCGCCCAGCGCCTGCTTGAAAGCTTCGCCCAGCACCAGGCCGACGTCCTCGACGGTGTGATGATAATCGACATCGACGTCACCTTTGGCCGCAACGTCGAGATCGAACAGGCCATGCTTAGCGAAAAGCGTGAGCATGTGATCGAAGAACGGGACGCCCGTCGAAATATTCGACTTCCCCTGGCCGTCGACGGCAAGAGTCAGCGTAATGTCGGTCTCAGCGGTCTTCCGCTTGATGGTTGCTATTCGATTTTGCGCCATGCTTCGAGCGATTGGTTAAGGACGTCCATTTCGTGGTCGGTACCGACGCTGATGCGTAGGAATGCCGCGGTCAAGGCGTGGCTGGGGAAGTAACGCACGAGGACCTTGTGTGCATAGAGGTAGTCGTAGGCCGCCTTCGCTACTGCGGGTCCGCTTTCGCCTCGCGCATTGCGTGGTTCGGTGAAAATGAAATTTGCCTGCGAAGGATAGGTGAACCAGCCCTGCCCGCTCCACGCTTTTACGCAGCGGTCGCGCGTGGCCTTTATCTTTTCGATCACGCGAGCGTAATAAGGCTGATCGTTGAGCGCCGCCACAGCAGCGACCTGCGAAAGACGGCTGGTGTTATAGCTATCACGCACGCGGTCGAGCACCTCGATCACTTCCGGATGCGCGAGGGCATAACCAATCCGTATGCCCGCAAGCGCGTAGGCTTTCGAGAGCGTGCGCACGACAACGAGATTCGGATAACGCGCCAGCAGCGGCACCGCGTCTTCCCGCGCAAAGGGCGCGTACGCTTCATCAACCACAAAAATGCCCTTAAAAACCTTCAACGCCGCCTCGATTTCCGCACGACTAAAACCAACGCCAGTTGGGGCGTTTGGCGACGTGAGAAAAAACGCGCGCGAGGTGGACGCCGCGATGTGTTCGAGTGGCAGTTTCATCGCACGATCGAATTCGATCACCGAGCTGCGCCCGTCCTGGATCTCCACTAAAACTGGATATAGCGAGTAGCTCGGCATAGCAAAGCCAAGGGGCACGGTCTGCGTGCAATAACACCGCACGAGCAGGTTCAGGATGTCGTCCGAGCCATTGCCAACGCAGACGCTCGCCTCACTCAAGCCGTGATGATCAGCCACCGCACGACGCAGTGCATCGCTTTTCGGACTTGGATAAAGTCGCAGCGATTCACCGTTCGCACCGAGCTCTTCGCGAATCGCCTCGGCCACGTGCGGGCTCGGCGGATAAGGGCACTCGTTGGTATTTAGCTTCACCCAACCCGGTTCCGCCGGCTGAAGACCGGGCGTGTAGGCATGAAGCTTGGCGATGTGCGGAAGAGCGAGTGATGCAGGAGAGGGCATGGCGGATCGTTGGTGGGCCGGATTATCCTTTAATCCGCCGCAACGTTAACGGCGCTTTAGGGATAAGGCGCCTTACCCCTGTTTCAAGTCCGGATCTTCACCGACCGACCATGCGCGTCGAGACGTTCCATCGCGGCAAAGGCAGCGACGACTTCGTTGCCTTTTTTGACGCTCGCCTTGTTGTAGCGCACAATACTGGTTCGGCGTTGGAAATCCGCAACGCGCAGACCGCTGAAGAAACGTCCGGCACGTCCGGTGGGCAAAACATGGCTCGGTCCCGCGGTGAAATCGCCGAGTGCCGTCGGCGTGTGATTGCCGAGCATAATTGCGCCTGCAGTGGTGATTTCGCGCAAAAGTTTCTCCTCGGCCGCGATCGCCACGATCAACTCGAGATGCTCAGGAGCGACATAGTTCGCGATCTCCACGGCCTGTTTTAACGAATCGACCGTCATGGCAAGGAAACCCTGCGACAGGACCTTTTGGGTTTTTTCGCTGCGACTGATGAGCTTCAGCTGGGACTGAACTTCCGCCGCAATCGCATCAATGATGGCCGGCGAGGTGGCAACCAGGTAAATCTTTTCGCGACCCGAACCGTGTTCCGCCTGCGCCAACAAATCGGCAGCAACAAAATCGGCCCGCGCTGTCTCGTCGGCGATGACCATGACCTCACTGGGACCGGGCAGTGAATCGACGCCAACCGTACCAAAAACCTGACGTTTTGCCTCGCAAACGTAGGCGTTGCCCGGACCGAAAACTTTGTCCACCGCCGGAATGCTCGCGGTGCCGTAGGCCATCGCGCCGATTGCTTGAACACCGCCCACCCGGTAAACTTCGTCAACGCCGACCAGATGAAGCGCGGCAAGTAATCCTGGCGCGACACGACCCGATGCATCGGAGGGCGTGAAAACTGCGATCTCGGGACAGCCCGCGATCTTCGCCAGTGTCGCGGTCATCAACACCGTCGAGACGAGCGGCACCTGACCACCTGGAACGTATAATCCTACGCGATGGATGGGGTAAAATCGCTCCCCAACTTCCGCACCTTGCTTGTTTTTACCGAGCCAGTCCGCCGGAAGGCCTTTTCTATTGAAGGCAACAATGTTGGCGTGGGCCTCAACCATCGCCTTGTGTTCGGTGACGGAGAGAGACTTGGCGGCAGCGGATAGTTCGGCTGACTTAACCCGAATTTCGCGAGCGCGGAGCTTGGCGCTGTCAAACTTGGCAGCGTAGTACACCACCGCTTCGTCGCCCCGGGCACGGACGTCGGCGAGGATGGACGTCACGCTGTCCTGGATTTCCTTCGAGGCGATCGCGCCGCGGCAAAACTCCGCGAGATCAGCGGCAAAGGACTTGGAACTCGAATGGATCAAACGCACGGCGAGCCAGGGTTAGGTCAAGTGGTTGCCAATTGAGGTAGGGCGCGACCGCCGGCCAGGCCGATTCGATCACGGCGGGCCCAGCGTTCCCGCCCTACCCTCGAACCGTTTTCAGCAAGATCGTTTTCCATACCGTAGCTGGTTTGGTAATTACTCCCACTCGATGGTTGCGGGAGGCTTCGAGCTGATATCGAGCACGACGCGGCTCACACCCCGCACCTCATTGGTGATGCGATTGGAAATGATCTGGAGCAGATCGTAGGGCAGGCGCGTCCAGTCAGCCGTCATGGCGTCAATGCTCTCGACGACCCGGACGGCGATCACGTAAGCGTAATTGCGTTCGTCACCGATTACGCCGACGGATTTTACCGGAAGGAAAACGCAGAACGACTGCCAGACTTTCCAATACCAGTCGGACTTCATCATCTCCTCCTGCAGAATGAAGTCGGCATTGCG
>Ga0302322_100000076_pt1 | contig 59138 bp, 51 predicted proteins | sample Fen_T0_2_FD_203757 | JGI IMG/M metagenome (GOLD analysis project Ga0302322, IMG submission 203757) | Peat permafrost microbial communities from Stordalen Mire near Abisko, Sweden - Fen_T0_2 | ecosystem: Environmental > Terrestrial > Soil > Wetlands > Permafrost | place: Sweden: Abisko...
CATTACCGAACACTCCTTCCACGGCATCACTTCCTCCCTGAAAAAGGGAAAAAGTGTAACCCATGTGTCCGGTACGATCTGTCACCTATGTGTCGGGTCGCTCACTTCCCGAGTCCGCATTTCTCCTACTGAGTTCTTGCCCTCACGCCGTGAAATACACTCGTCCGATTTCCCGCGTAGCCTCGTTTTCGAGGCTCATACGGACTGCTGACCGTTAGTAACTTCAAAACCCTCTAACGTCATCGTCGGTATGGCCCGATAAATGTGATGTAAACGCGGTGAGTTCAGTGAGTGCTCGTCGCCAAGAGATTGGAGAGTCCCCATGTCAACTCAAGCAGTTTCCGGTCTGTCCATCCAACAGGAACTTCAGACCTTCGTTCAGAATCGTCAATCCGATTTGAAGGCGCACCACAACCACGAGCAGGCCTCGCCTGCTGTCGTGGTGAGCCTGGGCAACACGCAAAACTCGGCTGGAACCTCAGCCGTGTCCCACACCCCCAATCCGGAACCGATTACCCTCGGCTACAAGCAGTTCCGGGCCGAGCGCAGCGCGGACATGAAAGAACTCGGAGAGGCGCTCGCCTCGGGCGACTTGACCGCCGCAAAGGCCGCCTATGACAAGCTTGTCCAGCTGGGAAAGTTCGGCCCACTTGATAACGGCCAGACATTCAAGCGCTCAGATCGCGCCCAGGACTTCCAGGCAATCGGGCAAGCACTGCAATCCGGCGACCTGGCCGGCGCGGAACAGGCATTCACGGCGCTGAAGGGCACGTTCAACCACCTTCCTCACGGAGGCCCCGAGCCACCGCTGGTCAATCCGAACTCCACCGTGGTCATCAACGTGACCTATCAGGTATCTGACTCCAATGCGACGCCGCCGACCGAGCCGCCGGTTTTCCACGGAGGCCCGATGCCGCCAACGTACCGTCCTCCCAACACTCTTCCGCCCGGCACATTGCCGCCGAGTGAGCCACCGGTATCTGGTGGAGGCACCACCACAGCTCCTCCGATCGGAACTCTGCCACCGAGCGAGCCGCCAGTCTCTGGCGGAGGCACGACTACGGCTCCACCGATCGGGACTTTGCCGCCGAGCGAACCGCCGGTCTCTGGCGGGGGCACTACGACCTCCAACGTTTCCGAGATCGTCATCAACATTGGCGGATCGAGCGCATCGCCGCAACAGAGCGCGAATGGGGAACTCGTCCTGAATCTGGCAGCTCCGAGTGCTGGATCGCCCGAAGAAGTGAAACTCAACTTCGCGGGACCGAATGGCTCTTCGAACCAGCTGACCATCGACGTAGCGCAAACACAAGGTCAAAACGGCAGCACGGGCGAGCAGATCTCGATTGATCTGTCGAAGATGACCAGCAACGAGAACATCGTCCTCAACCTCTACGGGAACAGCTCGAGCACACCAACGCAAACCCAGAGCAGTTCCTTGAACGTTAACGCATAGGCTCAAATTGACGCCTATCCGTGGCCACGCCGCCTCGCGCGGCGTGGTTTTTTGTTAGGTGGTCTTTTCTAGAAGGTCGCTAGTTGCAGGAGATCTACTTAGTAGCGGGCGTCAAACGCTTCGCGATCGACCGCTGCCGATCGGCATCCCACTTGCGGTTCATGTGATCGTAAACGTCTGCAAGGAGCGAATGGGGATCTGGCGCATCGGGCTCTAGTTCCATCGCTTTTTTCAGGCTTGCTATCGCTCCGTCGTGATCGCCCGCCAGGTCCAGTTCGCGTCCGAGAATCAGGTAGCTGGGGTAGTGGTCCGGAAGGAATTGAAGGACCAGTTGGCTCTCCCGAATTGCATCCTGAATACGGTTGGTTTTCGTGTAGATCATTTGCAGCAGAAGATGCGCGTCGACCAGTTCCGGCATCTTGGCTTCGGTGAATTCCAATTCTGTGGCCGCGCCATCCATGTCTCCGGCCTTCAACATAGCTTTTGCCAGTTGGAAATGCGTCATGGGTGAATCCGGATCCGCTTCTACCGCCTTGCGCAGGACTGGCACCGCCTCTTTGTACTCCTCCTGCCGCATCAGCCAGTCACCCAATTTTGAATAGAGCGACAATCCCGGCTCTTTGGCGATCACTTCCTCAAGCAAGGCAATAGACTCCTTGAAGTTCATGTCTTGCTGCATCATCTCGGCGCGATGCAGCATATTGGCGATCTCAATCTTGTCCTTGGGGTCCGGCCCTTGCTCAGGTGGTGTCCCATTCGAAATATCCCGGCCGGAAGCCATATAGCCCAACGCGCCAAGCTGTTGCTGGCCTGCAAGGTCAATCGTCGACTTGGGCGCCTCTCGTTGGCTACTCGTTTTCAGGCGGAAAGCCTCGGTTTGGGCTGCCAGGGTGTCCGTCACGGCTTTCAACGAGGACGCAACATTGCGCTCGGCCTTCAGATCGGTTGTCCGGTCGTAAAGCTCGCGGCGAGGAGCCTGGACGTAAAGGTATTTTGGAGTCCGCAGGGAGCGGAGCGCCGCCCATCCATACTCGGTGTGTGGATAAATTGACTGCGAATAGGCTGGCTGATCATGCCACGCACTCTCAGCCGATTTGATCTCCAGGCCTTCATCTTTCATCAGGCTCAGCAGCGATTGTCCCTGAACTTCTTTTGGGACTGCAACGCCAGCCTCCTGCAAGAATGTGGGCATGACATCGGCAAGGGTGACCAGATTCTCAATTCGCTTTCCGCTTTTCGCGTGCGGCAACTTGATGACGAGCGGCACGTGAATCGTCTCGTCATACAGGAAGATTCCATGAGTATCTTCGCCGTGTGCTCCCAGGGACTCACCGTGGTCGGCCATGATTGCGATGAGCGACCCATCATAAAGGCCGTGCAATTTCAGATAACGGACTAGCTTTCCTACCACCGCGTCTTCATAGGCGATCCCACCGTCGTAGGGTTCCTTGGCATAGCGGCTCTTGTACGGCTGCGGAGGATCATAGGGAGCGTGCGCATCGTACATATGGACCCACAACAAGAATGGGCCTTTGGAATTCTTATTCAGCCACGCGATCGCATGGTCAACCACCTCGCTGCCGCGGCGCTGGACCGTTTTGTAACGATCCTGGCCAGGAGCCTCATTGTGAAAGCCAGCATCATAGGTATCGAAACCTCGATCGAATCCCGGGGCATACGGTGAAGCGGAGTTCAGGATGATCGATCCGACAAATGCGCCGGTGTGATATCCCCGAGCTCGAAGAATGTCGGGAGCGTAGGGTAGATCCGGCGCGACGGGATCGTGAATGTTGTTGAGCAGATGAAGCTGCGGATACGTACCGGACAGAATCGTCGCGTGCGAAGCGGTGGTCAGCGGAACTTGAGAATAGGCATGTGTGAATACAGCGGATTGCTTCGCCAGCGCATCGAGATTCGGCGTCAGCCCGCGCTGCGACCCCAGAAAGCCCATGCGGTCAGCACGTGTAGTGTCCAGCGTGACCAGGATGATACTAGGCGGACTCGAATGGGAAGAAGACGCAGCGTCAGTGTTAGCCTTCGCATTCAACACGGGCGGTCCGGCAAACACGTTAGCGGCTAATGCAAGCAGGACAAGCCAAGTCGTACGACTTAGAAGCATCTTCCGCCCCTCACCAAAAAGTTAAGTTTAAGCTGGTGGTCCAACGAATTGCTCTCTCACTTCTTGTCGGGCAACTCGATGCCTTCCTTGTCCGGTTCAGGCCCGGGTTGTTCGGCGGCCAAACGATCCGCTTCCGCCTCTTCCTTCTTCGCGTCGTCTTCGCGTCCTAATTTTCTGTAAACGTCGGCAAGATACCGATGCGGCATCGGCCCTTTTGGACGGATGGTAGAGGCTTTCTTGAGTGGCTCAATGGCGCCCTGCAGATCGCCTGATTGCGCCAGGAAACGGCCCAGATTCAGGTTGCTGCCAAAGTGATCTGGTACTGACTCCAACACGCGGCGGCACTCCCGAATTTCCTCGGGGACACGGTTCAACTTCGCGTAAATAATCTCCAGAAAAACATGGACGTTCATTAAATTCGGTTCTGCTTTTGTAGCATGTTCGAAGGCAACCGCAGCCTCCTCATAGTGGTGGCTTTTCAATAAAGCACGCCCGAAGTTCACTTGGGCGTGGGTAAAAGCGGGATCCAATTCGACTGTCTTGCGCAATTCTGGAATCGCTTTTTCGAAGTCGTCTTTCTCCATATAGCACCCGCCGAGAAAGAAGTGCAACATCGCGATGGTGGGATCTTTGACGAGCGCCTTTTTGATTTCCGGAATCGCTTTATCGCAGCGGAAATCTTCAAGGATACTGTTGATGCGAAGCACTGTATTCGCAATGTGAATCTTGTCTTTGGGATCGGGCCACGAGCCTTTCGACGCCGCCAGACTCGGTTCGTCGGGGCGAGCTGCCATGTAGCCCAGTGCAGCCAACTTGGCCGCGTTCTTGGAATCCATGGCAGCCTTGGGAGTCTCCGCCGTGTTGGTTGTCGCCTTCTTGAAAGCCTCGAGCTTCGTCGAGAGCGCGTCCGCGACAGCCGGAGACGACGAAGCGAGATTGTGCTCGGCTTTTGCGTCGACGGAGTCTTCATACAGCTCCCGCTTTGGCGCCTGGATGTACAGGTATTTTCCTGTCCGTAGGGACTGGAGCGTGCTCCAGGCAAAGGCCACGTGCCCGTAATCGCCCTGGGAGTAGGCCCCGCGATCAATCCAAACCTTCGCCGCTGTCGTGCCTTGTGGCGTCGTCGGATCCAAGAAGCCAAGCAGAGATTGCCCCTGCACCTTCTCTGGTACGGAGATACCGGCGGACTGCAATAAGGTTGGCATGATATCGACCAACTCCACACGATCCGTAATCCGCTTGCCCGCAGCGCTCTTTCCCGGCAACTTGATCAGGAGAGGAACGTGGATGGTGTCGTCATAGATAAAAATGCCGTGCTCGGTCTCCCCATGCGCTCCCAGCGACTCCCCGTGGTCCGAGGTCATCGCAATCACGGCATTGTCGTACAACCCAGATGCCTTCAATTGTTTGAAGAATTTGCCCAGTTCTGAATCCGTATAGGCGATCTCGCCATCGTAGGGCTGCTTCGCATAGCGCGCTTTGAAAGGCGGAAGTGGATCGTAAGGTGCGTGGGGATCGTACATGTGAATCCACAGGAAGAACGGTCCTTTCTGGTGCTGGCTGAGCCACGCCTCAGCGTCCTTGATCACTTCTGCGGCCCGATGTTCGGTCGTCTGATAGCGGGTCTCGGGGGTATAGCCTTCCCATTTGTAACCAGCCCCATAGGTATCAAACCCGCGGTCGAAGCCCGGCACTCCCCAAGATGGGTCCAACGCCAGCGAGCCAACAAACGCGGCCGTCGAATAGCCGTGCTGCTTGAGGATCTCCGGCATGTAGGGAAGATCCTTGGAAAGCGGTATCAGAAAGGTCAGAACCTGGTGATACTGCGGCAAGGTTCCCGTGAGCATGGTGGCATGGGATGTTGGCGTGAGTGGCGCTTGCGAGTAGGCTCGGGTGAAAACCGCCGCGTCTTTAGCCAAAGCATCCAGGTTGGGCGTCAAGCCCCTCTTGGAGCCGAGAAATCCCATGCGATCCGCGCGAGTCGTATCGACGGTGATCAGGATGATGTTGGGGAGATCCGTGTGTGCCGGGGTATCCGCTTTGAGTGCGTCCGACTGCGCGGCGGCGAAGACGGTCACAGTCAAGGTCACGACACACAAAAGCCAACCGATTACGCGCATACTGAACATCCTCACCTTACGATGTGTGTTGTCTCGAATCAGGTTACCCACTAAGGCCGCAAGCAACTTCGTCAGGCACGGAACGCTGCAAGAACTGCCCCGGGCGGCAGATCAATGAGCTTTCTTAGTTGGCGCCTTCTTAGATGTTTTGGAGTTCGTGCCCCCACCCAGGTTCGGGCAACTATCCGGAACAATGAAGAGAGTTGGATCCAGAGGACCAAAATCGACCTTCCGGTATTCGATAATACGATGCGCCTCCGTCTCCATTTTTATCGGGAAACCTTGTAGGTCCTCCGCCTCCCAGAGCTTGAGTTTAAGGGGCACGTGCTTTTTCGAAGGAGCAAAAGTAATCGTCACTTCCTCGACCTGTACCGGATGGCCATCCACGGTTTCCTTCCCTAATAACTTATGCTCGTACTTATTGCCGGGCGCCGACATGAAAAACGGGAACGAGCGAATAAAAGGAGCTCCCATTTGCAGACACTGAATCCGAGAGATCCCGCGCACATCGTGTTCATCTTTCAAATCCTGAATAATGTAGCTGCGCCTTTCCGGACCTTCCATTCTCAGCTTGTCTCCGGAGCGGTAGATGTGGATTTCATCGGCAGTTCCAGGGACAGGGCCCCCTGTCATCAGCGCAGAGAAGTTCCTAAACTTGTCCCACGGAGCTTCACTGGAGGAAGTTGTCGCGGCTGGGGATGGCTCCGCGGCGCTTGACTGCTTATCCGACGGAGGTGAACTAGGTGTCTGCGCCCACGCAAATGAAACAATCCAACCTGCCAAGAACAAAACCGCGGATATTCGCCTCATTTCCAAATTCTCCCCAATTCTGAATGTTAATCGCTGGCTTCGCGGAGGTGCTCCGCGAACACCCCTAGAATACAAGAACCAAGCTAGCCGTGAACATGGGTTTGGTTTAAAGAACTGACGGGGGAGACTGCTTGGAACCCACGCTGGATGATACTCATCCCGAACCACGTGCATAAAAAAAGCCACGTCATCGCTGGCGTGGCCTTTAAGACTCAAACAGCAAAAGCAATTACTTGCGTGCGTGCTTTGCGTTGCCGATCGAGAGACCCTTCGAAGCAACGTTGCCTTTTCCAGGGATCTCGCAAGCCAGAACGCCGTAGTTGCCGCCGAACACGAAGCCGCTGGCGCTGGCAAAGCCGATCCAGCCTTCAACAACCTTCTTCGCGCCGATGTGCGTGCACTTTACGTTCTGGGTAACATCCCACTGCGCGCCCGTCAGACCATAAGAATAGGCGTCATAGAGGTTGTCAGCCATGGAAACGCCCTTCGTGCCGAAGCCAGCAGGGTTCTTCGTCTTCGCGAGCTTCGCGCCGATTCCGACCATGGTGGCGTTGAAGGAGTGACCGCAAGCGGACAGGTTGTCCGTAGCTGCCCAAACGTCGAACGGCGAACCGTAGGCGTTGTTAAGACCGGATTCATAGTTGCAATACAGGTAGGATCCACCCGCGGTTCCGAAACCAAAGGTTTGGGCCGAGGCGAACGCGGAAGCGATGACCAACAGAGTGACAACAATCAAGCTTTTCTTCACTGAAATTCCTCCTGGAAGTGTTGAATCTAACGTTAGAGGTTAAACACCCGTCAGCTTGGCTCTGCAAGGGGAAGCACAAGAACCGTGCTGACTGGAGGCAAATTTAGCTGATTCCGAAATTAAGTCAAGCGAATTAAAACGTTTCCCGCAAAAAAATGTTGGGATGGTAAAAGTTTTGCGCTCTTGCGGCAAAACCTCGTCCAAACCAGTGAACGCTGCTTTCGCAAAGCGTTCTCGATATGTCCCTGAACATGGCTCGGGGCGCGGTGCTGACGGCGACTTGGATGTTTGCTAAAGTGGTTCACGGGCGAAAAAAAAATTGTGAGCATGGATTCATGAAAACTGACCGACTGTTCGTTTTCCTTTCTTCGCTTGCCTGCGCATTCTTTCTCACCTCGATGGCAGTAGCCCAATGGGGCGGAGGTCCCGGAACCGAAGAACTTCGCCTAGGCGTGCAAGCTTCCAACCTGGGGAAGCTGGACGAAGCGATCGAACATTTCGAAAAAGCCGCCCAAATGGACGGTTCGGATCACAATGCCCAACTCTTCCTGGGCAAGGCTTATGCGCAAAAATATCAGCCGGGCCTACAGACTCCGGACAACACTGCCATGGCGGAACGCGCGATCGAGCATTACCAGAAGGTAATTGACCTGGGCGGTGCGCGAGTGGCTTCGCTGGGCGCGATGAAAGGGATCGGAGCGCTGTACGTCCACCTCAAGAGATTTGACGAAGCAAAGGACCTATACGTTAAGTCAGCGGATTGGAGTCCCATGGACCTTGAGTCGCACTACCAAATTGGTGCCATCGATTGGATCCAGGCCTCGGAGTTTCGAAAGACGGAGCGAGCCAAGCTAAAGCTGAAGCCTAACGACTCTCTCGCCGCGAAAAATGAGGAAGTTTGCCTGGTTGTGCGAGCCAAGAATTTGCCGAGTATCGACGAGGGAATTTCCCACCTGAATCAGGGACTCGGACTCCGCCCCACCAATGCGGAGATGATGACTTACCTGAGTCTGCTGTATCTCGAACGCGCCGATATCGAGTGCCACGACCCGGCAGAACGGGCGGCCGACCTGAAGGCTGCCGAAGACTGGAATGCTAAGGCGCTGGCCGCGAAACAGGCGAATACCGCCTCACCGAGACAGCCAGTCTCAACGAAACAATAGCTCTTTCGGCGTTCCACGATTCGACGTCCAATTGCTTAGCATACCCGCGATCAACAGAACAACTCCTCAGAAGGAAATGCGGAATCCGAACTCCATTTGCCGGGGTGCGCCGTTCGCATAGGTGCCGGAACCCGGAAGAATGCGGTCCAGACGCGACGTACAGAAGGTCGTGCTGCCGCCACAGACGCCGGAGGAAGTGGCGTTGTTCAACGACGCTCCGGGAGATCCGTCCAGAATGCCGCTAAGCTGCCTGCCAGGACCGCCGAAATTGGCGAAGTTCAGGATGTTGAACGCCGAAAACGTTGGCTCGATCTTGACGTGCTCCCCGACCGAGAAGGGCCAGCTTAAGCGAAGGTCCACAGTCTTCAACCATGTGGCTTCCGCCGGTCGCCCGGGCAGCCCGCAGCCCGGGTTGGCTGGATAGCATGACGAAATCAAGGGCGCATAAGCACCGAGAGCGATCATCTGGTCGGTCCGCAACAAGCCTGAGCCGACCAAATCCCTGCCAGCAGCGGTCAATTGACCGGCGATGTTCTTGTTGTAATTCGCGATGGCGGTGTTGAGTTTGTCGGGCGAATACTTGCCAGTGCTGCCGATCAAGGTGCCGGTCAGCAGGTCCCCAACTTTTCCATCCCCGCTGATGTCACTGCGGAAAATCTCGCCGGCCACGCCACCCCCATCTTGCTGCGGGATACGGACGCTCAACGGCAGAGGCGAGGCGAGCAACGCGATCAGGGATAGGCGCGGGCCATGGGGTAACACAACTGTCGGGGCGAAAACAAGCTGGTGTCTTCGATCCAGGCCGGAAGCGCCAAAATGGCCGAGGTGCGGACGGTTATAGTCTTCCGCAACACTCAGCGTGGAATAGTCTCCGCCGCTGCCGTCGGGCGCTGCGATGTTGCTGCGATAACGAGAGAGTGTGTAGGAAATCGCCAGATCAATTTTCTGCAGGCGGCGGAACGGATTCGCTGCACTTGAAGTGCGATAGTTGAGATGAACGCCTTCATACTTCGACCGCCCGGTCGGAAAGTACATGATGTTGGAACCCACGGCCGGATTTATGCCGCCAAAAGCCGCTTGCTGCTTGCCCAGAACCGAGCACGGGAATGGACCGCAGAATGCGTTCGAAGAATCGAGGCCCTGGCGGGCGAAGTCGGTGATGCTGGCGGTCGGCACCCTAGATAGATAGCAGTCGACGGCCGCCTGCGAACTGCCTCCTGCGAACAAAGCCGGGTCGCATCCCGCTGTTGCTACCGTAGCAGAGATGGCGGAGAGTTCGGCCGCAAAGGTATTGAGCTGAACGTTCGGATTGCTGCCGTCGGTCAAGTAACTGGCGTCTCCGACATGGTTGGTGTCAATGCCGAGCGGGAACTGGGTACCGATTTCGCGCACGTAGTCAATCGAGAACATGCTGCGCTCGCCCATCTGGTGCTCGATGCCCAAGCTCATGTGCAGTACGCGGGGCGTCTTGTAACCGGGTGCCAGAAGGCCACCGAAGTTGGCCAGGCTATTAGCCAACGAGTAAACATTAGCGCCACTCGTAGCAGATTGCGCAGTCACGAATTTGCTTTGCAAGTCCTGAATGGCTTGCGCCACCACAACTGAGCCATCCGTGCCGGTGACGCTCCCACCCAGGGTCTGCCCGCAAATTTGGGTCGCGATATCGAGACCATCCACGGAATTCGCAGTCGAACCGTCGGGGAAAAGTACGGCACCGGTCGGACAAAGCGTCAGACTGCGGTTGTACTGGCCGTTCGACAAGCGATTGATGCGGTCCTGATAGGTGTTTTGCAGCAGGAAGTTGTCGTAGAACAGCCCCCCGCTGGCGCGAACGACGGTGCGTCCGCTGTGACCGGGATCCCAAGCCAACGCCGCTTGCGGCGCAAAGTTTCGAGAGGGACGGCTGACGCTTTGACCCAGAGCCTGATGTACCGTGTTCCCAACGGGAGGTAAAAACCCAAACTGGTCGAGAATAAGACTGCTACCTGTGCACGGCGGTGAAACCACGATGCCGGTATTGATTGCCGAACAGGGTGTTGCGGCCAGATCGCTGTCTGTGCGAGCGGTGTCGAAAACATAATTCACGCCAATACTGAAATTGACGCTGGGAATAATGTTGATGGTGTCGCCGACATAACCTTCAAGACGCGTGTCAAAGTGGGCACCGCTCGACCGGTTGAAGCCGGATTTCTCGCTGAAATTGCCGAGGCCGTTGAAGATGGTAAATGTCCCGACGGGATAGTTGAGCGGGTAGTCGGCTGCGCCACGCGGGTCGCCGGGAATAATCGGAAATAAGTTGGGATTGCTGTTGATCGCACCGATCGTAGCCAGCCCGTTGGAACTGGTCACGGATGGCCCGAAATTGCCAGGTGCGAAGTAGTCGCCTTGCGCGATTCGGTGAATCGCGCCGCCAAAACGCAGGGTGTGGACTGAGTGGTACGTCGTGCTGCTGTCGTAACGCCCGTAGAGGTCGCGCTGCACCGTCTGCCGAGGACCGGCAATACTCGGCCCCAGGGAATATGAACCAAGCTGGATGTGGAACGGTGCCGCGCCAAAGATCACCGAGTCCGAAAGATCCGGATTGATGGCATTGACCATCTTCTGATAGCCGAAGCGGGCGCTATGCAGAAATCGTCCGCGGTTCCAATCCACGCCAAAAGAAGCAGAAGGAACGTTGATCTGGTTGCGGAAACTGGACTGGCTCTCGACGGGTCCGACCTGGTTCGCGTTGTCATAACCCAGGCGCAAAAAGAGCTTCATGTTGTCGCTGACGCTAAAGTCAAGCCGGGCCGAAAGCATATTCTCGCGAAGGTAGGCGCTGCGCGTGGTCGTCGAATTCACAGGGAAAGCGAGTTGTGCGGGCAGAACGCCATCCTGCTTGACGCGCTCCCCACCGATATACAAGAAGACCTTGTCTTTGATCAGAGCTCCACCCGCACCGAATCCGTAGTGCTGGCGTGAATATTTCGGATCGCCAGAGGGGAAGCCTGCAAGTCCCGCAAAGCGATCACGAAGTGCTCCAAACAAATTGCCGTGCCACTCATCACCGCCGGGGCGGGTGGTCACACGGACGGAACCAGCGGCGTTCAGCGACTGAAAAACTTCCGGCGTAGCCAAAGACAGGGATAGCTCATTGACGGATTCCGCGGACAAATTGACTGTGACCGCGCCCTCAGTTTCATCCATGGCTTCGATTTCATCGATGTCGAAGTGCGTAGTGCGTCCGGGGATGCTGAGGATCGAGAGCGATTGGAATCCGCTCTTGCCGGGCTGGAAGATCGCTCCGTCCACCGACTGGACACCTGACTCAAGCTCTCCCGTAGCGAGGTAGTTTCGACCGTTAATTGGGAGCCGGTCGGCGCTGTCACCGGCCAAGTGAACCTCCGGACGTGCGGGGCCGGGGTTAATCCAGTCGAGTTTGAAATCGGCCGTAGCGGCAGCACCCGCGGTCACGGTGACTGTGGCCTCGGCGGCCAACATGTCGTGACCATCCACGCGAACCACATAGACACCCGGAGGCATAGGCTCGGAAGCATAGACGCCGTCCTTGCCAGCGCGAGTGACCCCTTTTGTTTCAGTCGCCTGGGAGCTATAGGAAATGCGCGCGGCATCCACGGGAGCCCCATCCTCGTCGCGAACCGTGCCCTGAATGGTGCCAGCCGCCGGATTTTCTGAGGTTTCCTGCGCGCGCAGAGACGCTGCGAGAGTCAGTAACAGAGCGAAGGAAATCAGGCTGAAGGGCAGAAAACGACGAACGCGCAAACTGAACCATTCGAACAAAGCACCACTCTCCTGGGAGCAGAATCTTGAGCCTGGAGCGCAAAAGCGATTCTGCGTCTAAAGGTCTTAATTTCCACTGAAATGGAATAGGACAGTTTACTAGATGCGGCTAGTTCGTTGGAGCGATGTATGGGATTTTCTGGGTAGGCTGGAAACCGTCAAGATTTGGCTCCCTACCCTTTAGAAGGAGCCCTTCCTGGTGTAGTACCCGGCTCGATTGTGGATTTGATATGGGCCGCCCGCTGGCGCATTCACCAGATTGACCTGGACTCGCCGAAATTCAGACTCCGAGTAACGTTGGGAGGGATAGTAAGCGAGGAGATATTGCGTCCGCAGTTCGTCACTGATCTTTCGGAAAGCTTCGTCGAGCTGGGGCAAGGACGTCGCGTAATAATATTTGCCGCCCGTGTCCTCAGAAATTTGAATGAGCGCGTGCTCACCGCCGGTATCGCGTCCGGCGCTTGCTTCAATGGGCACGACGATGATGCTGTAGATGATCGCTTCCGATTCCTGTGCTGCGCGAAGTGCTTCTTTATAGTCCACGGAACTGACGGTGTCGCCACCGTCTGTGATCGCGACCATCACTTTTCGTCCTTGCCGCTTCGCTAGAGCCTGCGATCCCAGAAAAACTGCGTCATAAAGGGCTGTAGCCGAGCCATTCCGGATGCGGTCGAGGCCCGCGTCAATCTGTTTCAGGTCGGCCGTGAACGGCACTACTTCGTTCACCTCTTCGCTGAATTTGTAGAGAGACAATCCATCCTGCGGACGCAGGATCGTGTGGGCGAACTTGCGTGCCGAGGTTAGTTCAAGAGGAAGGTCTTTCCTGGTGCTCAGGCTCGTATCGACCGCGAGCACGATGGACAGCGGCAGTTCCGATTCACGGCTAAAAACGGCGACCTTCTGCACGTTCCCGTCTTCTTTCAAAGCGAAGTTTTCCTTGGCCAGACTGGCGACGGGTGCGCCGTGAGGGTCGGTCACGGTCACGAACACGTTGACAAGTTTCACCTCGACCTTCAGCGTGGTCTCCGGCTCTTGCGCCAACGCGGATATAGCAACAAAAAGCGCCCCTAGAATGGCGAGGGCGGTCTTGATCTGGATGATTTTCGTCATTCGCGGGACATTCAGTTGGATGCTGACTACTGTCCGGTTGCGCCCCCCGTCCGCCGAATTTCGTCGGGAAATGGCTCGCCGTCGGCCCATACTGCTCCGTCCTCAAAAAATTCCTTCTTCCAGATCGGGACAATTTTTTTGAGAGTGTCAATAACCCAACGAGAAGCTTCGAAGGCAGGACCTCGGTGCGCTGATGCCACCACAATCAGCACGCTGGTCTCGCCGATCTCCATGCGGCCCAGTCGATGGACGATTGAGACGCCCGCGACTCCGAAGCGTCCTTGGGCCTGCGCGGCCAATTCTTTCATCTGCTGCAAGGCCATAGGTTCGTAGGCCTCATAGTCGAGATATAGCGTGCGGCGACCCCGCGTATTGTTCCGCACTACACCTTCAAAAACCACTGCCGCCCCATCTTCAGGACGTTTGAGGCTTTGGAGAAAGACGTGGGGTTCGATTGGTTCGCGTGTAATAAAAACCTGCCCAGGCAAGGGGGGCCGGTCGGGCGAACCTCCACTCACGGGCGGCAGAATACCAACTTCGTCGCCAGGTGCAAGAGCGCGCTCCACCGGCGAATACTCCTGATTTACGGAGAGTGCAACCACGGGCATCATCGCCTCAAAGCGAGAGTCCATGCGGGCATAATGCGACAGAACGTCGCTAACCCGCGCCCCATAGGGCAATTCGAGTGTCTCCATCGGCCGTCGGAAAAGGTCTTTCACGACACCAAAAAATAGGACTTGGATCTGCATTCGGATTGATGGATGGCAGCGCCCAGACGGAAAAGACCAGGAGCGCACAACCATCACCAATAGTGTAGCTTGCCGCTAGCACCGAACGGGCCTGTCCGTTTGGTATGCGGCGTTCACTTAAAACGGCCGCCTTTCGTTACTACCGTAATCGTGCGTCAGGTCACTTTCCGGCATAGGCTTAATGCTGACGCTCTGATCCTAGAGGAGGCTGCTATCTCGAACGCAATGCAAACTGAAGCAGGGCGCAGCGCGTCCGCGCGGGCGTTCCTCCACAGCCTCAATATTCTCATCAAGTACTCGCGGTTGTACGGTCAGAACCACAAGCGGACCGAGGGCCAGTTCCAGACCGCGTGGCACGAATTGCAGCAAGCGATTCCTAAGAACAGCGACACCGGATTTGTGCTTGGCGTTTCCGACAACAAGCTTCTCCTCGATGGAATTCCACTGGAAGCGGGACAGGCCGAGCGCAGTTTCGCGCAACTGCTGACCGCGGCCGGATTGTCGAGCATTCTGTTTTCGAGCAAAGTTACACTCGACGATTTCACACGACTGGTGCGCGCGTTCGCGATGGGCGGTTCCAAGGCCCAGGACTTTGCCAAGCAGATCAAGGAGACGCTGGGCGAAAACAAGGATTCTTCGATCCGTATTAACGAAGTTAAGTTTGTAGCCGCCGATCCCGCTACTGGTGAAATTTCGATGGCGGCGCAACTCGCGGCGCAATCGCTCGGGCCAGAATTCAAGCAGTGGCTCAATGATCCACAGAAGTTGCTGCAGTTAATTGCCGCGGCACAGGGCGCAAGTTCAGGAGGCTCCGGCGAGTCCGGCGGCGCTCCACTGGGATCGGTGCCAACCGTTCCAATTCCACAAGGCGCCGGCGGTGGAACAGGTACAGGGACTGGGAAGTGGAGCGGCGGTGTCGTTCCCCTGCAGGAGGATGAAGTTGTCCAGGCAATTCGTCTGCTTACCCATTTCGGACAAGCGATGGACGACCCTAACGCGTCCTCAGACAACCTGAAGGTCGAACTCAGCAAGGTTCCCGAAGGCGCCAGAATCAACCTGGCGCAGTTGCTGGAGAGTCTCGCGGCAAATAATGCCAAAGATCCAAACAGTGCGATGAACGACACGCCTCTGCTGATGAAAGCGGCAGAGACAATGGCTATTAAGTACGCCCTGGAGCGCTATCAGCGTGGAGAGGTGAAGGTCAACGCCGTCCACGAAATGATGGAGCACATGAGCCGGCAGATGGATACGCTACGACAGATTCTGCGTGTCCAGGAAGACAAGATGTCGAAGGCCGGCATCCTGGTCGATTCCCACGCCGACATCCTTGATCGCATGTTCTGGGCCGAAATTCCGGAGACTGGCAAGAAGAGCGTATTGCTTTCCGGGGAAGCCGCGTGCGTGCCGCCCCGCAATATCCGGCAATTTGTTGAACTGCTTTTCGAACGCGAGGATTACGAACTCGCCGCTAAGATCCTTTCCAACTACTGCGGCTGCCTCGAAGCCAAGGATGCAGATCCTCGCCGCAAAACCGCTCTCGGGCTCGCACAACTTGCCGATCTCTTCGCCGGCGCGACTCCTGAGGTTATGCCCAACGCGATCGCATTGGTTGGGGAAAAACTGGCGAAAGAGAACGACTCGGAAATGCAAAGCCTTTTGGGCGCGGCCTTCTCGCGCCTGGGGCAGGAAGCCTGCACTCGAAAGAAGTACAAAGCCATGGCCGAGCTTTGCGCTGCGCTCGACCGCTTGTCAGCAGACCGGCCAGCACTGGTTCAAGACCTGCGCTCACGCGTAGGAATCGAGAACCGGCTGCCTGAAGTCATTGAAGAAGCAATCAACGCCGACACCGTGCCTGAAGACCTAGTGGAAGTCCTGCAGCAGGTCCCGAAGAGCGCCGTGGAACACCTGGCAGATCGTTTCTTCCGTTCGCAGAAGCGCGTCGAATGTGATCGCATTGTTGAACTAGTCAGCGAATTGGGACAACCTGCAATCATCGATCTGCGCGAGATTTTGCGAATGGGCCAGCCGCGGCAGGCGTCCTCAACCGTCGGGCTACTCAGTCGTCTGGACCCGTCCATTCTGCTTGAGCTGTTACCCGGACGCATGAGCGAGTTCAATCGTTTCTATCAGGACGTCATCGTGCGCCAGATCGCCTACGGTGCCGCGCCCGACCGGGGGAGCACGCTGCTTGAATTCCTGGAATTGCTGGATGCTTTGATTCTGCCCGAGGCAATTGACGAGATCGGCATGAGTCAGGACAGAAGCGCTAGCGCCAGTCTGATCGCTCTGGCAACCACTGGAGAAGCGCACTCGCGTCCGCCGTTCGTCCAACTGAAGGCGGTGGAATCGCTAGGCCGTCTGCGGGAAACTGACGCTGTGCCTGTGTTGCGCAACATTGTTGAAGAAAAGAAAATGTTTGGATTCGCGCAACATAAGGAACTGCGAATCGCGGCCATCCAGGCACTGTCGAAAATCGATCCGCGTTACGGAACACAAGCGCTTGCCGACTCCGGACTGGAAACCGCCGAGATCGCGATCGCTCCGCTGGAAGCTGCGCCGGGTTGCCCCTGGGTGCGCCAGCGGCGCTATGAGCGCATCATTCTGCCGCGCACGCTTTCGGCAACGCTCTCCAGTTCCTGGGGCAAATCGAATATAGTGATGCGCGAAATGAGCCTGGGCGGCGGAATGGGAACGCGGAGTGACAATCTCCGGGTTGGCTCGGAAGCGCATGTCGAAATCTCCGCTGGCGGCGTGAAGAAGATTCGCGGCGAGGTTCTCTTGCGCCGCGCCCGCGTCAATGAAATCGGCTTCGAATTCGTAAGCATGGATCTCGACAGCCGGTACCGTTTACGCCGGATCCTGGTGGAATCTCTGGAGAAATCTCCCGGCAACCGTGCGCCGGACTGGGACGGCGAGCGCAAAATCTAAGCTCAGCATTCGAGTTAGCAGAAACAAAAAAGCCTCCGCCTAAGCGGAGGCTTTCTTCTTGAAACCAAATCCCGTCTAGACGACTTTGACGAAGATGATCACGAGCGTGAACAGCACCAAGGACTCGATAAAGGCGAGACCAAGAATCAGCGCGAGCTGAATTCCAGGACGTGCCGCAGGATTGCGTCCGAGTGCTTCGCAAGCTGCCGAGGCTACTTTGCCCTGGCCTTGTGCAGCCAATCCAGCTGCCAGCGCGATTGCGAAACCGGCAGTCAGCGCGACCCAGTTTGTGCCGGACGCCGCACTGCCGCCCTGCGCGAACGCCGGGACCGCAAGCACCGACGCCATCATCATTACGAACATCACTAACCCAAGTTTCCGCATTGTGTTTCTCCTTATGATTGCCTCAGGAGGTGGTTGACGTCGTACTCTCTGAGCCGACGCCCTCACGCTGAGAGCAGTTGTCAGTTCTCAGTTGTCAGTAATCAGTAAAACCGATGGGTTGAACTCTATTCGGTTTTATCTGACGACTGAAAACTGACGACTGACGACTGGTTTTAGTGCTCGTGTGCTGTTGCTTCGCCTAGATAGACGCAGGCCAGCAGCACGAAAATATACGTCTGGATGAACGACACGCCGATGTGCAGGCCCTCGAACAGAATCGGAACACCGAGAGGCAGCAACGAAAAGAACACAAGCGTGACCATTTCGCCGGCAAACATGTTGGCGAAAAGACGAATTGTCAGCGACATCATGCGCGCGAGATGGCTGAAGATCTCAATCGGAAACAGCAGCAAAGGCAGGAGCAAGCGCACAACCAGCGGCATGTCCTTATCCTGCGGCCCGATGAAGTGCTTCAAATACCCGATCGGTCCGTTCGCCTTCACACCATGGAAGTGGTAATAAACCCACGTCAGAATTGCGCAACCGAGCGGCACAACGGGCACAGCGGTGGGCGACTCGAGACCCGGAACCAAGCCAATCAGGTTGCAGATCAGGATGAACAGCGTCAGAGCTACCAGGTAGGGCACGAACTTAGCCGAGTGATGTCCAATGGTTTCTTCGGCAAGGTTGTTGACGAAGCCGTAAATGCCTTCCATTGTGTGCTGCAACGCGCCCGGCTTTTCGACCGAAAGGCTCATGCGCACCGCTAAGAAGAAAATTGCGAGCATGAGGACGACGAGAATTTCCATTGCCACAGGGTTCGTGATCGGCGTGGCAGGATATTTTGGGTGAATGCCGATCTTCAGCAACAGCGCCGTCACCGACGGGCCAAAGAGGTGGTTTAGGAATGCAGTAAAAGTAAGTTGTTCCATGTGGTAAAAACCAGCTACGGGTCGCGAGCTTAGGGCTTGAACCTGATCACTCGAAGTTCAGGCACACACATCTCAGGTCAATGTTCAGTCCCGCCGAAAAGCAGCAAATGTCTCGAATCCTGCCTCGATCATCATGGCGGCAACAGGGACACAAAGACCCCACAAAAAGCCGCGAAAGGCCAAAACAGAACCCTTGAATATAGCATAGGCAACGACCGCGACCAACCCATACCTGAGCAGGAAACGCAGTACAATCGCACCGCCTTTTTCACGGCTTTGGCGGTTCACAATGCGGTCAGCAAGACCGTCAACGGTGCGGGAAAGGGCGAGGAAATTGACATAGGAAACAGCTGCTCCGAGCGCAAATCCCGCTGCTCCCAGCCAACTATAAAACCAGTACGCAGGAACCAGCAGAAGTAGGCTGGAAAAGAGCATAACGCGCAACATCCGGGGAATGGCGCGGGCGAAAACTGCCGCGAGGCGAGCATCCGCTTCCGGATTCAACTGGTCACTCATTCTTTAGGAGCTCATTCTTTAAAGGCGCGAAACGCCATGCGCAGCATCTGCCAGAATCCGACGACCGCGCCGAAGATCAGTCCGGCAAGATACAGCCACTTCGTGTGCAGCCAGTAGTCGAGCAGCTTTCCCAGGAAGAATCCGAGCAAGACTGAAGCAGGAATGATGAATCCCAGCTCCGAATATTTCGCCAGGGAAACGAGGGGATCTTTCTGCTTCGGCGGTTCGGACATGCGGGAATTGTAATCCAGTTGCGGATGGAAGTTCCGCGGAGTCGCCGACTGGGAAATCAGTTCGGGCGAGCCTGAGGACAATCACTGACTACAATGCCATGCTTCTTAGCATGGCAAAAAAGTCGGGTACATACTTCTGGTCGCCTTCATAAAACAACGCCACAGGACTATCCCCTATAGCGCAGCGGACAAGTGACAGGCGTTCCTGTTCAGGACCTTCGAATTCCAAACAATAACCAAGGCCCGAACCAACCGGAACAGTAACCCGTGATTTAAGTTGGAATCCCTTACGGTTAGCGTCCAAGATCAATCCTTTTTCAAAATTAGGGTAGTCCTGATCGTGTTGGAAGGGGCGAGGATAGCTGAAAAGGCTAATATGACCATAGTGGTGATGAATCCAAGGACCGCCGATCCCAACACGCCAAAACGTCGGACCTATTTCGGCATTTGGTACTTTCTCCGGAACCCAAGCGAAAAATCCCTTAGGTACCGAAACCCTCCATCCTTGGTACGAAATGTTGTCGCCCGTGAAGGCATGCCAAACGGGTCCTGCTAAAGGGAGGAGCGTCCACAAGAGTAGCGGCAAGCACAAGCCAATTCCCACATATTTAAGATATCGAAGGAGGGGAGGACCGGGCTTAGACATCAGCATCTACATAGCATGAGGGATTGTATCGCTACCGCATTATCGCCGCTACATGCGGCACTTGCGCGATTCCCAGGGACCAGTTCACACCGCGGATGAAGGGCTCCGGGAAGACACCAATCACGATGGTTGCCAAGGCTGCGACACCCACGGCGACACGCATGGCCGCGCTGATCGGCAACTGGGTGGTTTCCGTGGATTCGCGCATGAACATGGCGTTCGCGATGCGCAAGTAGTAGTAGAGCCCGAACAAAGCGTAGAGCACGGCGGCCGCTGCTAGCCAGAAGTGTCCACTTTCGACCAGGCTTAGGAAGATGTAGTACTTGCCCAGAAAACCGGCTGCGGGCGGAATCCCGGCGAGTGACAGCAGGAAGAGCAGCATGAGAACGGCTTCCACCGGGGCGCGTTTGTAGAGGCCAGCCAGGTCGTCGATCTCGTCGCCAATCACGTTTCGCTGTCGCAGAGACGTGATCACCGCAAACACGCCCAGGTTCATGAACGTGTAGACCAGCAGGTAGATCAGAATTCCTTTGAAGCCATCGACGAAGCCCGGGCTATTCGTAGGGGACGTTCCCATGGCGATCAGAGCCAACAGCATGTATCCAACGTGCGCAATCGACGAGTACGCTAGCAGTCGCTTGGTATTCGACTGTGTCATGGCGGCGAGGTTGCCGCCGGTCATGGTGGCGATCGCGACAAAAACTAGAATTGGCGTATAGATCGAGCGCAACGGCAGCAATGCGAATATCAGAATGCGAAGCAACAGCGCCCAGGCGGCCGCCTTTACCGCCACCGACATGAATCCCGTAATACTTGTTGGCGCACCTTCATACGCGTCGGGCGCCCACTGGTGGAAGGGGACGGCAGCGATTTTGAATAACAATCCGACCAAGGTCGTCAGAAGCGCAAGCACGATGACCGGATTGTGCGGATCCATGCCAGAAACAGCACGTCCGATGTCTCCCAGGCGGGTACTGCCCGAAATTCCGTAAAACAAAGAAAGTCCGTAGGCAAAAATGCCTGACGAGAACGCACCTAGCAACAGGTACTTCAGAGCTGCTTCGTTCGATCGGCGGTCGCGTCGGAGGAAACCAACCAGAACATAGATCGACAGGGCCATCAATTCCAAGCCAATGAACAGCAGCACAATATCAACGCCAGCCGCCATGCACATCATGCCGACTACGGAGAACAGCAACAAGGCGTAGTACTCGCCGTGGTGCTCGTCTTCGATATCGAGATAGCGGGCCGAGACCAGAATGGTGACCGCCGCCGCTGCGAGAAAGAGATACCAGAAATAAAGCGCGAAGTGATCTACCAACAATGTGCCGTAGAAAGCGAACGCCCGGTTTGGCAGAAGGCCCTGAATTCTCCACACACAAATCGCCGAGGACAACACGCCGACAAATGCGGCTACAGCGTTGAGCCACTTAGATTCGCGCGGGATCATCAGGTCAATCAGCAAAATGCCGAGCGCGAAGATGGTCAACTCCACCATCGGCAGTATCACCAGTTTTTCGATTGGAGAGAGGCCTAGCACTTAGTCTCTCGCTTTCACTGGCGCCGCAGGAGTCGCCACCACCGGAGCCGGCGCTGGCATCATTTGCGCATTCACGGGCGCGTTCGGATTGTGGCTTTGAATGTTCTGCACAATCTGGTTCACCGGGGTTTCCAATATCTGGAAAAACGGCTTGGGATAGAGTCCAATCCAGAAGGCGCAGATCACGAGCGGCGCGAAGGTCAGCATCTCGCGCGGCGTCAGATCGTGCAATTTTTCATTCTTCGGATTCGTGACCGTGCCGAAGAAAACGCGCTGGTAAAGCCAGAGCAGGTAAGCCGCGGCCAGAACCACTCCCGGCGCTGCCCATGCGGCCCACTTCCAGTTCGCGACAAATGCACCCTGCAGGATAGTGAACTCGCCGACAAAGCCGTTCAGCAATGGCAGTCCCATCGAAGACAGGAACATGATCATCGTGATGGTTGCGTACACCGGCATGACGTTCGAGATGCCGCCGTACTCCGAGATCTCGCGAGTGTGGCGCCGTTCGTACAGAATGCCGACGATCAAGAAGAGCGCTCCGGTCGAGATGCCGTGATTGATCTGCTGGAGTACCGATCCGCTCAGGCCGGCCTGGTTGAGCGCGAAAATTCCAAGCGTGCAGAATCCAAGGTGGCTGACCGAGGAATACGCGACCAGCTTCTTCATGTCCTTCTGCATGAGCGAAACGAGTGCGCCGTAAATGATGCCGATCACCGAGAGGCCCACGATCCAGCCGCGCGGCGTGTAACCGAGGAAGCGATTGGGACTAGTGAGCACTTGCGGAAAGAACGGCAGTGAAAAGCGCACGAAACCGTACGTCCCCATCTTCAGGAGTACGCCAGCCAGGATGACCGAGCCAGCCGTTGGCGCTTCCACGTGCGCGTCGGGCAGCCAGGTATGGAACGGGAACATCGGAACCTTGATCGCAAATCCGAGGAAGAACGCCAGGAATAGCCATATGGCGTAGTGGAACGGAATCTGCGGCGCGGTCTTGTAGAGCTCCGTGATGCTGAACGTGAAGACGTTGGTCAGCGCATGGTGATGGTAGTAGAGGAACAGGATACCCAGCAGCATCATCACCGAGCCCAGCAACGTATAAAGGAAGAACTTGATCGCCGCGTAGAGTCTGCGCGGACCGCCCCAGATACCGATCAGCAGGTACATCGGAACCAGCATCGCTTCCCAGAAAACGAAGAACAAGAAGAAGTCGAGCGCCATGAAGACGCCGAGCATGCCTGTCTGCAGCACGAGGAACCAGACGTAGTATTCCTTCACGCGATTCTCAATCGCGGTCCACGAAGAGAGGATCGAAATCCAGCCAAGCATCGTGGTCAGCATGATCAGCAGGAACGAGATGCCGTCGATGCCGAGGTTGTAGCCGGCGCCGATCGAGGGGATCCAGTTGTTCGCTACACCTTCGTGGAAATGGAAGCCGTCTGCGGTAACTTGAGAGCGTTCCGCCCAGAACATCGGCACCAGCGGAATCGAAATCAGGAAGCCGCCGAGCGAGAAGATGTTCGCAATCCACCGAATCGCGTCCTTGTTGTCCTTAGGTACAAACAGGAGAACAAGCGCGCCGAGGAGCGGCGTGAAGAGAATGATCGAAAGTATGTGACTCTGCATAAGAGCAGTTCTCAGTTGCCAGTTCTCAGTTCTCAGTTGCTATGAGCCGCGAGCGGTCTCTTCTATGCCTTCTCGAGACTTGTAGCTCAACAACCGAGACTCAATTCCACACGTAGTAAACCGCAAAACCGACGAGGCCGGCGACCATGACGAGCGCATACCACTGCACCAAGCCCCACTCGAAGAGGCGCGCGGGATACGACATCATCCGGGCCAGGATTGCTGGACCGTTAACACCGACACCATCAATGATCCACTTATCCCACCAAGTCGAAAGCGTGCCGGCAGCGCGCGTGCTCCAGCCTGCGCCGTTCACGGTGCCGTCAATTATTTTTGCATCGAACCACGACGACGCTTCGCCCGCACCCATTACACCGAGGCGCACATCTCCCACTTTGCGGCGGCCGGTAAAGGCGTAGTCGTAGGCCTCGTCCACAAACCACTTATGGAAGAGCAACTTGTAGAGCGGTGGCGCCTTTGCGGCGAACGGTTCGGTGTAGTCCTTGCCGGCGCGCGCATACACGCGATGCGCCCACATGAGGCCCGCGATGCCAACCGCGATTGAAAGGAACATCAATCCGTATTCCATCGGATCGGTGTGCTCTTCCTCTTTTTGACCTGCAGCCAGTTGGGCAGGTCTTTCCGCTTGCATCAGCGGTGCTTCCTTCGCGAAGACGGGCTCCAGGAATTTCTCGAAGCGATTTGTGCCGCCAAGGCTGTGTGGTAGCCCGAGCCATCCAGCGAACACCGAACAGATCGCCAAGGCCACGAGCGTTCCGGTCATGGACTTTGGCGATTCGTGGACGTGGTGCTCGACTTCGTGACTCATGCGAGGTTGTCCAAAGAACGTCAGGAAAATGAGACGCCCCATGTAAAACGCAGTCATCAGCGCCGTAACGATGCCGAGGAACCAGAGGATGCGATATGCGCCCCCCTCGGATGACCATGTCTGCCACAGAATTTCATCTTTCGAGAAAAACCCTGCCAGTCCCGGAATTCCGGCGATCGCCAGCATGCCGATGAACATTGTCCAAAACGTGATGGGGATGCGCTTCCGCAGGTCGCCCATGTTGCGCATGTCCTGCTCGCCCGACATGGCATGGATCACCGAGCCGGAACCGAGGAAGAGCAGCGCCTTGAAGAAGGCATGCGTGAAGACGTGGAAGACTCCGGCGGCAAACGCGCCAACGCCGAGCGCGAGGAACATGTATCCAAGCTGCGAAACGGTGGAGTAGGCGAGCACGCGTTTGATGTCGTTCTGAACGAGGCCGATCGAGGCAGCAAAGATGGCCGTCAGCGCGCCGATGATTGCAACGGTCTTCATTGCCGTTGGTGCGAGAACGAAGATTGCATTCGAGCGCGCCACCATATACACGCCTGCCGTCACCATGGTCGCGGCATGGATTAGGGCCGACACTGGCGTCGGACCTTCCATCGCGTCCGGCAGCCACACATAAAGAGGGATCTGCGCCGACTTCCCTGTCGCGCCCACAAAAAGCAGGAGAGCCGCGATCGTCAGAACGGGATCGCCGATCAGGTAGTGCCCACTGCGCGCCAGTGCGTTGATGTCGGTGAAACGGAACGATCCGAGATACCACACCAGCGTGAAAGCTCCCAGCATGAAACCCGCATCGCCAATGCGGTTCACGATGAAGGCTTTGTTCGCGGCATCACTTGCTGACTTGCGATGGAAGTAGAAACCGATCAGCAGATACGAGCACAGACCCACACCTTCCCATCCGACAAAAAGCAAGATGTAGTTGTTCGCCAGGATCAGCGTGAGCATCGCGAACATGAATAAGTTCAGGTATCCGAAGAAGCGATAGTAGCCGCCTTCATGCGCCATGTAACCGGTCGAGTAGATGTGGATAAGCATGCCCACGCCGGTGACGAAGAGAAGCCAGATCGAAGAAAGCGGATCGAGCAGGAAACCGGCATCGACGTTAAACGAGGCTGACGTGCCGTCTTTCTTAACAAAGTTTAGGTGACCGTCGCCAGAACCGAGCCAGGTGTAAACAATTTTTTCAAACGGCTGTCCGGTGCCGTGGGCGTAGTGGGTGTACTGCACGACCGCAATGCAGGAAAACAGGAACGCGAGGACGACCGCTCCGACGCAGACCGCGCTGACGGCCGACTTCTGCATTCGCCGCCCAAAGAAAAACATCATCGCGGCTCCGAAGGCCGGGAAGAGCGGGATGAGGTAGATGTGGTTTAGAAACATCAGTTCTCAGTTCTCAGTAGTCAGTTCTCAGACTTCGGTCGCCAGGTTCCTACTGACAACTGATGACTGACAACTGCTTCTCTACCACTTCAACAAATCAATTTCGTCCACATTGATCGTCTCCTTGTTACGGAAGAAGGCGATCAGGATGCCGAGGCCGACTGCGGCTTCGGCGGCGGCGTCCACAACAATAAAGATCGAGAACACTTGTCCGTGCAGGTTTCCCCACATGCGGGAGAACGCTACCAGGTTCAAGTTCACAGCATTCAGAATCAGTTCAATGGACATCAGGATGATCACCACATTGCGGCGCGTGAGCACACCGACCACTCCCAGAATGAAGAGTGCGGCTGCGACTACGAGATAGTGCGTTGTGGTGATTGGAACCATAAAACCGTCGTTCGTCCTTGGTCGTTCGTCGTTTGCGATTTCCGTTGGGTGCTTGCAGTTTTTCCTAACCACCAACGATCATCGATCAACGACTAGATTTTCTTCTTCGTCATAATCACCGCCCCCAGGATCGCTACCAGTAACAGCAGGGACGCGATCTCGAAGGCGAAGGTATATTGGCCCATCACATATTGGCCGCTTGGTAGTTGGAGCGTTTTAACAACCTCTCCGTAGAGCAACTTTGCAACTTCTTGCGTGTTCGAGGCCTCGGGCAAATCGCCGACGCGATTTGGGAGCAGGTCCTTACCTTTGCGGAAGGCCGACAAAAACAAGGCCAGCAACGCACACGAGGCAACCAACCCTACGGGCCAGATGCGGTTGAACTGACGCTCTTTCGATACGCGCTCGATGTTCACCAGCATGATGACGAACAGGAACAGCACCATGATTCCGCCGGCGTACACGATGATCTGGACGCCAGCCACGAACGGTGCATAGAGCATCAGGTAAAGCCCAGCCACCGACAACAACGTCACGATCAGCGATAGCGCGGAATGCACCGCGTTGCGGCGAGTAATCACCAACATGGCGCTCAAGATCGCAGCACCCGCCAACATGTAGAAAAAGAAGGGAGTGGCGACCGGCGTCATAGAATCCTCCTGATCGTCTCCCAAATTGCCGTCAGTATCTGAATGAAGAGCTCCCAGAGTTCGCGTCTAAGGGGCACCATTGCCGTCAGAATCAACACGCCAAGCGAAATCGGCAGCAGAACCTTCCAACCTACTCTCATCAACTGGTCGAAACGGTAGCGCGGCCACGTAGCTCGGTACCAGATGAACAGATACATAAAGACCGCGACTTTCAGTACGAACCAGTACACGTAGTCGATGCCTTCGCGGAAGCGGGCGGCAAGGCTCGCGTCGTTTCCGCGACCAGCCACGGCGATCAGCAGCAGCAACAGTGCAAGCAATCCCAGCAACGCCGCGAAAATCCCGAGGCCCACTCGCTGAATCCTGAAGAACGAATGCGAGGGCATGCGCGCTGTGCCGAGGAACGCGATGGCCGCGAGTGCTCCGAATGTCAATCCGGGGAATAGCGAGAAGATGAACTCCCACACGGGTGCGTGCAGCACATTAGGGAACGGGCGCATCCATCCGCCGAGCCACAGGGTTACGGCGATCGAGGAGACGGCAATCATCGCCGCATATTCGGCCAGCATGAAGAGCGACCAGCGCAGGCCGCTGTATTCGGTGTGGAAGCCGGCCGTCAATTCCGACTCGGCTTCGGCCAGGTCAAACGGAGACCGGTTGGTCTCGGCGACCATGGCGATGGCGAAGATCACGAACGCGATCAGGCCCAGCGGGAAGAACTTGAAGAGAAACCAGATTCCCTGCTGCTGCTGGGCCTGGACGATGCCGATCATGCTCAACGTGCCGTCGGCGCCGTTCGAATTCAGGCTGGTCATCAGAATCGCCGACACGATTGCCAAACCCATGGCGACTTCGTACGAAACCATTTGCGCGCTCGAACGCAGCGCGCCCATGAGCGGATAGTGTGAGTTCGAAGCCCAGCCAGCAGTAACGATTCCAAGCACGCCGAGCGACGAAACGCCCAGCATAAAAAGGATGCCGATGTTCATGTCGCTGACCGCCTGCGACGGGCCGAACGGAATGACCGTATAAACGGTGAACGCGGCGATCAGGCCGATGAGTGGTGCGACCCAGAAGACTGCCGCGTCAGCTTCGGCGGGAATGATGTCTTCCTTCAGCATCAGCTTGAGCGCGTCAGCGAAGGGCTGAAGCAATCCGTGCGGGCCGACACGCATGGGGCCCAGGCGAATCTGGAAGTGTGCCAGCGCTTTGCGCTCGATCCAGTTCATGCAGATCACCGCGACCGAAACACCCGCGAAGATGATGAGCACGTAGATCAACGCCCAGAGCTGATTCCCTGCTTGTCCGGGCGTCACCGTTTGGCCTAGATACGACATGAAGGTCTGGATCATCTCGTGTAGCATCAGCGATCCACCTCGCCTAGGACGATGTCGAGCGTGCCGATGACAGCGACCACGTCGGCAACGAGCATGCCACGAACCATGATGTCGAGCGCCTGAAGATTCACAAACGAAGGCGGTCGCACGCGCAAGCGGTAGGGCTGCGTGGAACCGTCGCTGACGATGAAGTATCCCAGTTCGCCTTTGGGCGCTTCGATCGAGTGGTAGATCTCTCCCGGCGCGGGCTTGATCACCTTCGGCACCTTGGCCATGATCGGGCCTTCGGGAATGCCGTTGACTGCCTGCTCGATGATGCGCAGCGACTGGCGCATCTCGATCATGCGGACCAAATACCGGTCGTACGTATCGCCGTTCTCGCCGACGGGAATCTCAAAGTCGAAGTCCGCATAGTTTGCATAGGGGAGGGCTTTGCGGATGTCCCACTTCACGCCGCTGGCGCGCAGCACTGGGCCGGTAACGCCGAGTGCGATGGCATCTTTGGCGGAGATCACGCCGACATTCTTCGTACGTTCCAGCCAGATGCGGTTCGAGGTCAGGAGCGTCTCGTACTCGTCAATCTTCGGCGGGAAGAAGGCAAGGAAGTTCTTAACGTCCTTCTCAAAGCCCGCGTAGGTCTCGTATTGGCAGCCGCCAATGCGGAAGGCGTGCGTCGTCAGGCGCGCCCCGCAGTACTTCTCGAAGATCTTGAGGATCTCTTCCCGGTCGCGGAAGGTGTAGAAGAGCGGCGTCATCGCGCCGATATCGAGCGCGTGCGTTCCGAGCCAGAGCTGGTGGCTGGCAATGCGGTTCAGTTCGGTCAGGATGACGCGGATGTAGTTGGCGCGCGGCGGCGCCTCGACGTTCAGTAGCTTCTCGACTGCCTGACAGTAGCCGAGCCCGTTCGACACCGCAGCAACATAATCCATGCGGTCCACGTACGGATTGAACATCGTGTAGGTACGGTTCTCGGCGATCTTCTCGACTCCGCGGTGCAGGTAGCCAATCACACATTCGGTCCCAAGGACCTTCTCCCCATCAAGCTTGAGGATCACGCGCAGCACGCCGTGCGTTGCGGGATGCTGCGGGCCCATATTGATGATGAGCTCGTTCGAATCCAGATAGGGCTTATCGGGCGCGTCCAGGTCGAGATTCGAGGTCGCGAGGTTCTGGACCAGATTCGGGAGCGCCTTGTCTTTCAGGTCGTTCATTGGCCGCTCTCGATTCCCAGGTTGATCTGCACCCACTCTTTGTCTTGTTGCAGGATCCCGTAGTCCTTGCGCAACGGGAAACCCTTCCAGCCGTCGGGAAGGAGGATGCGCTTGAGGTCTGGATGGCCTGTGAACTGGATGCCGAACATGTCGTACACTTCGCGCTCCAGCCAGTTCGCGGTTGGCCAGATCGGGACGCTCGTGGGGAGCGACTCGCCATCGGCAATCTGCGTCTTCACGCGCACACGTTCGTTACGTGCAAACGAGTACAGAATCCAAACGACATCGAACTGCTTCTCGCGCTTGGGATAGTGCGCTGCGGTCAGGTCCACACAGTAGTCAAACTGCTCTTCGTCGCGCAGCAGCCTGAGGATGTCCGGGATGAGCGAGCGATCCACTGTGAAGTAGTTCTGCCCGAGATAACTCTGCGCGTCGAGGCCCGAGCCGTACTGAGGTTTGTACTTCTCAACCATCGGCGAAGACCATGGGATTGGCGCAGGAACTGGAGCCTTCGCAGGCGCAGCAGGCTTCGCGGGTGCAGTCGTAGGAACTGGAACTGCAGGTTTCGCGGCGACTGGCGCGGGAATGGCGGGTTTTGCGGGTGCCGTGGGAGTTGTCGGCGCGGGCTTTTCCGCCGTCGGCTGGTTGTCACCTTCCGGCGGCGGTGGTGGAGCAGGATTTTTTACTTCCTCGGCCATGCTAGGGTCTTTCGGACAAAGCCGCTTTGACTCAGGAAACCATCACTTCTAACATCTGTGCACGTCATCGTCAATGACGGCCATCACATGAATTCCAGGTTGCGACGATTGGCACTCGATATCACGTGGTTCGTTGGCGTTGTGCGGCCTGAAAACCTTCCACCAGATCGCGAATCCGCAAAGCATCGGCCTTGCGATGGCCGTGACTGGTGATTGGGTCCGTTCCTCCGGTGGACTCAATCACGATGTCGGACCACCAGATTCCTGTCGAGATCTTCACCGAGGCAACTTGACCAATCGAGATGCTCTCCTCGGTGCTGCTGAAGAAACGCCTTTTCACGCGGCTCACACGCAGCGGGTTGACCACAATCCGCGTGGGAAACAGGAAGTTGCCTTTGGTCCAGCGGCTCGCGGTGAACGTTTCGTCAGAAGAGGATGGAGTTGGACTTGCGGAATTCATGCCAAGAACCTTACACCCATTCGAGCGCGCCCTTCTTCCAGATCCAGATGTAACCGATGATCAGGATGCCGAGAAACACGAGCATCTCAATCAGTCCAAACACACCAAGCGCCTTGAACTTCACTGCCCAGGGAAACAGGAAGACCGTTTCCACATCGAAGACAACAAACAGGATAGCGATGATGTAGTAGCGAACCGTGTAGCGCCCGCGGGCGTTGTCGAAGGGATCGATGCCGCATTCGTAGGGCATGAGCTTAGTCTTGTTCGGGCTCTGCGTGCGAATGATGCGGGCAATTACTAGCGTTAAAGGAATCAGGATTCCGACTACGGCGATAAAGAGGAAAGCGGGAACGTAGTTTTGCGGCATGAGTCCTCGAAAAGCTCCTCGCGCGGAAACAAGCGATGCAAGAAAGAGGGAATGTTACGCCTACAAAGGCTGCGCTTCAAGGACGAAGCTCACATCGCACGAGAATGGGAGTACTCGATCAGTACGGTTCGAGGATCAGAACGGCTTTTCCGGTTTGGGCCGATCTTCCAGGCTTGACCTTGAGGCGACCATGCGGACTTTCTACGGTTTCCTCCTGCGAAACGGGATGACGCGAATTGACGAGCGAGAGAGCGAGTTGGAAGAGATAGTCAACCATGAGCGGCGCTGCGTCGGGCTGGCGCGAGAGGACTAGTTCGGGAGCGTCAAACTGACTCATGCCGTGCGTGACGAGCGATCGCGTCTTGGGCTCCCAGCGAACTGCGGTCCAAAGCGTGAGCGGAACAAGTCCAGTTGAGAACATCTCGCGCGCGTTGGCGATGAAGGTTTTGGACGGATTCAATGCGGGACCATTTAGCCAGCAGACGGCGAGCGAATCGGTTACTGGAAGCAGGCTCGCAATGGCGCGAGTGAGATCGCAACTGAGAGTGAGAACGGTTTGGTTCGCGGTCGCCGCTGAAAGTTCGAGGTAAGCAACGTTTCGCGCGAGTTCCGCGCCTGCTGTTGGCCAGTGCAAGGTGGAGTTCGCGACAGGTTCGGTGATCGCTTGGGGAACTGGAGAGTGATGGAGTTCGAGTGCGAAGTCGGATCGACTGCTGCGAAACAGAGCGCGGTGTGGTTCTTTGCCAGTCTTTTCCAGAGTCTGCGAAGGCCAGTTGCGGTGGAATTCCGTGAGAAAGTCGAGGACGCGAAGAGGGCGGTTCGAGGCGAGATAGATGACAGCAGTGACTTTCCTGGCCTCGAACTGGGATTCCGCGGGGACGGAAACGCTGGCTTCCAGTTGAGGCTTGGATGGTTGTGGAGCGATGATCTTGTCGGCCATTTGCGAAGCGGGACCTTTCAATTGAGTTTTCGGCAGGATCGGCGTGAAACTGTATTGCGGAAGGACGATGATGTTCTGATTGAGAGCGGCTTGAAGTCCCCTCTCATTGCGGTCTCCCAGAATCAGCGACTTAACAAAATTTTCCTCCCAGGTCTTTGAGGGATAAGGACTTATAGGTAAAGTATTCTATTTAATGGAGTTGCGGGCGAAATTGGGTGCAAAGTCGGGGAATCGTGGCTAATGCACCGTTTTTGGTGCAGTTTTCGCGAGGATTTGTTGGGCTTGGGGAATTTCGCTGCAAAGTATCGCGGATAAAGGAGTTGGGCGCGCTGACGGAGGTCGGCCGAGCGGCCCTAGGAAGGCAGCGCTCAGGTTCGCGGAGGCTTCTGGGAGGTCGGGAGCCGCGCCGTTCCTATCTTAAGTGGAAACCGATGATTGCAACAGTTCTCTTGCTCCCAGCTTCCTCGGGATGCAAGAGAAGCCGCCCAGACATCGGGCGGCTCTCCTTCGATTTGGTTGCCAACAAAAGCGCTTCGCGCTCTACTGCACGACTTGATGCAATATAGGCGACGTGCTCTTGTCCGAGTTAGCGTCTCCCCCGAAGAACGCCGTGATGGGATGCGTGCCGACGGTGAGGTTGGATTTGGTCAGCGTGGCGACGCCACCGCGCAGGGTCGCCGAACCGATTGTGGTTTTTCCATCCCAGAACTTCACTTTGCCCGTAGCCTCGAAAGGACCGGAGGGTGTGACGTTCGCCGTAAAAGTAACCGGCTGGCCAGGACTCGACGGGTTTACGTTCGAGGTGAGTTCTGTCGTGGTGCCAAAAGGAATGACGTTCCTGAGCACGTTCACCTGGTCGTTGACCACTTGGACGACATCCGGGCGAGTGTCTCCATCCACGTCTCCGACCGCGATTGCGCCCCTGTAAAACGGCATGCCTGGTGCGCGACGGAAAGTCCCATCCCCTTGGCCCCAGAAGACAACCAACTTGTCGCCGGTCACGAGAATGTCGAGCTTATGGTCCCGGTTGAAGTCGGCAACGGCCAGCGTGCCGGCGTCGTGTGCGGTCCAATATCGAGTGGCCGACTGAAAGCTTCCATCGCCCTTGCCGAGCAACACCGCGACCGTGGATCCACCGAAGCCGTGTGGTCCGAATTGGTTGGCGGCCACTAGGTCGAGTTTGCCGTCGCCGTTCACATCCGCCACCGCTATCCAGCAACCTTCATGCCCTGCAGAGGGGTAGTAGCTCGGCGGTTGGAAGGTTCCATCCCCAACCCCCAAAAGAACGCTGACTGAGCTAGAATTGCCAACCAGTAGGTCGGCTGCGCCATCGCCGTTAACATCAGCTGCGACCACAGAGTTCGTCCAGTAGCCGGAGCTATAGGTCTGCGCGGCCTGAAACTTTCCTCCGCCCGTGCCCAGCAAAACACTGACCGTACCCCCGTAGTACCAATTCTTATCTTCCCCGTTAGCCATCGCAATGTCGGGGATGCCGTCCTGATTAAAGTCTGCGACCGCTGCCCCATAGATAGGGCTTCCCTCCGAAGCAAAGCTGACTGCTGGTTGGAAGGTGCCGTCTCCATTACCGAATAGAATTCCAACCCCGCCCCCTTCAGCTTGGGCCATCGAGGAATTGGCTACGAGAAGATCAGGCTTGCCGTCCCCATTCAGGTCATGCACCCCGACCCATGAGGCATAGAGTCCACCGGAGTTACTGGAGCTATAGGTATGGGCGGACTGGAAGCTCCCATCGCCATTTCCAATAAGCACGCTTACGGTTCCGCCGTCGAAGCAAGTGTCGCTGGTTGCGCACCAGTTTGCGACAATCACGTCGAGCTCTCCATCTCCGTTGACATCGGCAACCGCTACCGAAGATGGGCTGTATCCTCCTGAGCTGTAGGTGTTAAGCAATTGAAAGATGGGCGCGGCACACCAACTGTTCGAAACAAAAAGGCACAAGCACAGTATCCGACCAAAATGGATGAGAAGCTTGCTGCACATAGACCCTCCAGAAATATTGCACGGCTCCCCTTCAGGCCTGTGGCACATCTGCCGATCGGGTCTGGTTCGGCGGAGGGAGATCCCGGATTTGGGAACGGGCCCGTCGAATCCAGAGGTGAACAGGTGATGCGACGGCAGGAGAAATGGATTCCACCTGGGACTTTACCGCGCTCATCCAGGAAATGCGGTGACCGTCCTCACGTGCGCGAGTGACAGATTGGGGTACCCCTCGCGAAAACTCTCAGTCGTTTGGAATCTTCATTCATGGAGGCGGGTCACGCACATGAATCAAGAAGCTGGGATTGTGAAGGCTAAAATTTCCGCATCTCCATCTCGACGTTTACCTTTGCGGGGTAGGGTGCTCCATCGCATTTCGCGGGCTGGAATCTCCAACTTCGGACAGCCTCTAGAGCGGCCCGATCAAAGTCTTTCCCGCCACTCCGAGCTACTTCCGGGTTGAGCGGCTTCCCGTCTTCGCCGATGGTTATCGAAAGGACAACAGTCACATTATCATTATGGTGAGCAGGATATACCGGCTCGGGCGTCACCAGGGCTCGAGGCGCAGACACGCGGCCTTGACAGGTACGGCTCTCGACTGCACTGGGAGGTTGTGCGAATAGGTTCTCCTCCGGTGACGCTGCTGTGACCAGTTTGGTTATCGTTAACTCGACATCATCCCCGGGGTTATTCGTACACCGAATCGATCGCGGAAAGAGGCGATCACCGAACCCCTCGTAATTCCGGTACACGCAAGAATGGCAAACTGACGGAAGGTTGTTCGGGAGTTTAAACAAGTTCTCCTGGAGCAAGAAAAAGCCGCCGTCGGGGTCAAAGCAATCGATGCCTTTCGACCATTCACCCTTTGACTCCGCACAGATCGCCTGTTTCGAACTCAGTTCTCGATGAGAAACGCGAGTTGTTTCGGGAGGTTGTCGGGGGAAAATTAAGGTTAACGGCCCATACAATGCCGCATCGGGCCGTTCGCTGCCCGAATCTGCAAGCCACGTCCTGGCTGATGCTCCCACCTCAATTCGCTGAAATGAGCTGGTCTGAACCTCCCGCCTCCATTTCGATTTTGAAATCCAGATTTCCGTGTACCGTCCCTCGATCTCCTTCCCGCCAATCTTGGGAGTTATTCGGAATGTGCCTTCCATACGGAATGAGGGTGCACCATCTGTGCGAATATCCGAAACCATTCGAGCCTTCTCGATTAATGCCTTTCCTGTTGGCTTGTCGCTGTCCGCTCCGGACGAAATCCCTGTGAGCCCCAATAAAGTGACGACTACCAACGTTTTCATCCGAGTTCTTGTTGCGAATACCATGTGCGGCTTCAGCATTTTTTGGCGATTGTAACACCCCTCAATTGCAAAGTTACCGAACTGACTGTGATCCCGCATTGGAGTTGTCACATCGTGGTTGCAGTACATCGTCATCATTAGTAACTACGCACTCTTCGCTGCGTCAGCCGGTGTTGCGATAGAAACGTGCTCCTAAGCCAAGGCTATACTGGCTGGACACGGGCGAGCATTCGGCCTGCAATCGTCATGGACGAAGATCAATTCCATCGGATTACCAAGGCGCTGGCAGATCCGCGACGGTATGAGTTGTTGCAACGGATCGCTTCCCGCAAGGAAGTGGCTTGTAATGACATCCGGTGCGAATTCCCGATTTCGGCGGCGACGCTGTCTCATCATGTCAAAGAGTTAGTCAATGCCGGACTGATCACGATTCGCAAGGACGCCAAGTTCATCCACATGAAGCTGTGCCGCCAGGCGTGGAAAGACTATCTGGCGCAATTGCAGCGTTTATAGAATATTCACAATTCGTTTTGCACCCTTTCTCTCGCTCTCTCATCAATTAGATGGTCATCGAAATATGAAACGATGATTTTGGACCGACTTCTGAGAGGAAAGAAAAAACATGGCAAAGCTGACAGGGAAAGTTGCGGTTGTAACCGGCGCATCGAAAGGCATTGGCGCGGCCATTGCGGAAGCGCTTGGAAAAGAAGGCGCTAGCGTCGTTGTGAATTATGCGGGCGATCAGGCGGGCGCGAACAAAGTGGTGGGCAAGATTGCAGCAGCGGGTGGGAAGGCGATCGCGGTGAAGGCTGACGTTTCGAAACAGAGCGACGTGACCAACCTGTTTGCGGAAACCAAAAAGGTGTTCGGCAAGGTTGACATCCTGGTAAACAACGCAGGCGTCTACGAATTCCGGCCGCTCGAGGCCGTGGATGAAAAGCACTTCCACCGGCAGTTCGACATCAACGTACTGGGCACGCTGCTGGTGACCAAGCAAGCGGTTCCGCTGATGAACGGAGATGGCGCCTCGATCATCAACCTGAGTTCCGTGGTGTCGTTGACACCTCCTCCGGCGGCTTCGGTTTATAGCGCCACCAAGGCGGCGATCGATGCGATCACGCGGTCGCTGGCGTTGGAGTTGGGTCCGAAGAAGATTCGAGTGAACTCGCTTGCACCGGGATTGACGGAGACGGAAGGGCTGCAGTCGAGCGTGGGAGAAGACAAGGCGTTCCGCGACTATGCCGTTTCGCGCACGCCGTTGGGTCGGGTGGGAACTGTCGACGACATTGCCAGCGCGGCGCTGTTCCTGGCATCTGACGACTCGCGTTGGGTGACTGGGGAAACGCTGGTGGCCGGCGGCGGCGCTCGGATGTAATTCCTTTTTCTGAGGAACAATAACTCAGCAAAGGCCCACACATTCGCACGCAACGCGAGTGTGTGGGCCTTCCCGCTTTGAGTTTATTTCTGCGGTTCTGCGATTGCGTAGTCGAACTCGTAGGAATGCTTTCCGTTTTCGATGATGATGTTCATGGAGCCGGAGAGGCCTACTAGTTCTCCGGTGGCGGAGTCCGGCACGACTGTGACACTCAGGCCCGGCACGCCGCGCGTCATGGTCCCTTGGTGCTGGAGAACAAAAGTGCCAGTGCGGCCATGGAGGGTTCCGTTGACGCGCTCCATGGCGACGTACCCGGCGGAGCCTTTGACGTCGCTCATGGCCGCGAGCATCTCGCCCATGCTGGTGGCTTCGAGGTCGCCCTTGAACTGTTTGTCAATCGACATGCGGCCTATGTTGGCAGTTTCCGCGGGCTTGTTGTCGGGCTTCTGCGGAGTGATCTTGACTTCGAATGTTCCGATGGCGCGTTTGGTCATGGGTAGCTCTTTCTGGGGCTGGACGAGTTGAGTTGAAGCGGGCGCCGCGGCGTTCTTCTTCGGTGTTGGCGGCCCGGTCTGGGCAGCGGCAGCGAGGCTCAGGGCGAGGCAGATCGCGCTAATCCAGCGTACAAATTGCATTTTTTCTTCCTTCTTCTTGCCATGTTCGGGGCCGATTCCGATCCCAACAGCGCATGCCGCAAGAAGCAATCCCCTTTTTCGCAGCGCCTGAGTAAGAATGTAATGCGAGACTCGGCGTAATGATTGGAAAAACGCGACAGCGGGGCGGCGCCAAGATCGAGGAGGTCTACGATCCGGAGGTGGGCCGGGCGCGGGGCATGCTGCGGCGGACGTTGCCGGAAGGCCAACTGCGACATGCGCGCAGGCGTCCGGCGGCAGAGTTGGTGCCGTGGATCGCACACTATTGGATGATCCAGTGGGACCTGCGCGGGTGCGAGCCGCAGGTCGTCGAGAGCCTGCCTCATCCCAACGTTCATCTGATATTTGAAGACGGCAAGGCGGTCGTGGCTGGGGTGCAGACCTCCAAATTTGTTCGGACGCTGGAAGGAAAGGCACGTGTTTTTGGGGTGAAATTCAAGCCGGGAGGATTTCGCGCATTTCTGGATGGGCCGGTTTCGAAACTCGCGGATCGGATTGTTCCGGCGAAGCGTGTCTTCGGCAAGGAGGTCGAGGCGCTCAAAGATATTGCGCTTTCTGATCTTGGCGAAAACAGAAGAGTGGGCGCGGCGAACGAATTCTTTTTGGCGCGCGCGCCGAAGGCTGATCCGATGGTCCGGCTTAGCTGCGAGTTAGTGGAAAACATTTTGCGCGACCCTGAGATCAAGACAGTGGACGATCTCGTGAAGATCGCGAACCTGGGGAAGCGGCGATTGCAGCGGATTTTCAGTGAGTACGTTGGGGCGAGTCCGAAGTGGGTGATCCGGCGCTATCGTGTGCATGAATTGATGGAGCGGTTCAACGCGGGGAGCAAACTCGACTGGGCGCAACTGGCGCTGGATCTGGGGTATTTTGACCAGGCGCATCTGATCAATGACTTCAAAGCGATGGTCGGTTATTCGCCGACGGAGTATCGAAAGCGCGTGACTGGGAAGTCGCGAGTGCGGTGAGAATGTGCCGCCATCGAGAGATGCGTTCGGATCGGCATAAATTCTACGGCGCGCACGTTTATAATCGCTGATTCCACGGGACCAACAATTCTTTTGAACCATTAAGGACACGCATTGGCACTCGACGACAATATTTATGAGATCCGGCACGAGAAGCTGAAGAAGATTGAAGCTCTCGGACAGCCGACGTATCCGCGCAAGTACAGCTTCAGCCACACGGTGCCGCAGATTCTGAGCGAGTACAGCGGGCAGACAACAGACGAATTGGAATCGCCGCGAGTGAATGTGCGCGTGGCCGGGCGCATCATGGCGATCCGGTTGATGGGCAAGGCCGGATTTGCGCACTTGCAGCAGGATGGTCAGCGGCTGCAGATCTACGTCAAGAAAGATGCGATTGGCGATGCCGGCTATGAACTTTGGAAATTGCTCGACCTGGGCGATCACATCGGCGTCCGTGGATATTTGTTTCGCACGCGCACGGGTGAACTCAGCATTCATGCCGAGGAACTGACTTTCCTCTCGAAGGACCTGCTGCCGCTGCCCGAAAAGTGGCATGGCTTGCAAGATGTGGAGTTGCGCTACCGGCAGCGCTATGTGGATCTGGTGATGAATCCGGAAGTGCGCGAGGTCTTCCTGAAGCGCAGCAAGTTGACACAGTCGCTGCGGCGTTATTTCGATGGGCACGGGTTCATCGAGGTGGAGACTCCGATGATGCATCCGATTGCGGGCGGCGCGGTGGCGCGTCCGTTCAAGACGCATCACAACACGCTCGATATGGATTTGTTTTTGCGGATTGCTCCGGAACTCTATTTGAAGCGGCTGACCGTGGGCGGATTTGACCGGGTGTATGAGATCAATCGCAACTTCCGGAATGAAGGGATCTCGGTACGGCATAATCCGGAATTCACGATGCTGGAGGCGTATCAGGCCTACACCGACTATCTCGGGATCATGGACACGACGCAGGGATCGATCGAGCAGGCGGTCAAAGATGTGACTGGCGGAACCGTAACGCAGTGGACGATCAAAGAGGGCGAGAACGAAGTCGTACACGAGATTGACTGGTCGAACTGGCGGCGGATGACGATGCGGGAGGCGATCTCGAAGTTCTGGCCAGAGAAGGCTGGGACGGCGCCAACGCGAGAGGATTTTGCTTCGCACGAGTCGGTGAAGGCTCTGGTGATGCGGGCGCGTGGGGCAGGCGTTGATTTGGCGTATGACCCGGCAGAGCCTGTCGGAAGGACGATCGCAAGTTTGTTTGAGGCGGTGGCAGAAGAACATCTAGTGCAGCCGACGGTGATCTATGAATTTCCGCTGGCGGTTTCGCCGCTCTCAAAAAAGAAGCCGGATGAACCGGACTGGACGGAACGCTTTGAGATGTTTGCGGGGAAGATGGAAATTGCGAACGGGTTCAGCGAACTCAACGATCCTGAGGATCAGCGGCAGAGATTTGAGGCGCAATTGAAAGAGCGCGAGCGTGGAGACGACGAAGCGCACCAGATGGACGAGGACTACATTCGGGCGCTCTCGTATGGCATGCCGCCAGCGGGCGGGGTGGGCATTGGGTTGGACCGGTTGGCGATGCTGTTCACGAATTCGCGCACGATTCGGGATGTAATTTTGTTTCCGCAGCTGCGGCCGGAAAAGAATGTGGGCACACTGGAAGAGGAGAACGCTGACAAGAAGTGACGCTTCGGCGTCATGCTCTGAAAGGAGTTCACCGCAAGATTCGGATAGAACTCCGCTCATGTGTTGACTCAGAATAGTCGTCAAATGGTCACAGGTCCTGTCCAGGACTTTTTCTTGTCATGAACTTTGAACTAACTTCCGATTTGCGACGGCAATTGGGCTACCGGCTCATCGATCACATCGATGACTTTTACTCATCTCTGCCTGACCGTGCAGTGCAACTCCCCGTCGACCAGCGGACTTTCTGCGCACTGGATGATCCCATGCCCGAAGAGGGCTCCGATCCAATGCGCGCGCTTGACGAAATCTGCCGCGGGATGATTGAGAAAGGGTTCCACGTGCCCTCGGCAAATTACTTTGGCCTGATGAATCCGACGCCGACCTACATGAGCTTTCTGGGGGAGGCGCTGGTGGCGGGATTGAATCCGCAACTGGCCACGCAGGCACGATCGCAGCTCGCTTCGAAAATTGAAGTCGAAACCGTGCGCTGGATCGGACAACGCGTGGGATGGCCGCGGCTATTCAACGGGACGTTCACGAGTGGAGGCAATGAAGCGAACTTCAGCGGGCTCGCGCTGGCCCTGGCAGCTAAGTTCCCCGACGCGATTGAGGAGGGCATGGCGGCGATTGGTGGGCAACCGGTCATTTATGCTTCTGCCGAGTCACACCACTCGCTCGACAAGTCGGCTGGGCTGTTGGGTATCGGCCGAAAGTCTCTGCGTCGCATTGCGGTGAACGAGAGACTACAAATGGATCCGCGAGTTCTGGAATCAGCCATCCAAGCGGATTTGCAGGCCAACCGTAAACCGTTTTGCGTGATCGCTACAGCGGGTACGACCAGTTCAGGCGCGATCGACGCCTTAATTGCGACCGCGGAAATTTGTCGCAGGCACAAACTCTGGCTGCATGTGGACGGAGCCTATGGCGGCGCGCTCATCTTTTCGGACAAGCACCGGAGCCTAATCGATGGCATTGAGCAGGCGGATTCGATCACGATTGATCCACACAAATGGCTGGCCGTTCCATTTGCTGCGGGTGTCATTCTCACGAGGCACCCGGATGTTCTTGAGCGCGCCTTTGCCGTCCACGCTCCCTATATGCCGAGGGATGCGGGAGCGGTTCTGCCCGACAATTCCAGAATCAGCACGCAGTGGACACGCCGCATGAACGCGATGAAGCTATGGCTTTCGCTCAAGGTCCACGGCAGGAAGGCATATGAGGAGCACATTGACCGTCAGATGCGATTAGCGCAGCTCTTCGCGGATTGGGTAGTGCAGTCGGAGCACTATGACCTGGCCGCGATGCCAATTGTGCCCATCCTGAATCTCCGCACAAAAGGTCACCGCAATGAACAGGAACGCGCTGCGATTCACGAAGTGATTGTTGCGGAGGTCACGCGCGATGGCCGCCGCTGGATTTCCTCAAGCATCGTCAACGGGCAGAGCGTCATCCGCGTAATGGTGATCAGCTACCTGACAGGGGAGTCCCATCTAGTGGGATTGCAAGAAGCCTTGCGAGCAGCGGCCCAACTAACGGCGGTCGCCCGTACCTAAACAATTACTTGAAGGGTTGCGGTGGTTTCCAGCATGCTTAGGCTAGTTTTGAGCTTGGTCTGGGCAGCGCTATCGTAGCGCCACTTCGAAACGCTGGGTCGATAGCGCTCTGCCTTTCTTGTTCTTCCGCTCGTCGTTTTGCTTTCCTGTATTCCCTTCTTGATAGGCTCTTTCCATGACTTCTCTGAACCGCGCGTTTACACGCCTCCGAATGCGACGGCGGTATGAGGCTTGGTTTCTGCGGTTCGGACTCGCCGATGGTTCGGGGGCGTGGTGGTTCCGCTATCTCCTGACGAATCCGGGACGGGCGGGATGCGATTTGTCTGGTGGAGCTCCGGTGCAGGTTTGGGCTACGTGGTTTCCGCGCGGTGGACAGCCCGAGACTTTCATTCAAGACTTCCCGGTTTCCGCTCTGCGCATGGGGCCTCGGCGTGAGACCTTTTTTCTGGAGGCGGGTCCGAATCGAATTGAGGAAAATAGTTGCCGCGGAACGCTGGACGTTCGAGGACAACGTATTTCGTGGGACCTGCGGTATGGGTCAGAGTTCGGCACGACGCTCAGCAACAAAGGCTGGATTGGTTTTTCGCGCACGCCGCATTCGGATGCCGTTTTCTCGGGGGAGGTACGGCTCGGGGAGCAGGTGTTTCGCGGCGATCCGCTTGGGTTCGGGTTGCAGGGACACAATTGCGGATTTCGGCATCGGAATTTCTGGACCTGGATGCATGCCTGCTTTCCGCAAGCTGACGGGACCATGAGCACGCTAGAAGCGCTGGTTTATGAGATGCCGTTCGGGCTCGTTTTTCGCAAGGCTGTGCTCTGGCACCGAGGGCGATCGGTGGAGTTTCGACAAATGCGCGAAACGCGTCGTGACCGGTCGGGGCTTGGGTGGAGTTTTACCGCGACTGCGGCGGGCGAAACAATTGAAGTGGAAGTGGAGGGTGGCGGCGCTTCCCTGCACCGGTTGCCTTATGTGAAGACGGATTGCTCGGGGACGTTTGAGGCTTCAAACAATAGCAGGGCGACGACACGGGTAATTTGTAAATTGCGTGGAGAGCAGGTCGAGTTCGTTACCGGGGACGAAGCTGTGCTGGAGATGACGGGGGAGTATCCAGGGTAGAGCCTCTCGTGGGGGAAGCAGACGACCACAGCGGCTAAAGCCGGTATCAATAGCTAGGCCCAATCGCAGCGCTAAAGCGCTGCGCCACCCAAAAGCAGCGAAACAAACCCGACTAGTTCGCGGCTTCGCCAGTTCTCTTCGCTGGGGTTTTGGCGGCGCCTTTTTGGGGGCCGAAGTTCTTGGTGAGATAGGCAAGAATTGCGCTGCGATCCTCTTCGGGAATGCTGGCTCCCAGGCCTTCCATTTTCTCCAACTCTTTCGACCAGTCGCTGTGCGAGAGGTGCTGCTCCGTGATGCGAGTGGCATTGTGACACTGCGTACAGGTCGCCTTGATTTTGGCCTGCATGGGCCCGGGAGGAAGCGGCTTCCCCGGAGCACTGGGAGCCTGGGCAAAGGCGAACGGAAGCAAGACAAACAGAAGGATGGCGAAGGTTACACGTTGAAGCAAGCTGGGATCCCGGAAAACTCACGGCTGCAAGAGCCGATCAGAGTCACCCACGACGGGTGCTGCAAATATGGTAACGGAGGCGGGGGCAGGATGCCAAATCTACAAGTCCAGGATGTAGGCGCGGGATCAGCGCCGATTCTGTATTAGGCTGGCATGGCTGGCGACGCACTCCCATTGGCCTGACTTGCGAATCCATGTATCGGTGAAGCGTCCTTCATCGTCATACGGCTTGCCCTTCTCAATTCCGTGGACGTGGTAGATGCCGGTAACGACTGCAGCATCGCCGTACAACTCCACATTGAGATCTTTAATACTTACGGTCGCGGGACGATTGCTGGAACGCTTGATGTTCGCGAGGAAATCTGGTTTGCGGCCGACGTCGCCATTGGAGTAGGTACCGACAAACCGCTCTCCGAGAATACTGTCGAGAGCTCCCGCATCGCGGACCATCTGCACCTGGTTCCACATCTTTTCAAGCGCGATCAGTTTGTTGACGTCGAGGTCCACGGTTTGATGGGCAGTTTGCCCGAACAGACTCAAGGTCAGAAGCAGGAAGAGGAAGGCTCCGACGGTCTTCATGTTTTGATCTCCTCGCATCGCGGAAGGAAACGGCGCAGGTCTCCCTGTGGTATCTATTCGGGATTTTCCTGGATTATCTGAGGCGTTTTTCTTTAGGGCGGGTTACGGACGTCACAGCCGGGCGATTTCGAGCCCCATGGCCGAGATTGAGTAACTTCCTAGTCTTCGGCTTTGATTTCGATTGGGTGGCGGGCCGCCTTACGACAAACGCATTCCAGGCGCGAACTTCCCTCAAAAAGGACCCGGCCGCGCTCCCCCGAGGCGGCCGGTTTTCAATGAATTCCGACTTCCACCCTCTGGAAAAGGAGCCGGAATCTCTCAGAACGCTCTACGATCCAGGAGGAATCGCCGCGTTAATGTCTAGTATATCGATAGACATTGTTGTGTCAAGGGAAATTTGCTTAGCGTTGATCGATCAGGTGGATGGCTTCGAGGACTGTGTCACCGACGATTTCCAGGCTCTTCGGACTGAGTTTGTCCATCGTATCTTGCGGGGTGTGGTGGAAGACGTTGTTGTAGCCGTAGTCAAGATCGATGACGTCGGCGCAGGGGACACCGCGCTTCAGAAAAGGCAGGTGGTCGTCTTCAATCGGACCCTGGCGGGCGTAGAAATGCGACTGGTTGCCACCGCGCACAGCTGCCTCGTAGATCAAGTCCATGAGCCACGGCGTCCCGTTGAGGTTGCGGTCAATGTTGAGGTCGGCATCGGCAATCATGTCCATGACGATGAGCGCCTTGATCTTTTTCAGAGTGCCATCCTTTTCCCATTTTTCAGCGAGATGGCGCGTGCCGTACAGGCTGTCGGTCTCGGTCCATTCCCTCACAGCTTCTTCTCCGTCGGTCCACACCAGCCACACGCTGTAACCGTCGCGGGTTTTGCCGCGCAGTTGGTTGGCGTATTCGAGGAGGATGGCGGAGGAGGAGCCGCCGTCATTCGCACCTACGTACCCAGTGTTGCGCAGCGGATAGTTGGTGTCGTAGTGGCCGAGGATGGCGATGATGCCGTCTTTTTTGCCGGGAAACTTGGCGGTGATGTTGTGGACGGGGAACTTCCCTTCCACCGTGTCGGCCGTGAAGGCGTCGTCTTCGACTTGATCGCCTTTGAGATGGTCTTCAATGAAGCGCTCGAGTTTCTTGTGATTGTCCGTTCCCATGGGGCGGGGGCCGAAGGCGGCTACTTCGCGGGTGAGTTCGAAGGCGCGCTTGGTGTCAATGTGCGGGAGTCGGGTTGGATCTGGAGCAGCGGCTCTCGCGGTGGCTTCGGCGAGTTCGGATTCGGTGGCGGGGGCGCTGGCGGTGGTGGCAGCGCTCGTTTTTGACGGGCCACTTGGTTCGGTTGGGGCTGCGGTCGAAGGCTTGTTGCAGGCCAGGGTTGCCACGAGCGTCAGCATCGCAAAAGCTGTTCGCAAGAGCCTTAACCACAGAGGACACAGAGGGGCACAGAGGAAATCGAAACTAGAGCTTATTGCAGTTGTTGATTCCGGGTGCGCTTTCACGGTTCCTCGTGATTCCTCGGGTGGAATTCTATTGGGTCTTCTTGTCGGCACGCTTCTTGCGTTGAGTTGGATGCACGAGCCAGGCTACGCCGATGCTCAAGACATAAAGTACCAGCATGGGCGCCGCGAAGATGCACATGTTCACGATGTCAGGCGGCGCGATGATAGCAGCCACGATAAAAATCCCAAGGATCGAATAACGAATGTTGCGCCACATCCAGCCGGGGCTGACGATGCCCATCAAAGCTAGAAAGAAGACGAGGATGGGCATTTCGAAAATCACGCCTATGCCCACAATGATGGTCACAAACAAGGATGTGTATTCTTCGATCGTGATCATCGGCGCAAATGCCTTGCCGAAACTAATTAGGACAGAGAGGGCATTGGGAAGAACTATGCGGTAGGCGAAATAGCCTCCCGACAGAAACAGGCTGACGCTGGAAAGCATGAACGGCAAGAAATAGCGCTTCTCATTGCGATAGAGCCCGGGCGCGATAAAGAGCCATATCTGATAAAGCACAAAAGGCGACACGACGAAAAGGCCCGCCACTCCAGCGACTTTCACGTAGAGATTGAACGGGTCTACCGGATGCTGATACACGAGCATCTCGTTTTGATGGTTCTCATGGAGCACCTTGATAATCGGGGCTTGCATGAAGGCCACCAGCTTCGGAGCGGCAAACCAGCAGCCAAAGAAACCTACAACGAGGGCAACGATGGAATAGACGAGCCGGCGGCGTAGTTCCTCGAGGTGATCAAGGAAGCCCATGGTAGGCATCGGGTCGCGTTCGGTTTCGGGCACGGGAGCATCCGCGGTGGCCTCACGCATCGGGCGCTACTTTCGAAGGGGCCGGCGATGGGGCCAGTTCTTCTTCTACGACAGCATCTTCTGACCCGGTTGAAGCAACCTGCGATTCTACAGGTTCCGACGCGGGGGTCGCAGCCGCATGGGGTTCTTCGGCACGTATTTGCTGGGGGGACGGCGGATTAAAGATGCGGCTGGCCAGCGAATTCAGAGGCGCATTGAGCTGCGGCAGGAACTGCTGCGGCTTGGATTGTGAATCGAGGGAATTGATTTCGGACTCGATCTGGGAACGGAATTCGTTGGAAGCGCGGCGGAACTCGTTCATGAATCGGCCGATGGTGCGGCCGATCTCGGGTAACTTCTTGGGGCCGAAGAGAATCAGCGCCAAAAGAAACAGAAAGATCATCTCGCCCGAGAAGCCAAAACCCATGTCGTTATCATAATGTGCGAGAGGGGAATGTGACTACCGGCGGGCGGGAATTTCAAATCTTGGGGTGTAGTTGGGTTGGAGTCGTGAAGACCGGGGAGGCTGAAGACGTGGGTGAAACCGTCCTCAGCCGAATCCCGGGAAGCGTCGTTCTATTTGAAGGTGTAGCCGATGGACAGGCCGTAACGAGTGATGCGTGGCGAACTGAAGTACAGGTTGTTGTTGACCAGGTAAAGTCGGCCTTCGGGACGAATGAAGAAGCCGCTGTGACCGGGATACAGCTTGAGGCCGGCGCCGAAATCCACCAAGAAGTGTTTGTCGCTCTGGTAATTGGTGTTGTATCCGTTCCCGCAACCTTGACAGTAGATGCGGGTGTCCTGGGCGCCGATGCCGCCGACGAGTTCCAGATAGGTGTGGCTAGCGAGCTTCGGCGAGTAAACGGCATTGATGTCGAAAAAGATGGGGCGAAATGGGAGAGTCGGGTCGCCGCCGTATTTCCCTTGGCCTCCCTTCCAATAGATGTCCCCACCGATCCCGAGATTGTGGAAGAAGAGGACGTCGCCGCTAAATCCGGGATAGGTTCCGCCGGTCAGGGAGACCGGGGCATGGTCGCCGTTAGCTGAGCTGGCGGCGGGGGCATCGAGAGTGCTGATGCCAAAAGCCATGTCGATTTTTTGAGCCTGGGTGGAATTCGTGCCGAACGCTAATGTGGCGCAGGCAAGACTCACAAAAAAGGCAATACGCAGTTTTCGGTTCAAAGTTGGGACCTCCTAGTGTGCTGACTGGTTACAGAGTTGGATGCGGGCATTCGGGCCAAAGGCTGCTGGACGGGGAGCATTTACAAGAATTTGAATTGACGAAAGTACACGGTCGGTCGGGCAGGGAGCTGTGACCGACCAATCGGCTTGTTATGTCAACATGAACTAGTACGCCAGCAGAATACGAAGGTCGCGGAGATTGTTGCCAGTGGGGCCGGTAACCACGAGGTCGTCGAGTGACTCTAATAGAGGATAGGCGTTAAAAACGGCTAAAGCCTGGCGCACCCTCGCAGAATCTTGGCCTCGGTCGATCGTGCTGCCATCCGCGACGGCGCCCGCGGCCGGACTATTGCCATCGATGCCGTCAGTACCAGCACTGAGGACGGTGATGTCTTCGCCAGCAATCTTTTCTGCGCAGGCCAGCGCGAACTGCTGATTGCGGCCACCGGTTCCTCCGTCGCGGACGGTGACGGTTACTTCTCCTCCTGACAGCAGGCAGACGCGAGACACCTTGCTGCGGAGTTCGCGCACGCGATTCAGTAGATAGTCAGCGGCTTTGTTGTAATCCCAGTCGTCGCAAGTGTTATCGACTTCGACGGCGAATCCGGCGCGGACAGCGGCAGCAGCGCCTTCTTCGATGACTACCCTGTTCGAGAGAACAGTCCACCAGCGAGCGCGCACGAAGGCTGGGTCATCGGACTTGGGTGTCTCATCAACGGCGTGCTGCCGAAAAAGATCGGCAACCGAGGATGGAAACTGCTCGAGCAGGTTGTAGTCGGCGACGATGCGCTCGCAATCCTGGATCGAAGTGGAATCGGGCATAGTGGGCCCGGAGGCGAGAGCATCGGGCGTCGAGTCAGGAACATCGGAGACGAGGATCGAGACCTGGTGCGCGGGATAGGCGATTTGCGCCATGCGTCCACCTTTGACGGCGGAGATGTGTTTGCGAACCGAGTTGATTTGCGCGATGGGAGCGCCCGAGTGGACTAGCTTCTGATAGGTCGTGATCAGATCGGGGAGCGAGATTTCGTCGTCGATTGGTTTTTCCACGATGGAGGAACCTCCACCGGAGATCATGAAGATGACAAGGGAGGAAGCGTCGAGGGAGTCCAGAGATTTGAGGATTGCTTGGGCGGCGTGGATAGATTCGGCAGTGGGCGTGGGATGGCCGCCGCGAAAATAGCGAAAGCCGCGGACTTGCGCGGCAGGGTCCACGGAAGAAGCGACAATGCCTTCAAGACGACTGCCAGTTTGGGCTTCGAGGGCGGCGGCCATGGTGTGCGCGGCCTTGCCAATCGAAACTACGAAGACGCGATTGTAGGAATCGAGATCGTAGAGGTCGTCGCAGATGCGGAGAACACCGCGTTCGCAGTGGATTTGCCGGGCAAAGGCGGATTCGATCGATGCGTTCTTGAGCGCGGCAGAAAAGATGTCGCGGGCGGTGGTGCGCATGCGGGTGAATTGCTGAACGCGAGCGGGAGGGAGATCTGGCATGCAGTGGGAATTATAAAGAACGTCGTTAGTCGGTGGTCGTTAGTCGTTCGGGGTCACGCCTTGGGGCTGGCTGTCGGCCCAGCCAACAACGTTGAGCCAAGCCAATCTTCGATGGCGACTCGCATCTCTTTTAATCTTCCTTCGAAGAAATGATCTCCCGCTTCGATGCGAACTAGCTTTTTGGGTTCGGCGAAGGTGCTGACGAGCGCTTCCAACTTCCCCATAGGCGCAAACTGATCGCGCGTACCACTGACGAAGAGTTTGGGTTTGGTTGAGGCGCGGAGAAAATCGAAGTCGTAGGTGCGATCGTCCACTGGCGTGGCGGGCAGTCCAAGTGCGATTAGTGCTGGCACGCGATCATCGGCGTAAGCGGCGCGCAGGCCGACGGCGGCTCCGAAAGAAAATCCGGCGAAAATTATGGGGAGTGGGAATTCGCGTTCGAGCCAATCGAGTGCTACGCGAACGTCTTCCACTTCGCCAACGCCTTTGTCGTGCTCTCCCTGGCTGAGCCCGGCGCCGCGAAAGTTGAAACGCAGGACTGGGAATCCAAAGCTGTTCAGCGCTTTCATGGCGTGGAAGACAACTTTGTTGTGGAGCGTTCCGCCGTAGAGCGGATGCGGATGGCAGACGATGGCGGCATGGGTCGCCGTCGGCGAGCCCGCGTTGAGCAAGGCTTCGAGGCGTCCGGCGGGGCCGTCGAGAAAAAGCGAGCGGATGGTGGAGGTGTCGGGGGGCATGGGTAGTGGTCGATGGTCGATGGTCGCTCGTAGTTAGTCGTTCGGAATTGTTCTCGCTGCTCGCCGTCTGCGGATTCCTCCCTGACGGCCGCCTATCGCATAAATCTTATCAGCCCCATCAACGCTAACGACTAGCGACCAACGACCAACGGCTGCTAGGCTCTTTGCATGAGTTTGACCGAAATGGAGCTGTTCGCGCTGACGCGGCGGTTGGTTGATATGGAATCCACGACGCCGAACGAGGCGGCGGTTGGCGAGTTTCTTTGTGCAGAACTGCTGCGACGAGGATTCGATGCACGCAAGATGGCGGTAGAAGGCGCACGTTGTAACGTGCTGGCGACCTGGCCCGGGCATGAGCGTCCGGAGATTGTCTTCTCCACCCACATGGATACGGTCCCGCCGTATATTTCATCTTCGGAAACCGCAGATCGAATTTATGGACGAGGCTCATGCGACGCCAAGGGGATTATCGCCGCGCAGATCGCAGCCGCGAAAAAGCTGCGCGAGGCCTGCATTTTCGTCGGCTTATTGTTTCTGGTCGGCGAAGAAACCAATTCGGTTGGGGCATTGGAGGCGAATCAGCACCCGATTCGCGCGCGCTTCATGATCAATGGAGAGCCTACGGACAACCGGTTGGCACTAGCGACGAAAGGCTCGCTGCATGCGGTACTCACGGCGCGAGGCAAGATGGCGCATTCGGCATATCCCGAACTGGGGGAGTCGGCGATCGACAAACTTGTGGAGGCATTGCACCGGCTGCATGCGATGAAACTTCCAGAAACGCCTGACGTCGGCGGCAGCACAAAGAACGTCGGAATCATTGAAGGGGGCCGGGCTCGGAATGTGATTCCCGACTTCGCGCGGGCTGAAGTCTTCTATCGGCTGGTCGGCCCGTCGGATGATCTGCGGCGTGAGATTCTGGAAGCAGTTGGTGAACTCTGCGAAGTCGAGTTCACACGGGAAGCAAAGTTCATGCGGCTCCGCACCCTGGACGGCCTGCCGACCATGGTGGCGGCGTTCACGACTGATATCCCTTCGCTCGGGAATTGGGGAGAGCCGCTGCTTCTGGGGCCGGGATCGATTCACGTGGCGCACACCGTGGGTGAATTCGTCGAGAAAAAGCAACTGGTGGAGGCGGTAGATCTGTATTGCGCAGTGGCCAAGCGGCTGATTTCCTAGCCGAGATTCGGCATACTGCCGCGTCAAACGATATCCTATGCGGATGAGCTCTTCCTCCCACAATTCCCTTGCCCGCGCCTCGTCTTCCTATCTTCGTTCCGCGATGCACCAGCCGATTCAGTGGCATGAATGGGGGGAAGCGGCGTTTGCGACGGCACGCCGCGAAAACAAACCGATGCTGCTGGATATTGGGGCGGTCTGGTGCCATTGGTGTCACGTGATGGACCGCGAATCGTATGACGATCCGGAAGTCGCAAAGATCATCAATGAGAATTTCGTGGCAATGAAAGTCGACCGCGATGAACGTCCCGATATTGACAGCCGCTACCAGGTGGCAGTGAGTGCGTTGACTGGGCAGGGCGGGTGGCCGCTCACGGCGTTTCTGACTCCGGATGGAAAACCGTTTTATGGCGGAACCTATTTCCCGCCGGATGACCGATATGGACGTCCCAGTTTCAAGCGCGTGCTGGTTTCGATTGCAAATGCGTATCGCGAGAAAAATGCTGATGTCGTGGAACAGGCGCAGATGGTGGAAAGCGCGATTGCGCGGGCGGAGACATTTGCAGGAGGCGGAACTGTTTCCGCGACCGTAATCGAGGCGATTGCGGATTCGGCGGTGCGAATGTTTGATGAGCGCAATGGCGGGTTTGGCAATGCGCCGAAGTTTCCCCATCCTGCGGCACTCGATCTGGTGATGGAACATTCTGTCCGTACGGGAAACGAGGAACTGCGACATATTTTCGTTACGACGCTCGAGAAGATGGCTCGCGGCGGCGTGTATGACCAGTTGGCAGGCGGGTTTCATCGCTACTCGGTGGATGAACGCTGGATCGTGCCGCACTTCGAGAAGATGAGTTATGACAACTCGGAGCTGCTGAAAAACTACGTGCATGCGTATCAGGCGACAGGAGAACAGTTCTTTGCAGATGTGGCACGCGACATCATCCGCTGGATGGATGAATGGTTAAGCGATCAGGAACGTGGCGGGTTCTATGCGTCGCAGGATGCTGACTACTCGATGGAGGATGACGGGGAGTATTTCACCTGGACTCTGGACGATGCCCGAGCGGCGCTGACTGAAGATGAGGCGCGATTGGCCGAGTTGCACTATGACATTGGCGAGATCGGCGAGATGCACCACGATCCGGCGCAGAATGTGCTGCATGTGCGGGCGGATGTGAGTGAAATTGCCAGGCGGTTGAGTCTTACGGAAGATCGAGTGCGGGAGTTGCTGGCTTCGGCTAAGTCAAAGATGTACGCTGCACGGAAACTGCGTCCGACGCCGTATGTAGACAAGACTGTCTATTTGGGATGGAATGCGATGTGCGTTTCCGCGTATCTGAAAGCCGCGAAAATTCTGGACCTGAACGAGGCACGGCGGTTTGCGCTGAAGTCGTTGGACCGATTGTTGGGAGAGGGCTGGGGAGCGAGAGCAGAGTCGAAATCAGAATTAAGAGCAGAAGCGGAAGCAACACCAAAAGCGGCGGACAAGAGTGTCCGCCCTACACTCAAGCATGTGATTGCATATTCGGATCCGCAGGCCGAATTGCGAGAGAGCACGGGGGTGCTCGATGATTACGCGTTTACGGTGATTGCGTGTCTCGATGCGTATGAGACGACGGGAGACCTGAGCTACTTTCGATTTGCGCGGACGATAGCGGACGCCATGGTGGAAGGTTTCTACGATTCAAGCGATGGCGGATTCTTTGATACAAGCGGAACGGCAAGCGGGCAGGCAGATGCCAAGGTCGAACTCGGGATTCTGGGCTCGCGACGAAAGCCGTTTCAGGATTCTCCGACTCCAGCGGGAAATTCTGCGGCGGCAATTGCCCTGTTGCGGTTGCATGGTTACACGAATGAGGCTTCGTATCGCGACAAAGCGGAACGGACGTTGGAAGTGTATGCCGGTGTTGCGGCCCAGCACGGAATTTTTGCTGCGACTTATGGACTGGCAGTGGCCAAACTGGTTCAGCCACACACGCAGATTGTCGTCGTTGGGAATGACGAAGAAGCCGAAAAGCTTTGGCGAGCGGCACAGCAACCGCTGTCTTTGAATTCCACGTTATTGCGGTTGGATCGCGACAAGGCAGTCGGGCAGAATTTGCCGCCTGCGTTGGCAGAGACGATTCCGCATATTCCGGCGCTACGGGAGTCGCGATCGTTTGCGGTGGTTTGCTCAGGGTTTGCCTGCCAGCCGCCGATCTTTGACGCGGACGAACTGGCGCGCGCGCTCGATTCGCGAGCCCGTCCGGCCGCATAAGAATCCGGGTTGTCCCCCGCCAGCAGTAGCTCCTAATTGTCTACTCTCTTCTTAGACACGTTGTTCTGACTGACGTTCTTCGCTGCCTTCGAGTTTCAGTGGCTTCCCTTCCGCTCGGCTCAAGATGCGACCGATTCTGCCGATTTACTGGCTAGGTAGCGAGCTATGCCTTCCATTTCCTTCGAAAATTCTGAGTTGTATCGGTCCGTGCTGGAAGACCTGCCCATTGGTGCGTACATCGTAGACCGGGAGCGGCGGGTGCGCTTCTGGAACCGGATGGCGGAACAGTTCACGGGGCACATGGCGCACGAGGCGATGGGACAGGATGGCACGGGGCATCTGTTGGACGCTTGCGATCACAAGGGCAACGCACTGAACGGGGAAACGTGTCCGGTGACTTTGACGCTCACGAATGGACGCGCCCAACAGTTTGAGGCTTATTTCCTGCACAAGAATGGCCATCGCGTACGGGTCCGCGTACTGACCCGAGCCATCGTGGAACACGGTGACTCGATTATGGGCGCGATGGTTGTGTTCGAAGAACAGGACGCATCCAGCGAAGGCACGGGTGGTCATCTGATGTACGGCTGTCTGGATGCGATCACCGGAGTGCCGTCATCTCTGCTCACGCGCGCGGTGTTGACTGAATGCGTGGCCGAAATGGGACGTTCCCGGCGAGGATTTGGAGTCCTGCGAATCCAGGTGCTGGGGCTGAAGGAATTCCGCTCGACGCACGGCATGCAATCCGCTGTTCCTTTTTTGCGCGAGGCGGCGCACACACTGCGGCACAGCCTAAGCTCGGAACATTTTGTCGGACGGTGGGGAGACGACGAATTCGTCGTGGTGCTGCCTTCAGCGAATCCGGTGACGACGCGCCTGGCGGCAGAAACGATGTGGAGCCTGCTGACACATTCCGAAGTGACTTGGTGGGGCGACCGCTTTCCGGTGCAGGCGATGGTCACGCACACCGTTGCCGAACCGGGCGACACCGTCGAGAAATTGCTGAAGGGACTGGAGCCCCAGCATGCAGCGGTCGCGCACCGAGCTTTTGGAGCAAGCAGCGCTGGAGCTTAGTGTTGCGAGGATAAATATCTATGTTCTCGATCATTGGAATTGTCATCGTATTCGGCTGCATAGTCGCCGGGTACCTGATGGAACACGGCAACCTAAAGGTACTGATCCAACCGGCGGAACTCATCATCATTGGGGGCGCAGCCGTGGGAACGGTACTGATTGCAAACCCGCTGCACATCATCAAAGGGATCGCGTCGGGATTGGGAGGAGCGTTCGGATCGTCGAAGTTCGGCAAGCAGATGTACATCGACTCGCTCAAGATGATGTACGAACTGCTGACCAAAGCACGCAAAGAAGGGTTGGTGGCGCTCGAAGGCGATATCGAGGAACCGGAGAAGAGCGCGCTACTTTCGAAATACAAGAGCTTCGTCGGCAATCATCACATCACATCGTTTGTCTGCGACACGATGCGGATGGCGGTGAGCGGAGGTGTGGAAGTCTTCGATCTGGACCAGATGCTCGACGGCGATATGGAAGTTCATCACCATGGCTCGGCGCAGCCCGTAGCCGCGTTGAGCACGATGGCGGACTCGCTGCCGGGTCTGGGAATTGTCGCGGCCGTCTTGGGTGTGGTGATCACGATGGGGGCCCTGGGGGGTCCTCCAGAAGAAATCGGGCACAAAGTCGCGGCGGCGCTGGTTGGAACATTTCTGGGGATCTTGTTGTGTTACGGGTTGGTTGGCCCGCTGGCGACCCGCATGGGCAAGGCGGGGGACGAGGAGCACGAATTCCTGCTGGTCATGCGGGTGGTGATGGTGGCATTCCTGAAGGGAGTGGCGCCGATCATGGCTGTCGAAATGGGACGGCGTGTGGTACCGGGGCACGTGCGTCCATCGTTCAAGGAAGTAGAGCAAGCCTGTCGCGGCGGCGGAGCCGGTGCTCCGGCAGCGGAAGCGGCGGCGGTTGGATAGGTTCGAAAATGCCGACGCCTCCGATCATCATCATCAAGAAAAAGGGCGGCCATGGCGGACACCATGGCGGCGCGTGGAAAGTTGCGTATGCCGATTTTGTGACGGCGATGATGGCGCTGTTTATCGTCCTGTGGCTGTTAAGCAGCAGTGTGAAGGTCCAAAAGGCGGTGGGCGGATATTTTCGCGATCCGAGTGGAAGCTCGCGAAGAACCGGAACGGGACTAGCGGGATCGGGCGAGAATCTGCTGCTGGGTAAAGAGGACATGGCGAAGCTCAAAGACCAGTTGCAAGGCAGCATCCAGAAGATGAATGACCTGGAGAGTCTCAAAAAGAATATAGCAATGACAGTAACGGCTGAGGGTCTCCGCATCGAATTGCTGGAGTCCGACAAAGGAACATTTTTCGATAGCGGAAGCTCGGCGCTCAACAAGAGTGGGAAGGAAATGTTGACTTTGCTGGCGGGAGAACTGGACAAGGTTCCAAACCGTATTTCAGTGGAAGGACATACGGACGCCAAGCCATTCACTGGAGCACGCAGCTATGGAAATTGGGAGCTGTCAACGGATCGGGCGAATGCAGCGCGACGATTGATGCAACAAGCGGGAGTGCGCGCCGATCAGATTTCGCAAGTGCGTGGGTTTGCTGACCAACGATTACGCAACGCAAAAGATCCGCTGGACCCCTCGAACCGGCGGGTCTCCATCATTGTGCAGTACATCATGAGAGACAGTGACGCCGAAGATAAGTCCGAAGGGGGAGACAAGAAGTCAGGCGAGGAAAAGGGGTCAGAAGAAAACACGGAAGAAGGTGGCAAAGGGGAAGCAAAAAAATAAGGCTGGCGTTGGAAGCCAGCCTGGAAAAATGCGCTTGCGTAAGTTATCTTGCACTCTTAACTGATAGTAAAACCGAATCGCAAACTACTGATCGCAATTCGGGTGCTTAGGCGGACACAACGGCATAGGGCCATCCGGAGCCGGAGCTTTCGGAATAGCAGCATACGCGAAGGTGCCTACCAACCCCACCAACAGCAGTAATGCCCTGAGTGAACGTTTCATTTGTACTTCTCTCCTTAGGGTCTGCCGAAGCCTCGCAAAAGTGCCGAGGTCTCGGCTGGGGCATTATACACAACGCTTATATGTCGATGATTCGTTAGGTGTTAGAAGCCAATGTCAGCTATCGAACATAGCCGGTGGCGATATGCAAAGGAACAGATTTTACAATAACGTTGAATACTGTGGAAAACGCTTGCTACCTAAAGTAGTACTTTAAGGAATATCGTTTAGGTCTCGCGGGGGTAGGAGCGGCGGGAAAATCCAAAAAAAATGCTTGACACCCTGTACAGAAAACACCCGATTGCCCGGGTGTTGATACTCAAGGGTGGCGATCTGACCCAGCTGCGGCAGACTTGGAGCGACGCGGTGGAAGTTCTGGGGAAGGAACCGTCTCTTCCGAAGTCTCAATATTGGAACTACGCGAAAAAGCTCGTTCCACCATCGTCTCGAACATCGGGATCAGAGAGTCATTGGACGCGGTATGTTGAATGTCGGCGATACCCTTTTCCCAGCGCTGCGTGCGCAAATGATTAATAGAAGTTTCGCGAGAGACGTCGGCGACGAAGGCATACACCAGCCACACAACGATCGAGGCGTCGTAGAGAAGCATATTAAGAAAATTGAAACTGTTGCGACCGACGAAGCCGCCCGAGAATATGGCCAGGAGCATCAGTTCGGTGCCGGCGAAACCGCCAAAACCGAGCGCGATGCCGAAGCTGAGTTGCTTGCGAGAAACGCCCAAAAAGCGGGAGAAAATAATAAGAAACAGGATCAAGCCGAATTGCACCATGCGAACAGAGCGTTGCAGCGTGGTGACCGCATGAATGACGGGATATCGAGTGAACGAATTCGATGCTGCGACGACAACCGAGACCAGCAGCATTACGACGCCGGCCCATTTGAACACGGGAGTTCCAAGGTCTTTCAGAGCGTGATAAGGCCGAAAGACATCCAGGAAAATCTCGTGAATAACCTTGAAGCCCAAGACCGCGTTCACAGCCTGGCCCAGCCAGAACAACCAGAAGTACCAGGTTTCGTCACGTTGATAGATGGGAAAAGTGACGGCAAAAAACACTACTTGCGCCACGAGGTAGGCAAAGAACACTGGAAACTGCTTCTGAAATTGCCGACGCCATAAGACTATGAGCGCCGCCGATTGCAAAACCGGTTGGGCGCACCACAAAACTAACGAAGTGGTATGGCTGGCCAGAGACATTGGGGACACTGAGACTGACGGTAGGCGATCACAAGGATCGCCTACTCTCAATCCATAGTACTTATCCTGATTGAGAATGGCGCCGGGGTCAAACTTGATCACGTAACCTTAGTAACCGAAGTAACCTAGGTAACCATTACTGGCTGCGCCAAGGCCAAGAAAACAAGGATTCAGACCAACCTAGCTCGCTTCGGGAGTGGAATGGAGGTAGGCGCGCATCATGCGGACCTCGTCGTCCTTTGCGTCAAGGTCGTGCAAAAGGACGTCGCGGAGCGAGACAACTCCCCTCAACTCAAGTCCGTTCCCGATCAAAAGGTGGCGAAAGCCATGGCGCCGCATGAGGGTCATACACGTTTCGAGGGAGTCATCGGGGCGAACGACCATGGGATCGTCGGTCATGACTTCGCGAATGAGGGTATTGACGGGATCTCTCCCGGCTACCACTACACGACTCATCAAGTCGCGTTCGGTAAAGATGCCAACCAGTCGCCCGTGTTCAAGAACCGGCACAGCGCCGATGTTATGGTCCACCATCATGCGCGCGGCATGAAGCACCGTTTGCTGGGCGTCCGCGGAAACCACTACCTGGTTGCTGAGCAGATCACAGATCAACATTTGCACCTCCAAATTGACTCGTACCGGGAATGAGTGCTGTGCCGGGAACAAGGTCAGCTTGCTCGAACGGAGGAAGCAAAGCTCGTATGAGTGCGACCGGCGGAGTATATGTCGAAACAGGCTTGGGGGGAAGATAAAAAACGAGCCGTGGAAGATGGTCTGGTTAAGGAAGTGGTGTCGCGGGGATGGGCTTAGGTGTTTTGGGGGCTCCGAGAGAGAGCACGTACGAGGAGGTCACAAACGCGGCGGGGATTTGCGACGGCTCACGCGCAGTTACGATGACGTTGTAGTCATCGCTGGCAGTCAAGCGACTAAAGACGGGAGTCGCGTCCTGGGGCTCGGCGAGCGCGAGGTAGCGCAGGAAATCAAACACATCAGCGGTTGGCTCCAGCCCGGGCGCGACGAAGGATACTTCGACGTCTTCGTGATGGAAATACCATGCCAGCGACGCGGCGACACGAACGACGCGCTCGTAGGCGACGGAGTCGAGAACTCCGGGCGCGGGGTTGTCGAATACGATGCGCAGTTTGCGCTCGTCTTCCCGGCTAAACTCCCGGACCTTCAGGGCGCCAGTACGGGCAGTTGCCTTCCAATCCACGTGGCGCGCCGAATCTTCCGGCAGGTATTCGCGGATGCGATAGAGGTCGTAGCCGCGGCCCCGAATGAACGATTCGAATTCGCCGGTGACCATGGGCAGCACTTCCAGAAACTGGTCCGCTGGGTCAACCGCGGGGTAGACGATAATCTCACGCGCCAGACTTAGGCGGCGCGTCTTGGTTAGAAAAGAAAACGGAAATCGGGTGGCGAGGCCGAAGTTCTTTTCGCGGTAGCGACCGCGGGCCGGAAAGGTCAAGTCGACGTCGGCGCGAAGTTCCTGACCAGGAGCGAGAAACGGGAAATAGACGGAATGCTCGAGGATGGGCCGGTCGACTTCCTGTTGAATGCGACGCAAACGGCGGTCGGGTAGACGGAACCACTGCTTTTCGGGGGCGCGATCCTTCGGCCAGTCGAAAGTTGCGGATTCCCAGCGCCAAGCGGTGGCAGCCTTGCGCTTGCCCGGAACGACTCGTACCGAAAACGAAGACATCCAGGAACTCGCGTTTTTCACCAGAAGACGAGCCAACATCGGGCGCGCGGCAAAAACGTGTTCCGGCAAATGAACATCAAGTTCAAGGCTGCGGAGGACAACGGCAGACGCGATACCGGAAACAATAATCGCGGAAAGCAGGGCGGCGACGACCACGTAAAGCAGATTATTGCCAGTATTGATGGCAGCAATACCGATGGTGACCGTGATCAGAATATAGATGACGCCGGCACGGGTCACGTCGTAGTCCATGGCCTCGCGGACTCTTGCAGCAACTACCCGGCGCGCCAGGTATGGAACGGTGGTCAGGCCGACGAACGTGGCCAGCAATAGCGCTGCGGACGCGAGGATGATGGTGCCCCAGACGCTGCCGGACTCGCGCGAAACGGTCGAGAACAGGGCGGCAGAAAAGGCCAGAACCAGACCGAAGAGGGCGACCAGGAAACGCACCCATATCTGGGACAGTCCAAGTTGCCATGCTTGAGACGGCGCGGGTTTGTGCTCGCTGTCAGAAATCATGCGATCTCAAAAACACCCTGGAGACTTCGGTGCGACAACAAATGCACTTGTCAGAATATTCTCTCGTGGGCGGTCGGGGAAGTAACCGAAGATTTTCTAGCGTCGCAATTTGACTTTTCCACCACGGAGACACCGAGACGCCGAGAAACCCCACCACTGGGCACAACCTGTCCCGCGTGCTTCTGACGCCGCCCCGAGCAAAGAGGAGGTCCTTCCCTGCTCGGGGCGCGTAGCACCGTCGGTTCCATGGTGCTTAGAGGTGCCGGTCAGTTTTCATCAGATCTCCGAACCCACTTCAACCGTGGGCTCAGGCCGCCAGTTTCTCTGTGATGGGCATGATCCGCTCTCCCAAATCTGTCATCGCTTTCTTGAGGGCGTCGCGCTTTGCGCCGTGAACGACGCTAGTGAGGACGTATGTCTCCGGGTAGTGAAGAACAAAGCCCCTTTCTCTCGCTGCGATGATAGGGTGCGCGAAAAGCTCCTCCAAGAATGACATATCCTGCAGCGCTGCACCGATTATGTCCAGCACCCCCGGGGGAACCGGACCGCAGGGCGGGTGATAACAGATCCCCTGGTTAATTGCCTCAAAGAAAGTCAACAGCGACTTGTCTGCGAACATTAGCTTTAGCGCAGTCAAGTCGCCTTCGCCGACGTAAACACCATATGTCCGAACAGCGACTGTGGAATTTTCGAAAA
>Ga0302322_100000082_pt1 | contig 58403 bp, 50 predicted proteins | sample Fen_T0_2_FD_203757 | JGI IMG/M metagenome (GOLD analysis project Ga0302322, IMG submission 203757) | Peat permafrost microbial communities from Stordalen Mire near Abisko, Sweden - Fen_T0_2 | ecosystem: Environmental > Terrestrial > Soil > Wetlands > Permafrost | place: Sweden: Abisko...
TGCCCCGCTTGCTTCGCCCGCTCCGTGATCTTGACCGCGCGGCCGTGGGCCTGCGGCTCGGAATCGCTTGTCTTGATCGACCCGCTTCAGCCGCCCGTGCCGATGGCCAGGCGGGTCAGCCCCGCTTGCTTCGCCCGCTCCATGATGTTGACCACGTGGCCGTGGGCCTGCGGCTCGGAATCGCTTGTCTTGATCGACCCGCTTCAGCCGCCCGTGCCGATGGCCAGGCGGGTCAGCCCCGCTTGCTTCGCCCGCTCCATGATGTTGACCACGCGGCCGTGGGCCACGCCTTTGTCGGCCTTGAGCACGACCTGGGTGGTCTTGTCCTTCTGGAACGCGGCGCGGAACAGGTTGTCGAGCTCGCTGTCGCTCCAGACCTTGCCGCCCACGGAGACATCGCCCGACAGCGGGATCAAGAGGACGAGCGAGGCCTTCGAGGTATCGATCTCTTGCGACGCGCCGGACGGCAGGTTGACCTTGAGGCCGCGCTTCTCGTTCTCGGCCTGCTGGGTCTGCTCGTCCTTGACCTTCTTCTTCTCCTGGCGCGCCTCGACCTGCACGGCGAGCGCGCTCACCATGAAGATGATCACCATGACGAGAAACACGTCGGTGAGCGGAGTGATGTTGATCTCGGCGAAGATCGATTCGCCGCCGGCTTCGTCGCCGGCATCGTCGTCAGGCAGCTTCCCGATCGCCATCGCCGTCACCTCGGGTGCGTTTGGATTTTTCGTTCTGCTCGCCGCGGTCGCGGTCCACGTCGTCGCGCCGGTTGCGGCGGCTGGGCTGGGTCTCGCTGGGCGGATCGAGCAGCAGCTCGAGGAACTCGTCGGTCAGGAGCTTGACCTCCATCGCGACGCGGTTGGCCCGCTGGCTGAAGAAGTTGAACAGCACGACCGCGGCGACGGCGACCAGGATGCCGGCGGCCGTCACGATCAGCGCCTGCGAGATCGGTCCGGAGATCCGCGTGAACTTGACCTCCTCGTCGCCCTTGAAGTCGCTCATCGCCGCCATGATGCCGACCACGGTGCCGAACAGGCCGACAAACGGCGCGGTGGCGCCGATCGTGCCGAGCATCCACAGCCGCGACTTGAGGTCGGTGTTGACGCGCAGCCGCTCGCGATGGACCGCGGTCGCCACGTGCTCCGGCTTGGCGCGGCCGAGCCGCTCGTAGCCGACCAGGAAGATATCGGCGACCGGCGACCGCGAGCGCTCGCAGGCGGAGCGGCCCTCGTCGAGCGCGCCGCGCGCCAGGCAGCGCGTCACGATCTCGCCGAGGGCGCGCGCGCGGGTCACGAACTTCCACTGCGCAAACGCGCGCTCGATCGCGACGGTGAGAGCGACCACGGAGAAGGCCAAGACGACCCACATCGCGCCGGCGCCGTGGCTGAGGAGGTCCCAGATCGACTGTTCCATGAGTTAACGCCTTGATCTCTGTGATAGCACGACGATCCGGTCGACGGTCGTGACCATCCCGCCAGGACGGCGGTTCACGCCGGCAGCCGCGAGCCACGGCCCCCGTCCCTTGGGTGGACCGTGAGGCAGCCGGGTGGGTTGCCTCCCGGGACGGCACCCAACCACGATGTTGCGAACGGATCACCCTTGCAGCGCCCGGGTGGATTGCCGCACGCCGCAAAACCTGGTCGAATCCGCGCGATGAGTCGCATGGTGAACTGCGTGAAGCTGAACGATTCGCTGCCTGGTCTGCCGTACAAGCCGTTCAACGATGACCTCGGCCAGCGCATCTACGACACGGTATCCGCGCAGGCGTGGGCCATGTGGATCGAGCACAGCAAGAAGATCGTGAACGAGTACCGGCTCGATCTCACACAGAAGAAGGCTCACGAGGTGCTGAAGGAGCAGTGCGAGGCGTTCCTGTTCGGCGATGGCGGGAGCGTGCCCGCGCAGTACGTACCCCCAAAGCATTGACCGCGCTGGCGCGTCATCTCCCGCGGCTCGGCGTGCCGTGGGTCCCGATCGGGCGCTGGCCGACGCCGCTCTCGGCGCTCGCGCTCGGCGGTCCGAGCGCCGCGCCGGTCTGGATCAAGCACGAGGGCGACGCCCACCCGCGCTACGGCGGCAACAAGATCCGGACGCTCGAGGCGTGGTTTGGCCACGCCAAGGCGCGAGGGGCACGCCGGATCTGGGCGATCGGCGCGTATGGCTCGAACCACGTGATCGCGACCCTGCTGCACGCGCCGCTCGGGCTCGAGGCCGCGGCGATCGTGTTTCCCCAGCCCGCGAGCCCGTGGGCGATCGAGAACTGCGCGGCGATCGCCGCCTCGGGTGCGCCCGTGGTCCGGCTCCACAGTGTCGTCGAGGTGCCGTTCGCGGCGTGGTGGATCGCCCGCCGCGATCGCGATGCCGTGGTGATGCCGCCCGGGGGCGCGACGCCGGTCGGCACGTTCGGCGCCGTCGCGGCCGTGTTCGAGCTCGCCGACCAGCTGGCCGCGCAAACCGCCCCGCCGCCCCGCCGGATCGTCCTTGCGGTGGGCAGCACGTGCACCACCGCCGGCCTGGTCGCCGGGCTGCACCTGGCGCGCGCGATCGGCCTCTGGCGATGGCCGCTGCCGATCGTCCACGGCGTGCGCGTGACCCCGTGGCCGGTGACGTCGCGCTGGCGCACCGCCGACCTCGCCCGGCGAACGCTGGCCCGCGTCGCGCGGCTCGGTGGGCCGCGGGTCTCGCCCGGGCTCGCCGAGCTGGCCCACGGCCTGGTGCTCGACGGCCGCGAGCTCGGGCCCGGCTACGGCCGGAGCACCCCGACGAGCATCGCCGCGGCGCAGCAGTTCGCGGCGCTGGCCGGGCCGCGGCTCGATGGGGTGTACTCCGCCAAGGCGGCGGCGGCGCTGCTGCGCCTGCAGCGCGCGGGCGAAGGACCGCTGCTGTTCTGGGCGACCAAGTCGACCGCGACGCTGGCCCCGCCGGAGCCGGCGGCGCTGAACCGCGCACCCGCGGCGATCCGGCGCTGGCTGCGCGGCGAAGCCGATCTCTCGCAGACCTGACGCTGGCGTCCCCGACGCAGCCCGCCGCCGGCGAGCCGGCCTTGCCGGATCTCGATTGACCGCAGTTTCGCGCAGCTCTATATAGCCGGGCATGGCGAGCCGGGAGGTGGTCGACGCGACGGTCTCGACGATCGCTGCGCCGTCGACGGCCGCGGCACCGGCCCGCGCGCCGCACTCCGACGCCGCGCTCCACCGCGTCGGCAAGTTCGTGCTCCTCGACCTGCTCGGCAGCGGCGGCATGGGCGTGGTGTACGAGGCGCTCGACCAGGATCTCGCGCGCAAGGTCGCCATCAAGCTGGTGGCGACCCACGCGCGCAGCGACCGGGCGCAGGCGCGGCTGCTGCGCGAGGCCCAGGCGCAGGCGCGGGTGTCGCACCCCAACGTCGTCGCGGTCTACGAGGTCGGCAGCCTCAACGAGGATCAGCTGTTCATCGCGATGGAGCTGGTCGAGGGCCCGACGCTGCGGGCCTGGCAGGACGCTGGCCCCCGGCGCTGGCAAGACATCGTCGCGACCTACGCCGCCGCCGGCGCCGGGCTCGCCGCCGCGCACCGCCACGGCCTCGTGCACCGCGACTTCAAACCGGACAACGTGCTGATCGGCGACGACGGCAGGCCGCGCGTCGCCGACTTCGGGCTCGCGTTCGCCGTCGAGACCGCGCGCGCGACCCCCGCGACCGAGCCCCACGACGGGGGGCCCACCCTGCCGCGGGTCGACGCGGCAGGGTCGCAGAACCTCGCAGCCCAGCCTGCACCCGCGACCGCGAGCGGCGGCCCCGGCGCGACGCGGTCGTCGAGCGGATCCAGCGATGGCGACACCCCGCCCGCCCGCGATCCCGAGCTGATGCGGCCGCCGCTGGCCTCGGCCGATCCGCTCGTCCCGCGCGGGCCCATCACGGGCACCCCCGGGTACATCGCGCCGGAACAGCTCGCCGGCGGCAGCGTCGATGCGCGCGCGGACCAGTTCGCGTTCTGCGTCGCGCTGTACGAGGCGCTCCACGGCGTGCGGCCACCGACCGGCCGCCGGGCCAGCGCCGGCGGCCGGCCCGCGCGGCGCCGCACCACCGAGGCCTATCCGCGCTGGCTGTGGGACGTCGTGATCCGCGGCCTGTCCCGCGATCCCGGCCGGCGGTTCGCGTCGATGGACGCGCTGCTCGCCGAGCTCACGCGGCGGCGCGACGGTAGCCGCCGCCGGACCGCGATCGCCGTCGCCGCGACCGCCGTGGTCGTCACCGCCGGGGTAGCGCTCGCGGTTCAGCCGGCGGCCCCGGCGATCTGCCCGCGCGGCGACGCCAAGCTCGCCGGGATCTGGGACCCGCCGACCAAGCAGCGGCTCCGCGCCGCGGTCGCCGGCCCCACCGCGACGCTCGCGGGGCCGGCGTGGACCTCGACCGAGGCCGCGCTGGATCGCTATGCCGAGCGCTGGCTCGACGCGCAGCAGGCGGCGTGCCGGGCGACGCACGTCGACCACGTGCAGTCGGCGCAGCTGCTCGACCTGCGCGTCGACTGCCTCGAGGACCGCCGCCGCTCGCTGGCCGCGGCGGCCGAGGTGCTGCGCGATCGGCCGGCACAGGCCCTCGCGCACGCAGGCGATCTGATCGCCAGCGTGCCCGACCTCGCGCCGTGCGCCGATGGCCGGGCGCTGATCGATCGCGGACCGCATCGCGCCACGAACGCGCCCGGCGACCCGCCCAAGCTCGCCGCGCTGCGCACCCAGGTCTCGAAAGCGCGGGCGCTCGTGACCACCGAGGATCTCGATGGCGCCGAGGCGTCGCTCGCGGCGGCGGCCGAGCTCTCCCGCGCGCTCGGCGCCTCGCCCGCCCAGGCCGAAGTCGACGATCTGACCGCGCGGATCGCGATGCTCAGGGGCGACCTCGCCGGGGCGATCGCGGGGTTCGAGCGCGCCGCGGGGCGCGCGATCACCGATCACGACGACGAGCTCGCCGCCGAGATCTATCTGCGGCTGGCCCGGGTGGCGGCCGCGCGCGAGCTGCGGCCGGCCGAAGGCAAGCGCTGGCTCAGCCAGGCCGAGGCGTGGCTCCACCGTCTCGGCCACCCGCGCGACGAGCGCCGGTTTCTTCTCGAGGAGGCGCGCGGTGATCTCCAGCTCGCCGCGGGCGATGCCGGCGCGGCGCTCACCACGGCGACCCGCGCGCTCGACGATGCCGCGCGGAGCTGGAGCGCCGCCGACCCGCGGCTGATCCCGCTGCTCGACGCCCGCGCGATCGCCCGGGCCAGGCTCGGGCAAGGCCCCGCCGCCGCCCAGGACGCCGAACGCGCGGTCGCGCTCGGGGTCGCGGCGTGGGGTCCGAGCAACGCCGACGTCGCGCGCGCCCGGCGCGTGCTCGGCCTCATCTACCTCGAGCAGCTCGGCGACGTCGCGCGCGGCGAGGCCGCGCTGACCTCCGCGCGGCAGGTCTTCGCCGCCCAGCAAGGCCCGGACGCGTTCGAGGTCGCCGGCTGCGAGCAGGGGCTCAGCGAGATCGCGCAGTACCGCGGTGACCTCGCGGCCGTGCTCGCGCACGCCGCCCACGCCGAACAGATCTTCGCCCGCTGGCTCGGCGCCAGCCATCCCCGCCGCGCGGAGGCGTTGAACGGCGTCGCGGTGGCGCGCTTCCTGCTGCGCGACTACGCCGGCGCGGTCGCAGACTACTAGGCGGTATATCCAATCTGGCGCGAGGCGCTCGGCGCCGAGCACCCCTCGGTGGGGCTGTTGCTGAGCAACACCGGCGAGGCGCTGCTCGCGCTTGAACGACTCGACGCCGCCCAGGCCGACTTCGAGCGGGCGCTGGCCATCCTGCGCAAGGCACTGCCGGCCGATAGCACCGACCTGGCATATCCCCTGAAGGGCCTGGGACTCACGCTGCTGCAGCGCGGTCGCACCCGCGACGCCATCGCGCCGCTCGAACAGGCGCTGGCCCTGCGCGTCCGCGCCGGCGCGGCGGCCGATCCGACCGAAGTGGCAGAGATCGACTGGGGGCTCGCGCGTGCACTCCACGCGCAGCACCGCGCGCCCGCGCGCGCCCGCAAGCTGGCAAACGACGCGCTGATTGCCTATCAGGCACTCGGCGTGCAGCTCGGATGGCGGGCCCGGGAGATCTCGCAGGCACTCGGTGACTGGTAATCTTCAGACATCGCTGTTCACGTAATGTGATGTCATGGCATCCGCGACACATCGTACGTAGTGTCACGCGTGACGATGCTTACCTCCAGCGAAGCCACCAAGCCCGAACCCGTAGTCCCGCGCAAGGAGATCCTGGCGCTGTCCGCGGCCCCCGAGCAGACGATCTACGTCAGCGCGTTCCGTGACCGCGGCACCCGCATCCCCGCGTTCGCGACGCGCGCCGCGGGGCCGTTCTTCACCGAGGGGTTCTCCTGGCACTACGCCGACGCCGCGCTGCACGTCAGGTTCGTGTTGTCGCCGGACATCGCGCGGATCCGCGCGTCGCACGCCGCGCTGACGTGCAGGCCGTCGAGCCACGGCACCCAGGACATGATCATTCCAGCCAGCGAGGCGACCTACGACTTCGATGTCGAGTTCGCGTGCGGCGGCCTGTACGATCCGAAGATCATCATCTCGCCGGTCCCGCCGGGGGGCTGAAGACCCAGGCGCCGGTCACACGGTCACGATCTCGATCCGCGACACGCCGAGCCGGACCTCGCGGGTCGGCCGCCGGCGCTCGATGATGCTCGCGGCGCCGATGATGCCGGCCTCGGCGAGCTGGCGCCGGCAGCGGAACACCGCGACGTTGAGGTGGGTCTCGTCCATGGTGAGCTTGCTCGCGAGCTCGTCCTGGTAGATCCAGCCCTCCGAGGTCTCGAGCGGCGCGCCGCCGCGGTCGGCCGCCTGCGCCTTGCGATCTTCGAGCCGGCAGCGCGCCAGCGTGAGCAGCACGGCGTGATGTGCCCGCGCGCCGAGGTCGATGCTGTGGTGGCCATCGTGCGCGGTGAGCGCGATGAACTCCTCGTCGCTGCTGACCGAGAACCGCAGCGTCAGCGCCGCGAGCAGCGGCGACGGCGAGCTGTTGTCCCAGGTCGCGGCGATCAGATCGGGGACGCGGAGCACGAAGTCGCGCCCGCCGACCCGCACGGTCTGGCGATCCGCGACGCGCAGCGACTCGCCGCCCTGCTCGAAGACCCAGTCGCCGGTGGCATCGCGATACGCTACCGCGTCGGGACGCTCCTCGCTCGGCAGCGCGAGCAGATCGTTACCGGCGATGATCGGCTCGCCGCCATCGGCCGGGAGCGCCATGATCGTCGGCGCGGCGTCGTCGATCAGCCGCCACGCATTGTCGGCCTGCCCGAACGCGATCGCGGCGCCGACGGCCAGCTGCACCCGCTCTCCCGAGGCCAGCCGGCGGCCATCGACGATCGTGCCGTTGCGACTCCCGAGATCCTGGAGCTGCCATTCGCGGCCGGTCCAGCGCAGGACCGCGTGCTCTCCGGACACCGTCGGCTCGGTCATCTGGAGGTCGGCGCCACGCGACCGGCCGACCAGGTGCCGAGACAGCAGGTGGTACCGAGGGCCTTCGGGGTGCTTGGCGAGGATTGCCATGTGGTTCCGACGCGGCAGGAGGCCTGGCGGTCGCAGGGTGGATCGTACACAACGCGGTAAGGTACGACTAGCGAACCGCGATACGACCTACTTCCTTGAAACCACAACCAGAAACGCTGGCTGGCTGGCGATCGCCCGCGGTGGGGTAATGCGCGGTAATTGCCGGTCATTGTTCGGCTCGACCCGCCCGCGTAGGTTGGTTCTTGAGACGGCCGAGGCGAGCGGGGGGAGGGGTCGGGCGACGTGGATCGAGGGCGGCGGCGGGGTTGGGCGGGGCGGGCGGGTTGGGGGCGGGGTCGATCGCGGGCTCGCCCCGCCGTCTTGTTTTTTTCGCCGCCCCGGCGCGATCCATCGGGTCAGCGCCGCGGCGGCAGCTCGATCGGCTGGCCGTGGGGCGTCGCGCGCGCGGCTTGGTCCCACGCGCCCTTGCGCGCGGCGAGCTCGCCGGCGCTGACCAGGCCCTTCGCGGCGACCAGGCGCTCGAACGCCGCGAGCCAGTGCAGGTAGTAGGTATCGCCGAGATCGGGATCACCACCGGCCTGGGCCCGCCGGATCTGCTCGGCCAGCGCCGCGGCCCACTCCGGCCAGGTGAAGTGGCCGGCCTCGTGCATGCGCACCACGATCGCAAAGATCTGCGCTTCCCACGGCTCGCGGAACACCGGGATGCCCTCGGCGTCGCGCTCGAGGCCCGGTAGATCGGGGGCCTTCACGACGCGACCTCGAGGTAGTCATCCCACAGATCGACGTAGACGCTGTCCTGGCCCGACGCATCCGGCCCCCAGAGCTCGCGCGCTGCGAATCGCACGCTGTACACGTGCTGCGGCTTGGTGCCGGATCCCGCCGCGTGGGTGTCGGGAAACACGAACACGCCGTGCGCGATCGCGACCACGCCGCGCCGGCCGCGGACGTAGCGCGGCATGCGGGTGTGGCCCGCCGGGTGCAAGTTCTTCACCGCGACCGCCTGGCCGACCTGGAACTGCTGCGGTACCGGATCGTCGCGCCGCGCCGCGCGCCGGTTGCGCAGCAGGTGCGGCACGCCCTCGGACCCCAGCGCGCCGTCCTTCAGCGCAACGGGTGCGCCGGGCCGCTCGCCGGGCCCACGCTGCGCGAGCTCGCCGGGCGACACGAAGCCGTGCTCGACGAGCAGGCGCTCGAGGCCGTACAGCCAGTGCTCGTAGTACGAGGTCGACAGGTACTCCGCGGGCGGCATCTGCTCGCGCGCCGAGCGCGACATGTCGAGGTTCCAGCGCCGCCAGCCGCCCATCGCCAGGGTCAGCGCGAAGGCGCGGCGCTCCCACGCGGCGTGGAACACGGGCTCGTCCGGCTCGGGCACCACCGGGCCGAAGCCGTGCATGCCGCCGAGATCGTGCGCGCCGTTCATCGCGACGGCTCCGGCGAGCGCACCACGGCCGTGCCGATCATCGCGTCGCGAGTGACCAGCGTCGCCAGCTCGTCGGCGGTCATCCCGTCGGTGCCGACGGGCCGGCGCGGCAGCACGAGGTAGCGCAGCTCGGCCGTCGAGTCCCACACCCGGACCTCGACGTCCTCGGGCAGCTCGACGCCGAAGTCGCGCAGCACGCCACGCGGGTCGATCACCGCGCGCGAGCGGAACGGCGCCGACTTGTACCAGACCGGCGGCAGCCCCAGCACCGGCCACGGGTAGCACGAGCACAGCGTGCACACGACCAGGTTGTGGACCGCCGCGGTGTTCTCGAGCACGACCATGTCCTCGCCCTGGCGGCCGATGAAGCCGAGCTCCGCCAGCGTCTCGGTCGCATCGGCGAGCAGGCGCTGCTTGAACGCCGGATCGGTCCACGCCATCGCGACGACCTGCGCGCCGTTGCGGGGACCTATCTGGGTCTCGTAGGTATCGATCAGCGCGTCGAGCGCCGCCGGATCCACCAGGCCCTTCTCGGTGAGCAGCGACTCGAGCGCGCGCACCCGGAGCTGGATATCGGTCAGCGGCGCGTGATCCGGGTCGTCTATCGGGTGATCGCCGCCGTGCGGAGGATCGTGATCGTCGTGGTGCTCGCTCATGTGCCCCCCGTGCAGTCTACCGCCATCGGATGCGATCGAGCGCCACGGGCGTGCGCGAACCGGTCACCGGCTGCGGGCCGGCGCGCCACGCCGGCGATCGACCAGGTCGCGCGCGGCGCGGAGCGCCGCCTGGCACGGCTGCATCGCGCGATCGTTGGCGACGTTGGCGGCGTAGTACGTGGGCGCGCGCGTGTAGATCTCGGTCGCGAGGTCCGCGGCCGCCGTACACTGGCTCGAGCGGACGTGGGCGCGTACGCGGTCGTGCTGGTTCTGCGCCCACGCCAGCGTGGACTTGTCCTCCGCAGGGGGTGCGGGCGCCGCGGTGGCGGTCACCGGCGCCTGCACCGGCGCCGCCGGCGGCGGCTGCGCGTAGCTCTTCGAGAGCGCCGCGCCCGAGATGCGCTGGTTGTCGATCACCGGCGCGGCGTCCGCGGGCGCCGCGCCCGAGATGCGCTGCTTGTCAATCACCCGCTCGGCGTCCGCGGGCGCCGAGTCGAGCTCTGCCTTCAGCACGTCGTCCGCGCTGGGTTCGGCGGGCACGACCGGGGCCCGCTTGGCGGGCGCGTCGCGCTTCACGGCGTAGTAGTTCGTGGCCTGCTCGTCGAGATCCTTGACCGTCGGCGGCGCGGGCGATCGCAGCTCGATCCCGGACACGCCGCCCTTGGCCGCCTTGGCGAGCGGCTTGCGCGGCGCCGTGGGGGCGGGCTCGGCCGCCGACTCCGACGCGCCGCGGGGAGGCTCGGGCGCGAGGTCCGCGTTCCCGGCGCGGGCGCCTGCCACCACCGCGGCGGGCGGCGCCGGGTCGGCGGGCAGCGGCGGCGCGGCGGGGCTGGGCGGCGCGGTCGTCTCGGCCTGCGGCGCCGGCGAGTCGCGCCCGATGCTCTCGGTCGATACTGCGAAGCGATCGCCGTGTCGGGCGTACAGCGCGCCCGCGACCCCGACGACCAGCACGAACATCGCCGCGGCCGCCAGCGCGGGATGGGCCAGCAGCGTCCGCGCCAGGCGATGGAACCAGCCGGCCGCCTCGCGGTCGCGATCGGAGCCCCTCGGCGCCGACCGCGCCGCCTCCTGGAGCAGCCGCGCCGAGATCGCGTGCGGCGGCTCGACCTGGTCCGCGAGCAAGCGGTGGTCGCGCACGCGCGCACGCGTCTGGCCCAGGCTGTCGAGCGCGGACCGATCGGCGGGATGCGACTCGAGGTGCGCTGCCAGTCGCGCTTCATCGGCGGGCGTCAGCTCGCCGTAGAGCGCGCCGATCAGCAGCGCGTCGATGTCCGTTCGGTCCGCCATCTTCCTGGTCCTTATACTACGTGGGTATTCTTCGGGCGACGAACCAGCGAGCCCTGACAGCTCGAGCACTTGGCGCTGCAAATGGCGCCGGGTAGGTCGTCCGGTACAGAACGCAGCACGGCCACCGACGATCTATCGCGATGCGGCGCGGCAGCGCCTGCGAAGCTGGCTGAGATCGGAGCTAACGCATCGGAATATCACTATTTGCTGGGATCACAGCGCCACTTCACCGAGTCGATCACCCAGCCATCATCGCCGCACACCTCGGCCGAGGCCTCGGCGCGCTGGCTGGCCGCGGGATCGATGGCGAAGCGGACCGAGCCCGGATGTGCGCTGCGCCGCCGGCTGGCCTGCGGGGCGCACACCACGCGCCACGACACCGCGCAGTCGACCGGCATCGAGCAGGCGTTCTGGATCGTGAACCCGACGCGGGCCACGCCTTGATCGGCCTGATCGAAGATCGTGCAGGCGCCGACCGATCGACGCGCGCGATCGCCGAGCGCGGGAACCCAGATCGAGATGGCGAGGGCGCACGTCGCCCATCGCGCCCAGCAAGTGGCACGCATGATAGACCTCCGGTGACGGCGCGACAGCTCGCGCCCCGTGCCTCGCGCGGCGGTAGCGCCGGCGAGCGCAGCACCCGACGCGCGCGCTGCGCCGTGCAGCCGCGCCGTCGATGTTCGAGGGCTAGGACAGCCGATCGCCGCGGCGGTTTCGGTTTTTTGGCGCTCGCCGCGGCGCCGTGCATGATCGCGCGATGCCCAGCCCCCGCCCCGCCGCGCCGATCGATCGCGCCGACCCGGCGCGCGCGGTGGCGCTCGAGCTGATCTCCGGCCGCGGCCACTACGAGCGCGTGATCCGCGCCGTGCTCGCCGCGCATACCAGCGTGTGGATCGCCACGGCCAACGTGAAGGAGCTGATGGTCGAGGATGGCCGCGCGGCGCCGGGCCGGCGGCGCACGCTGCGCAGCACCGCCTACGTCTCGGTGCTCGCCGGGCTCGCGGCGCTGGCGGCGCAGGGCGTCGAGCTCCGGCTGCTGCACGCCGAGATCCCGTCGCGGCCGTTTCGCGCGGCGCTCGCGGCTCACCCGCGGCTGGCGGGCGGCGAGCTCGCGCTGCGGCGCTGCCCGCGCGTCCACCTCAAGGCCGTGATCGTCGACGGCGAGCTGCTCTACCTCGGCAGCGCCAACTGGACCGGCGCCGGGCTCGGCGCCAAGGGCAGCGGGCGGCGCAACTTCGAGCTCGGGATCGTCACCGACGACGCGCCGCTGCTCGATCGCGTGCAGTCGATCTACGAGCGGATCTGGAGCGGCGGCGAGTGCCAGGGCTGCAAGCTGCGCGACGTCTGCCCCGGGCCGCTGTCGGAGCTCGTGCCCGAACCGTCCGAGGTCCGGACACCTGGGCCCCGGGCCGCCCGCGCCCGCAAGCCCACAACGACCCGCTGATCCCGGCGGCGCACGCGCTCGTGCCCCCGGCGCGTCACGGGTAGCGCGCCGCGAACTTCTCTTCGGACATCGTCAGCAGCAGCACGCCCTCGACGAACGCGATCAGCGCCGGCACGCAGGTCCAGAACAGCAGCAGGTAGACGACGCCCAGCGCGGTCTGGCCGAGATAGAACTTGTGGACGCCGAGGCCGCCGAGCAGCAGCGCGAACACGCCGGCGGTGGTCTTGTCCTTGGTCGAACGTGCCGGCAGCCGCTGCCCCTGGACCATCAGCGCGGTCTCGGGCACGGCCATCGCCGGCATCAGCGGCTGGCGCACCCCGCAGCGCGGGCACAGCTCGGCGCGGAAATCGAGGATCGACGCGCACGCGTAACAATGCTTCTTGGTAGGACCGAGCGTCGCAGCGACGCTGGAACTATCGCGGTAAGGATCGTCCATCACGGCTCCCGGTCGTTGATTCACGGTAGCACGCACCGGGCGGACGCTCGAGTGGAGATGACGCTTCCGCCGCCAGCTGTCAGAACCGTGAGTAGTCCGGCGCCCGGCGCTCGGCGAAGGCCTGAAACGCCTCCATGGCTTCGGGCGACCGCAACCGCTCGGCGAACGCCTCACCTTCGATCCGCATCGCCTCGAACACCGCGTCGCGGTGCGCGCGTTGTGTCAGTCGCTTCGTGATGCGGAGCGCGGAGGGGGCGCTCGCGGCGAGCCGGCCGGCCGCGGTGGCCGCCGCGGCGGCGGGGTCGTCGACCACGGCGTTGATGAGGCCCCAGTCCAGCGCGGTCGCCGCGTCGAGTTGCTCGCCGAGCAGGAGCATCTGCGCGGCGCGGCGCGGACCGACGAGCGCCGGCAAGAGAATCGACGAGCCGGCCTCGGGGACCAGGCCGAGATCGACGAACGGCACCTTGAACCGGGCGTTCGGCGCCGCGTAGACGAGATCGCAGTGAAGCAGCATCGTGGTCCCGATCCCGATCGCGACCCCTGCGACGGCTGCGACCAGGGGCTTGTCGAACGCCGCGATCGTGCGCAGGAAGCCGAGCGCGGCGAGCGGCTCGCCGCTGCCCTGCGCGGCACGCATGAAGTCGCCGAGATCGTTGCCGGCGGTGAAGCACTCGCGCGATCCCGCGATCACCACGGCGCGGACCGCCGGGTCCGCCGCCGCGGCCTCGAGCGCGCCGCCCATCGCCGCGTACATCGCGAACGTGAGCGCGTTCTTCTTGTCGGGCCGGTCGAGCCGGATCGTGGTGATGCGTTCGGCGGTGGTGACCTGGACGTGGGGGGATGCCGTCATGACGTAGCCTTTGCGCTGGGTGCTAGAAACCACGAGACAGCTCGCGCGCGCGTGGTTAGGGTGGGCCGGGTGTTTCGGCAAGACTACCTCATGCGCCTCGTCCAGCAGCTGGCAGAGGCGATCCGCCGGATCTCTGGCCTGAACCGCTCCGGACACCACGACGCGGCGCTGGCGGCGGCGGACCAGCAGTGGGGCGAGCTGCTCGACGCGCCGCGCGCGCTGATCGACGCGGTCGATACGCCGACCCTGGCCGCGATGCTGCGCGATCCCGCCAAGCTGCGCGCCGCGGCAAAGCTGTGCCACGAGGAGGGTCGCGCGCTCGCCGGCAAGGACTGCCCGGCGCACGCGCAGCGGCGGTACCGCCGGGCGCTGGAGCTGATGCTCGAGCTCCGCGCCGTCGAGCCGGGCGGCGACGGCGCGAGCGACGACGCGGCGGCGATCCTCGAGCTGTCGCGCCTGGTGCCCAGCGACCTGCTCGATCCACGCTACACCGCGGCACGGTGAACCGCGGCCACGCGGCGGTCGGGAAATCCCGCGCTGCGATCATGGCCAGTTTGCTCGCGAGTTCCGCGTAGGAGCTCCCCGCAGGCTCGCGGCCAGCGACGCGCTGAAGGGAGCCCGCCATCACCGGCGCGACGGCGGGCGAATCGGTTCGAGCTGTTAGGCTGGTGCCACGTAGGAAGTGATGTGTCGGTGATCGCACTCCTGACACCGCGCCTGGCTGCGTGGAAAAGGAATTGGGAATGCGGAGATCCAAGGTCATCGCTCGCGCCGCCTGGTGGCTGATCTCGCTGGGCGCCGCCGCGTGCGGTCGCGACGGTGGGAACTACGGGACCATCCTGCCCGGGGACGACGCCGCGGTCGACGCGCCTGGCGCCGCCGACGGCAGCCCGGGCGAGGCCGGGCCCGACGCGCCGCCCGGCGGCAGCGACGCTTCGCCCGACGCCTCGGCGCACGGCGCGGATCTCGCGATCGCGATCGGCGATGCGCCCGATCCGGTCGCCGCCAGCGCCACGCTGACCTACACGATCGACGTCACCAACCACGGCGGGCTCGACGCGACCAACCTCGTGGTCACCCAGCGCCTGCCCGCCGGCAACGTCGCGTTCCAGACCGCGACCGGCATCGGCTGGACGTGCGGCGCCGTCGGTCAGATCGTCACGTGCACGCGCGCCACGCTGCTGGTCGGCGCGGCGCCGTCGATCGCCGTCAAGGTCACCGCGCCGCCGACCGGGGGCACGATCAGCACGTCGGCCTCGGTCGCCTCCGACGTGGCCGATCCGGATCCGACGAACAACGACGCGACCGCCGGCACGCTGGTGCTCACCCCGGCCGACCTCGGGATCTCGATCAGCGATTCCCCCGACCCGGTCGCGGCCGGAGGCGCGCTCGGCTACGCGATCGCGGTCAGCAACGCCGGCCCCGGCGCGGCGACCCAGCTCAGCGTGACCGATACCCTGCCGGCCGGGGTCGCGTTCACCTCGGCGTCGGGCGCCGGCTGGTCGTGCTCGGCGGTCGGCCAGGACGTCACCTGCCTGGCCCCGGCGCTGGCAGTGTCGGCCTCGTCGACGATCTTGCTGGCGGTGACTGCGCCGACCAGCGGCGGCACCGTGACCAACACCGCCCAGGTCTCGGCGATGACGCCGGACTCGAACGCGGCCAACAACGCGGCGACGACGACGACCACGGTCAACGCGGCCGCCGATCTCGCGATCGCGGTGGCGGACTCGCCGGACCCGGTGCTCGCGAGCGGCCTGCTGCAGTACCTGATCGACGTCAACAACGCCGGCCCGAACACCGCGTCGGGGATCACGGTGACCGACACGCTGCCCGCAGGCAACGCCGTGCTGGTCAGCGCCACGGGCACGGGCTGGACGTGCCAGGCCTCGGGCCAGGTCGTGTCGTGCACGCGGCCGTCGCTGCTGGCCGGCGCGGCCCCGACGATCACGATCACCGTGCAGGCCCCCAGCGCCGCCGCCAGCCTCACCAACGCCGCGGTCGTCGCGTCGACCTCGTCGGATCTCAACAGCGCCAACAACGCGGCGACCGCGACCACCACCGTGGTGTCGGCCGCCGATCTGTCGCTCACCGTGATCGACGCTCCGGATCCGGTGACCACCGGCGCCGGCCTCAGCTACACGATCAACGCGTCGAACGCCGGCCCGAGCCAGGCCGCCAACGTCGCGGTCACGAGCGTCCTGCCCGCCGGGACCAGCTTCACCGGGTTCACCGGGATCGGCTGGGCGTGCGCCGCGATCGGCCAGCAGGTCACGTGCACGCTGGCGGCGCTGCCGCTCGGACCCGCGCCGGCGATCACGATCGACGCGACCGCGCCGTCGACCGATGGCCCCATCACCGAGACGTCGTCGATCAGCGCGGACACCACCGACCCGACGCCCGGCAATAACGTGGCGAGCCAGTCGACCACGGTCAACGCGCCGTCGGACCTCGCGCTCGCGCTCTCCGCGACGCCCAGCCCCGCGGCGGCGGGCGCAGCGCTGACCTACACGATCAACATCACCAACCTCGGGCCGCGCGACGCCGCCAACCTGGTGGTCTCCAACCGCCTGCCCGACGGTAACGTGCAGTTCGTGAGCGCGGGCGGCATCGGCTGGGCGTGCGCACTGTCGGGCCAGATCGTCACCTGCACGCGGCCGCTGCTGATCGTCGGCGCGGCGCCGTCGATCGCGATCCAGATCACCACCCCGGCGGCCCGCGGCGATCTGATCGACCAGGCGACCGTGACCGCGACGACCTCCGACCTCGACACCGGCAACAACTCGGCGACGATCACGACCAACGTCTTTGACTCCGCCAACCTGTCGATCGCGGTGACCGAGACGCCCGACCCGGTGCGGATCGGCACCGGCTTCACCTACACACTCGCGGTCGCCAACGACGGCCCGACCGCCGCGACCGCGGTCTCGGTGGTCGACGTCCTGCCGTCCGGCGCGACGTTCGTCAGCGCGAGCGGCGCGGGCTGGGCCTGCGGTGCGTCCGGCCAGATCGTGACCTGTACGATCGCGAGCCTGCCCGCCCAGAGCTCGGCGCCGGCGATCTCGATCGCCGCGACCGCACCGGGGACCGCGGGCAACATGACCAACACCGCGACGGTGAGCTCCGCCACGTCGGATCCGAACGCCGCCAACAACGCGGCGTCCACCGTGACGCTGGCCAACGTGTTCGCGGATCTGTCGGTCACGATCGTCGATACCCCCGATCCGGTCACCGGCACGACCGGTCCGGGCTGCGGCAACAACGACTGCGTGACCTACACGCTCGCCGTGGCCAACGCGGGGCCCGACGTCGCGACCGGGATCAAGGTCGTCATCGCGCTGCCGGCGAACGGCACGTTCTTCAACGCGGTGGGCGCCGGGTGGGTCTGCCCCGCCCCGGCGAGCGGCACGATCACCTGCACGCGCAGCGCGGCGCTCGCCGTCGCGGGCACCGCGCCAGCGATCACGCTGGTCTGGAAGGCGCCGAGCCCGGGCGGGTTCTCCATCGTCGCGTCGCCGACGGTCAGCGGGACCTCCACGGATCCGGATCCCTCGAACAACACCGCGACCCAGGACACCACCGTCAACCCGTAGCTTCCCTCATTCATTCAGGCGACGATCACCTCGCTGCGACCGCCGCCGCGCTGGACGACCCGGACGTGCGCGCCGACCCGCTCGACCAGCGCGGGCACGTGAGAGATCACGCCGACCTGGCGCCCGGTGGCCTGCAGCGCGTCGAGCACCGACAGCGCGCTGTCGAGCGTGGCCGGATCGAGCGTGCCGAAGCCCTCGTCGATCAGCAGCGTACGCACCCGCACGTCGTGCGCCGACATCGACGACAGGCCGAGCGCGAGCGCCAGCGAGACCAGGAAGCTCTCGCCGCCCGACAGGCTCTGCACCGAGCGGATCTCCGAGCCGAGGTCGCGATCGATCACCTGGAGCTCGAGATCGTGGCGCGGCACGCGCTCGAGCTGGTAGCGCGGCGCGAGCTCCTCGAGGTGGGCGTTGGCGACCGCGAGCAGACCGTCGAGCGTCAGGCTCTGCGCGAAGCTGCGGAACAGCTTGCCGTCGTGCGAGCCGATCACGTCGCCCAGGATGCGATCGATCTCGGCGGAGGTCTCGTCGGCGGTGACCCGGGCGAGCGCGCTCGCCTGGCGGGCCCGCGCGCTGGCGTCGGCCTCCAGCGCCGCCTTGAGCTGGTGTGCGAGCTCGTTCGCGGCGTCGACCGCCGCGGCCAGGCCAGGGACGTTCGCCGCGTCGGCCGCGAGCTGCGCGGGCAGGCCGCGGTGCGCGCCCGGCGCGGCGGCGGCTCCGGACGGCTCGGCGGGCTCGGCGGGCCCCTCACCGCCGGGCCGGGCCGCCGCGTGCTCGGCGAGCTGGCGCTCGCGCTCGGTGACCACGGCGCGCGTCCGATCGACCGCGCGCTCGAGCCCGGCGAGCCGCTCGGCCAGCGCGTCGCCGCGCGAGGGCGGCGAGCTCAGCAGGCGGCCGAGCTCGGCGGCCGCGAAGCCCGCCGCGCCGAGCGCCTCGGTCAGCCGCGCCACGGCGACCGCGTGGTCGCGGGCGAGCTCGGCGCGCCGCCGCTCGGCGTCGCGATGCCGGGTCGTGTGCTCGGCGACCGCGCGCTCGGCGTCGCGCGCCTCGCGCTCGACGGTCGCCGTCGCGGCCGAGAGCGCCGCATCGGCCTCGGCGATCCGATCGGCGCGGTCGCGCCACGCCGCCGCGACCGCGGCCATCGCGAGCTGCACGATCGCCAGCGGCGCGCTCGGCACCGGCTCGCGCGTGGCGCCGAGCGGCGCGCTGGCCTGGAGCCGGCCGACGAGGCCGAGCGCGAGCGCCGGATCGATCCCGCCGCCGCCCTGCGGCGCGGTCGCCGCGGCGGCGCCGGCCGGCTCCCCCGGCAACGCCGCGCTCCACCGCGCCATCGCGGCGACCAGCTCGCCGGCGAGCGCGGCGTGGTGCTCGAGCTTGCTCGCGCGCTCGCCGCGGATCCGACCCACGCTCGCCTCGAGCTCGCCGCGGCGGCGCTCGAGCTCGCCGCGCTGGCGGCCGAGCTCCTCGACGGCGAGCTGGCACATCTGGACCTCGGCCTGCGCGTCCTGGGCCGCCTTGGTCGCCGCTTCGGTCTGGCTGCGCATCGTGCGCGCATCGTCGAGCGCCTTGCGGGCGGCCGCGTGGCGATCCGCCGCCAGCGCCTCGGCCTCCGGGGTGGCCGGATCGCCGGCCAGCAGGAGCTCGCCGAGCGCGCCGAGCTGGTCGCGCCACGCGGTGGCCGCGGCCGCCGCTGCGGCGATCGCGGCGGCGCGCTGGGCGACGAGTCGCGCGTGGCCCAGCGCGTGCTGGTGATCGCGCGCGGTGATCGCCGCCGCCTCGCTCGCGATCGCCTCGAGCTCGGTCCGCGTGGCGTCGAGCCGGGCGGCGGCCGCGGCGATCACGTCGTCGAGCGCACCGCGGTCGCGCCAGGGGTGCTCGGTGGCGCCGCACAGCGGGCACGGCTCCCCCGAGGCCAGCTCGGCGCGGGCGTGCTCGTAGCCGGCGGCGCGCCGCAGCTCCTCGACGCCGCGGGCCTGCTCGGCGCGCAGCAGCTGCCGGGCCCGCTGGGCCTCGCCGAGCGCGGCCGCACGCGCGGCGTCCGCGGCGGTCGCCGCGGCGAGCCGGCCGAGCTCCTCGTCGATCTGCGCGCCGGTCGCTGCCGCGGCGCGCGCGCCCGCCGCCACGGCGGCCAGCCGCTCGACCTCGCCGAGCCGGGTGCGCGCCTGGTCCTCCTGGCGGCGCGCCGCCTCGAGCGTGAGCCCGCGCTTCTGGGAATACCCCGCGGCCTTGCGCTTGGCCTCCTCGTGCTTGTGCGCCGCCGCGCGCGCCTCGCCGGCGATCCGCGCGTGCTCGCGCTCGAGCTTGACCTTCGACTCGGCGTGCTCGGCCAGCGCGCGGTCGAGCGCCAAGATCGCCTCGCCGACCGAGCCGTGCTGCGCGAACCGCGCGGCCAGCTCCGGCCACGCCGCGATCTCGGGCGCCAGGGCCGCGCGCGCGACCAGCCAGGCCGCGTCGTCCGGGGCGCCGCGCACGGCCCGATCGGCCGCCAGCACGCCGGCGCCGCGCTCGACGATCCCGGCCGCGATCCGCGCCGCGCGCACCGGCGCCTGGAGCTCGGCGATCCGCGCGCGGCGCTGGGCGATCGCCGCGAGATCGCTCGCCGCCCGCGCCGCGGCCTGGGCCGCCGCGGCGAGCTCGTCCGCGGCCACGCCCGCGCCGCGCTCGAGCCGCGCCGCGTCGTCCCACGCCGGACGCAACAGCTCGGCGCGCCGCAGCAGCGCCAGCTCGGCGCGCTCGGCCGCCGCCGCCGCGCTCGCCGCGCCCGCCGCCGCGTGGGCCGCGCCGGCCTCGGCGAGCGCGACCGAGCGCTTGTCGGCCTCGGCGAGCCACCGCGCCGCCTCGACGGCCGCCGCGTGGCGTCGCCGGGCGGTCAGCGCGGCCGCCGTGGCACGCTCGAGCTCGCCGCGGACCGCCTGCGCGGCCGCCTCGTCGAGCACCGCGATCGCCAGCGCCGCCGTGCGGCCCTCGCGCACGCGCTGCTCGGCGGCGGCCGCCTTGACGTGCGCCGCGATCGAGAGCTGCGAGTAGATCTGCGTGCCGGTCATCCGCTCGAGCAGCTCGCTGCGATCCTTGCCATCGGCGCGCAGGAACGCCGCGAACTCGCCCTGCGCGAGCAGCGCCGAGCGCCGGAACTGGTCGAACGACAGCCCGAGCCGGGCGTGGATCGCCTTGAGCGTCTCGGTCTTGGTGCCGCCGAACCGCTCGCCGCCGTCGATCGCGGTCAGCGAGATCTGCTCGTCCTGCAGCGTGCCGTCGCTCTGGCCGCGGGCCCGCCGCACCGACCACCGGGCGCGGTACTGCTTCGCGTCGCCGCTCTCGAAGTCGACCTCGGCCCAGCCCTGCGCCGCGCCGCGCCGCAACAGCGTGCGGACATCCTGCGCGCCGAGCAGCGCCCGCTCGTCGCCGCGCCCGACCTTGACGGTGCTGTGGTTGGTCAGCCGCGGCGTGCGGTCGAACAGCGCCACGCACAGCGCGTCGAGCAACGTGCTCTTGCCGGCGCCGGTATTGCCGACGATCGCGAACACGCCGGCGCCGCCGATCGGCGCGCGCGCCAGATCGATCTCGAACTCGCCCGCCAGGCTCGCGAGGTTGCAGCCGCGGATCGCCAGGATCTTCACGACGCCACGTCCTGCGGGTCGCCGTGGACCTCGGCGAGCAGGCGATCGAACCCGGCGAGCACCGCGTCGCCCGGCGGCGCGGCGTGATCGCGCGCCCACAGCCGCACGAAGACGTCGCGCGGATCGAGCTCGGCCAGCCGCTGCTGCACCCGATCGCCGAGCGCGCCGCCATCCCCGGTGAGCTCGACGCCGAGCCGGATCAGCCGCGGGCGCTTGCCATCGAGCGCGGCTTCGATCGCGTGGCGCAGCTTGGGCTCCGGGCGGTCGAGCGCGACGACGACCTCGAGGTAGGGCCGCGCCGGATCGCCAGCGACCAGCCGCGGCAGCTGGGCGAGCTCGGCGACCACGTCGGCAAGCGCCGCCGCCCCGCGCCGCGGCACCCGCACGATCTCGACGACGCGGGGCACCGGGATCGAGCGCAGATCGTGGAGTCGGCCGGCCGCGAAGTCGACCGCGACGACCTGGTGCTTGTAGTCGGCCTCGTCGAGCGAGAGCGGCAGCGGCGCGCCGGCGTAGCGAATCGACGGCCGGCCGACCCGCTGCGGCCGGTGGATATGGCCGAGCGCGACGTAGTCGATGTCGTCGGGAAACAGCCGGAGCGGCGCCGACTCCTGGCCGCCGATCGAGACCCGCCGCTCGCTCAGGTACTGGGTATCGGCGCCGGCGACGTAGAGATGGCCCGTGACGATCAGCGCCTGATCCGGCCGCCGCCGCGCCCGCGCCGCGTCCAGGACCTCGCCGTAGATCGCCGCCAGCGGATCACCGACATCTCCGGACACGTCGACCGGCCGCAGAAACGGCACCGCGGCGACCAGCCCGCGCCCGCCGGCCACCGGGATCAGCAGGCGGTCGAGATCGAGTCCGCCCTCGGGATGCCGGGGCAAGCCGCCGACGACGTGCACGCCGAGCTCGCGCAGCACCGACGACGCCGCGCCCAGCCGCGCCGGCGAGTCGTGGTTGCCGGCGATCGCGACGACGTCGATCGCCGGCCGTGCCCGCCGCACCGCGGCCAGCACCTCGAACCACATTCGCTCGGCGCTCGCCGGCGGCGTGGCGCTATCGAACACGTCGCCGGTGATCACCAGCGCGTCGGCGGCCTCGCGCACGCACGTCTCCACGAGCCACGCCAGGAAGGCCGCGTGCTCGTAGTCGCGCGTGACCTCGCCTCGCAGCGTGTGCCCGAGGTGCCAGTCCGAGGTGTGGATCAATCGCATCGCGGGACAACAGTCGCAGACGGGTCTGACCGTTTCCGCGCGCGGTCCGCCGTGCTACCAGTGGGGCATGGTGGACCGCCGGGACGATCTGCGCGAGCTGGTCACCCGGCATGCCCGCGAGCAGGGCCGGACGCCCACCCCGCTGCCCGGCCTGCAGTTCAACCGCGCCGATCGGCCGAACGTGTTCGTGCCGGGCAAGACCCCGTCGCTGGCGCTCGCCATGGTGGTCCAGGGCGCGAAGGCCTGCCGGATCGGCCCGCGCGAGTACCACTACGATCCCGACAGCTACCTGGTGTTCACCGGCGAGACCCAGTTCACCAGCTCGATCGTCGAGGCCAGCCGCGAGCGGCCGTACCTGTCGATCTCGCTGCAGCTGCCGCCGGAGGAGATCGTGCGCACGCTGCTCTCGCTCGGCGATCGCGGGTCCAGCGATCCGGGCGATCGCGCGGCCCCGGCGTTCTCGGCGCCCCTCGAGCCGCCGCTGGTCGACGCGCTGTGCCGGCTGATCGCCACGCTCGACGATCCGGACGAGCGCCAGGTGATCGCGCCGCTGGTGCTGTCCGAGCTGGTGTTCCGGCTGCTGCGCTCCGACGCCGCGTCGATGATCCGCCACGCCGCCGCGCAGCACGGCGACCAGGCGCGGATCGGCCAGGCGATGACCTTCATGCGCGACCATCTCGCGCACCGGCTGTCGGTCGCCGCGGTCGCGCGCCACGTCGCGATGAGCCCGTCGCACTTCGCGCACCGGTTCCGCGAGGTCGCCCGGACCTCGCCGATGCTGTACCTCAAGCACGTGCGGCTGCACGCCGCGCGGGTCTCGCTGCTCGGGGACGCCAGCTCGCCCGCCGAGGTCGCCGCGCGCGTCGGCTATCAGAGCGCGGCGCACTTCAGCCGCGACTTCAAGGGCCATTTCGGTCTGCCGCCGGCGGCGTACGTCCGCCAGTTCCGCGATCGGGCCGGCCCGGCCGCGGGATCGCAGGATCTGGCAACCCGATCGCAGGGCCCGGCATCGCTGTCGCCGCCCGCGTGACCTAGGCTGGCGGCATGCAACAACGCAAGCTCGGTAAGCAAGGTCTCGAGGTCGCGGCGATCGGCCTCGGGTGCATGGGCATGTCGGAGTTCTACGGGCCGGCCGACGACGCGACCTCGATCTCGGTGATCCACGGCGCGCTCGAGCGCGGCGTCACGTTGTTCGACACCGCCGACATGTACGGCGTCGGCCGCAACGAGGAGCTGGTCGGCACGGCGCTCGCCGGTCGCCGCGACCGGGCGGTGATCGCCACCAAGTTCGGCTTCGTGCGCGAGGCCAACGGCGGCCGCGGCGGCGTCTCGGGCCGCCCCGAGTACGTGCGCAGCGCGTGCGACGCGAGCCTGCGCCGGCTCAAGATCGATACGATCGATCTCTACTACCAGCACCGCGTCGATCCGGCGGTGCCGATCGAGGACACCGTCGGCGCGATGGCCGAGCTGGTCCACCAGGGCAAGGTCCGGTTCCTCGGGCTCAGCGAGGCCGCCCCGGCGACGATCCGCCGCGCCTGCAAGGTCCACCCGATCGCCGCGCTGCAGACCGAGTTCTCGCTGTGGTCGCGCGATCCGGAGGCCGAGCTGCTCGCGCTGTGCGAGGAGCTCGGGATCGCGTTCGTGGCGTACAGCCCGCTCGGCCGCGGCTTCCTCACCGGCGCGATCGCCTCGACCGAGGCGCTCGCCAAGGACGATACCCGCCGGAGCCATCCGCGGTTCGGCGATGACAACCTCGCGCAGAACCGCGCGCTGGTCGGCAAGCTGACCGAGCTGGCCAGGGCCCACAGCTGCACGCCGGCCCAGCTCGCGATCGCGTGGCTGCTCGCCCGCGCGCCGTTCATCATCCCGATCCCGGGCACCCGCAAGCTGTCGCGCCTCGAAGAGAACCTCGCGTCCGCGGCGATCGCCCTCACCGCGGCCGATCTCGCGGCGATCGATCAGGTCGCCCCGCCGGGCGCCGCGGCGGGCCTGCGTTACCCGGCCGAACGGATGGCGGCGGTCAACCGCTGATCCCACGCGCCGTGGTCGACGGCCGGGTCCGACGTCCCCGATCGGTCCGCGGCCGTCGCGGCCCGGTCGACCTTGGGCCGGTCGACCGTTGATCGACGCTCAGCTCCGGGATCGGCCGGCGCCGCCGTACTCGTGCAGCCGGTACTGGATCGTGCGCACGCTGACGTCGAGCATCTCCGCGGCCTTGGCGGTCGAGCCGTTGGTGGCATCGAGCGTGGCGAGGATGGCCCAGCGCTCGATCTCTGCCAGGGTCGCGCCGGGCACTTGCAGCGGCCCATGGCTCGCGCCGCGCTCCTCGTGCGGCAGGTCGTCGGATTCGATCTGCGCGCCCTCGCACAGCACCACCGCGCGCTCGATCGCGTTCTCGAGCTCGCGGACGTTGCCGGGCCAGCGGCCCGCGAGCAGCCGGGTGCGCGCGTCGGCGCTGAACTCCTCGATCGGCTTGGCGTTGTCCGCCGCAAATCGCCGCAAGAACGCATCGGCCAGCACGAGGATATCGCCGCCGCGCGTGCGCAGAGGCGGCATCTCGAGATGAACCACGTTGAGCCGGTAGTACAGATCCTCGCGGAACCGCCCGTCGGTGATCGCGGCGGCGAGATCGCGATGGGTCGCCGCGATCACGCGCACGTCGACCGCGATCGTCTCGTTGCCGCCGACCCGCTCGATCGCGCGCTCCTGCAGCACGCGCAAGAGCCGGGTCTGCACCACCAGCGACAGCTCGCCGATCTCGTCGAGGAACAGCGTGCCGCCGCTCGCCTGCTCGAACCGCCCGATCCGGCGCTTGTCGGCGCCGGTGAACGCACCTTTCTCGTGCCCGAACATCGCGCTCTCGAGCAAGGTCTCCGGCACCGCCGCGCAGTGCAGCGCGACGAACGGCGCGTCGGCGCGCGGTGACAGCGCGTGGATCGCCCGCGCCAGCTCGCCCTTGCCCGTGCCGCTCTCGCCGGTGATGAGCACCGTGGCGCGCGACGCGGCGACCTGGCGCGCGACGCGGTAGATCTTCTGCATCGCCGGGCTCGCGCCGATCAGGCCGCGCAGGCCCTGGCTGTCGCGCTCGCGCAGCTGGCGACGCAGGTTCTCGGTCTCGAGGCGCAGCGCGTGTCGCTCTCGAGCGCGCGCGATCGCCATGAGGAGCGCGTCGAAGTCGATCGGCTTGATCAGGTAGTCGGCGGCGCCGGCGCGCATCGCCGCGACCGCCGACGACACGTCGCCCACGGCGGTCACGACGATCACCGGCAGATCGCGGTTGGCCTCGTGGAGCTTCGCGCACAGCGCCATGCCGTCCATGCCTGGCATTCTCAGGTCGGTGATCACCACCTCGGGCGGGCGGTCGAGGACGACCGCGAGCGCGGCCTGGCCCCCATCGGCGGTATCGACCGCGTAGCCCGCCTGGCGAAGCAGCTTCTCGAGTCCGGTGCGAGCGCCGTCCTCGTCGTCGACCACCAGGATGCGGGCCGCGGTCACGCGCCACGCTCGCTGTCGTCGGGGGGCGCGAGCACCAGGACCGCGAGGACGAGTCGCTCGAGCTGCCGGAGCTCGTCCGCGGCTGCCTTCACGGCTTCGCGCAGGTCCGGGTCCCCGGCCGGCTTGGCCAGCGCGCGCTCGACAAACGTCAGGTGCAGGCGCGCCGCGTGGAGCCGCCCCCGGATCTCGTGCGCGGCGGTCACGCCACCACCGGGATCGTCGCGTGCAGCAGGCGCAAGAGGTCGCCGTAGTCGATCGGCTTGGTGACCACCTCGATCGGCACGTCGAGCCCGCGGTTCGCGGTCTCGACCGAGCGAGGATCCCCGGTGACCACGAAGATCGGGATCCCCGCGCAGAAGTCGCGCGCGTGCCGGCCGATCACGAGGCCGTCGATGTCGGGCAGGTGAAAGTCGGTGATCAGCGCGGCGGGCGCCGGCAGGTGCGCGAGGCGCTCGAGCGCCGCCGCGCCGTCGGTCTCGACCTCGGTGTCGTAGCCATCGCCGCGCAAGAGACACCCGAGGAGCGTCGCGCTGCGCGGATCATCCTCGACGATGAGCAGCAGCGGTCGACCGTCGGTCATGCGAGCGGCCCGCGGTCGCGGCCGGCGAATCGATCGTGGTTCATCGCGGCGACGTCGGGCTGCATGACGCGAGTATGACACGCTCGCACCCGGCAACCTAGCCGCACCGCGGCGCGCGGCGGTGCTCAGGCCTCGACGATCACCTTGAGCGCGCGCGCGTCGACCGCGCGCCCGAACGTGTCATAGGCATCGGCGATCCGGTCGAGCTTGAAGCGATGGGTGACCAGCTGCTTGGGATCGAGCCTGCGGGCGCGCAGCAAGCCGAGCAACATCGGCGTGGTGACCGTGTCGACCAGCCGCGTCGTGATCGTGATGTTGCGATCCCAGAGCAGCTCGAGGTGGAGCGCCACCTTCACGCCGTGCACGCCGATGTTGGCGATCGTGCCGCCGGGCGCGATGACGCTCGTGCACAGCTCGAACGTCGCGGGGATGCCCACCGCCTCGATCGCGGTGTCGACGCCGCGCCCCCCGGTGAGCTTCAGCACCGCGGCGCGCGCGTTGCCGTCGGTGCTGTTGATGCACGCGGTGGCGCCGAGGCGCCTCGCGACTTCGAGCCGGTTGTCATCGAGATCGATCAGGATGATCGCCGCCGGCGAGAACAGCTGCGCGGTGAGCACCGCCGCCAGCCCGACCGGACCTGCGCCCACGATCGCCACGGTGCTGCCGGGCTGCACCTTGCCGTTGAGCACGCCACACTCGAACCCCGTCGGCAGGATATCGCTGAGCATCACCAGCGCCTCCTCGTCCACGCCGTCGGGCACGGGATAGAGGCTGGTGTCGGCGTGCGGGATCCGCACGAACTCGGCCTGGGTGCCGTCGATGGTGTTGCCGAGGATCCAGCCGCCCGTCGTGCAATGCGAGTACATCTGCCTGCGGCAGTAGGCGCACTTGCCACACGACGTGATGCACGAGATCACCACGCGGTCGCCCGGCTTCCAGGCGGTCACGGCCGAGCCAACGTGGTCGACGACGCCCACGCCTTCGTGCCCCAGGATGCGGCCCGGCTGACACGCCGGGACATCGCCCTTCAGGATGTGAAGATCGCTGCCACAGATCGTCGTACGCATGAGCTTGACGATCGCGTCCGTCGGCGCTGTAACGTCCGGCCGCGGACGATCCTCGAGTGCCTTCTTGCCGGGCCCCTGATACACGAGTGCTCTCATCACTGACTCCTTGGTCACGGGGGCGGATGGCTGCGGATCTGGCGCAGCGCCGCTCGCCCCGCCGCACGGTTCAGCACGCGCCATGCCACCGCGATGAGCCGCGGGTTGCGGGGCGCAGGTCGCGCGCACACGCGCGCCTTGCGCGCGGCCGTGCAGAACCTGCGCCAGCCCGCGGCCAGCGTCGCGCGGTCAAGCCCGCACGCGTCCGGGTTTGCGGCTATGGTCACGCCATGCTCCACGCGTTCATGCAGGCGAACCGGTTGGAATTGACGGCCCGCTGCCGCGCGATGGTCGCGGCACGGCCGTCGCCGGTGCATGCGATCGAGCGCAGCGGCGTCCCCGTCCTGATCGACCAGCTGATCGAGATGCTGCGCGCGGAGCAGGTTTCGCGGTCGCCTGGGTCCACCACGGAGATCGACCGCTCGGCCGCGCAGCACGGCGCCGAGCTGCTCCTGCGCGGGTTCACGGTCGACCAGGTGGTCCACGACTACGGCGATCTGTGCCAGGCGCTCACCGAGCTCGCGAGGGAGAGCAACGAGCCGATCAGCGTCACGGAGTTTCACACCTTCAACCGCTGCCTCGACAGCGCGATCGCCCAGGCGGTGAGCGAGTTCGGCCGCCAGCGCGACCAGGCCGCGATCGAGCAGGGCGCCCGGACCCTGAACGAGCGCCTGGGCGCGCTCGCGCACGAGCTGCGCAACCTGTTGAACACCGCGACGCTCGCCTACGCCGCGCTCAAGGGCGGCCACGGCGCGATCGGCGGCGCCACCGGCGCGGTGCTCGAGCGAAGCCTGGGCGATCTCCGCGACCTGATCGATCGCGCGCTCGCCGATGTTCGGTTGACCAGCAGCCTCGACGCCCCCCGCGAACAGATCGCGCTCGATGTCGTGCTCGAGGAGGTCCGCATCGCCGCCCAGCTCGATGCCACGGCGCGCAACATCGGGTTCACGCTGTCGATCGAACCCGGGCTGACGGTCACCACGGATCGCCAGATGCTGTCCTCCGCGCTCGCCAATCTGCTGCAGAACGCGTTCAAGTTCACGCGGCCCGCGAGCTGCGTCTCGCTCACCGCCCGGGTCGTCGAGGATCGCGTGCTGATCGAGGTGGCCGACCAGTGCGGCGGGCTCCCGCCGGGCCGCGCCGACGAGCTGTTCCGGCCGTTCACCCAGCGCGGCGGGGATCGCGCCGGCCTCGGCCTCGGGCTCTCGATCAGCCGCCGCGCGGTTCAAGCGAACGGCGGGAGCTTGCGCGTGCGCGACGTGCCCGGCACAGGCTGCGTGTTCACGATCGACCTGCCTCGGACGTGACCCCCGCGCCCGCGGCGCCCCCCGCGAGGTCCCTCCATGCAGGCCGCTCAGGCCGCTCAGGCCGCTCAGGCCGCTCAGGCCGCTCAGGCCGCTCAGGCCGCTCAGGCCTCTGGGGCCTCGGGCTTGCCCTGGACCTCGCGCAGGAACGCCTCTTCGCTGGCGCTGAGCGGCCGGCCCTTGAGCCGCTCGAGCTCGTCGCGCGACAGCCCGCCGAGCTTCTGGCGGTGCCGCGCCATCGCGACGTGCGCCCGCGCGATCGACGCCACGAGATCCTCGAAGGTCTCGAAGTGGACCGGCGTGCGCTCGGGGAACCCGCGCAGGAGCTCGGTGATCCGCTGCTCGTGGCGCTTGACGATCTCGTCGAGCGGCGTCTGCAGGCGCAGCCGCTCGATCTTGGCCTCGGGCGGCGGCTCGAGCCGGTCGACCCCGTGCGTGTTGCTGGTCACGAGGAACGTGCCCTGGATCTCGCTGACCAGCTCGATCACGCGCAGGTGGCGCGGGTAGAGCTGGACGAGCTGCAGCATCGACATCACGACGCCGCGTGGGTGCAGGTGATACACGCTGGCGCGGATCATGCGGCCGCCATCGACGAACAGCCGCAAGAACGTCCGGTTCTGCGGATAGATCCGGGTCAGCGTCAGGTCCTCGACGTCGGCGATCCAGTGGTAGAGCTTGCGCTCGAACGCGGCGCGCGCCCGGTCGTAGAACTCGAGGTCGGCCTCCGGAAACGCCGCCGGTGACACCCGGGCCAGCTCGTGCGGCTCGCCGTACACGGCGTCGAGCCGCGCGCGCAGCGCCGCCCCGCCGAAGCCGCGCGGCCGGCGCATGCCGAGCGCGACCGCGACGACGAGCCAGAGCCCCATCATCAGGAAGAACACCTCCACCCCGGTATTGTGCCACGCCGGCCGGCGATCCGATCGGTCCCGCGCCACCGGGCGCTCGCGGCCCGGCCGCTACTTGCGGGCGCTGAGGAACGGCTCGGGCTCGGCCCGCACGTGCTCGCACACCGCCGCGTCGGTATCGACTTCCTTCAGGTACTGCCGGTTGATCTTGGCGAACCCCGGGAGCCCCTGCTTGTCGCCCTCGAGGCGGGCCGCGAACGCGACGTACGCCTCCTTCAGGTCGGGCGCCGACTCGTGCGCCCCCTGGTAGATCTCGATGAGGTGGGCATAGGCCTTGCCCAGCGCATCGCCGCCGCCCTCGTCGAACAGCCGGTGGAGCTCGAGGTCGACGCCGAACTCGGCGCCGAGCCGGTTGAGCGCGTGGCTGAGCAGCTCGTTGGCGACGTTGTCGATCACGTCGGACGCAAACCAGGCGTCGAACGCGTTGGGACAGCTCGCGTTGAAGAAGTACTGCGCGAACCCACCCTTGCGGACTTGCTGGTCGAGCTCGAACAGAAATGCGATGTCGCGGTGCGACTCATCGGCCTCCTTGTCGCGTTCGAGACCGGAGGTGCGCTTGCGCAGCAGCGCCCCCAGTTTGTCATCCGGCAACTTCAGCTCGGCACGGCTCAGCATTGGCCGGGGAGTATACGTCAGGTGGGGACCGCGGCGACGCTCGCGTGGTAACTTCGCGGACGGTGGGGCCCGGGTTGTTCGTCGAGCCATCTGCGGAGGTCACGACACCATGGACGGAGCGCAGCGCAGCATCGAGGACGCGGTGTCCGCATGGGCGCGCACGATCTTCTCCGCGCCCCGGCGGCTCGGGGCGCTGGTCACCAGCATCGAGGAGCACGACGAGGTCGTCGAGCGGGTCGCCGCGTACATCATCCGCCGCGAGTTCCAGGAGGAGCGCGGAACCACGCCGGAGCGGCGCCCCACCCGGCCGCCCGTGACCGCGGCCGCGATCGACCCGTTTTCCCACACCCCCCAGACGCTGCGGGCCGCGTCGGAGCACGTCGTGCCATGCGCCAGCTGCGCGGGCGCCGGCCACGCGCGCTGCGAGACCTGCAGCGGCATCGGCCGCGCGCCGTGCCCGAGCTGCGGCGGCAGCGGCAAGGAGCCCAGCGCCGAGACCGGCCGGCTGGTCAACTGCAAGGCCTGCAAGGCGAGCGGCTCGGCGTTCTGCCAGGGCTGCGACGGCAGCGGCCGCATGGCGTGCCCGACCTGCGGCGGCAGCGGACACCAGCTGGCGTGGCTGACGTTCAAGGAGACCCGGCGCTGCGACGTCGAGCTGCCGCGCGAGCTGCCGGCGGCGCTCGTGCAGCGGGCGCTGCAGCAGCCGCGCGTGCTGTCCCACCAGGAGCTGAGCGCGGTGGCGATCCTCGACGAGAACACCCGGGACGGGCCGCTCGAGCTCGGCGCGCTCGCCGCGCCCGAGCGCGACCTCATCAAGGCGCAGCAGCGCAAGGTCGACCCCAGGCTCGAGCGGATCGACCGGCAGCAATACCTGAAGCTCGCCGTGATCCGCCGCGACGTGATGTTCGAGATGTGCGGGTGCACGGGGACGCTGTCGCTGACCGGCACGATGCTCGAGGGCACCACGACGCCGGAGGCGCTGCGGCCGATCCACCGGCGGCTGTACGCGTGGTGCGCGCTGACCGCGGTCGTGCTGCTCGTCGCGATCGCCCTCCGCGAGGCGACGGTCGGCGCCTCGAGCTACTTCCGCGGCGCGCGCCTGGCGTCCGGCGTGCTGGTCGCGATCGCCTTTGGCTGCGCGATCCCGGCGCTCGGGGCGATCCTGCGGTCGTGGCGCGGCGGACGCAGGTTTCACCCGGTCGGCGGGCCGGCGAAGCTGTGGTCGGCCACCGCGACCGCCGCGCTGATCGCGATCGGCGTGGTCGGCGTGGCGACGCGGCCCGCCGCGGCGGACGTCCCGGTGGCGCTCGCCGCGAACGACATGGCCAGCGCCCGCTCGATCCTCGCCGCGCTCGAGGAGCACACCGGCGCGACTCCCGAGGCCGAGGCGCTCGAGGATCAGGTCATGCTGGTCGAGGCGTCGCGGGTCCAGGGCGACGAACGGCTGCGGCTGCTCGATCTCGTCGCCGGCCGCCATGGCGAGGCGGCCAGCGTCGCGGCCAACCAGGCGCGCGCGCAACGCCTCGACGAGATCCGCCAGCTGATCGCCCGGCAGCTGGCCGCGGAGGCGCTCGCGGCGCTCGACCGCGCGTTTGCGCGGGATCGCGGCGGCGACGTCGCCGAGCTCCGGGCGCTCGCCCATGACGCCGCGCGCGCGACGTGCGCGACCGTGGGCTGCCGGCTCGGCGAGACGCTCCAGGCCCAGGCCGCGCAGGCCACGCCGGCGCGCACCGAGGCCGTCGAGGCCGCGCGCGCCCAGGCCCGCCGCGCGATCGACCGCGCGCGGATCGATGCCGTGACGCCGCTGGCGCGCCTCCAGCAGCTCCGCGCGCTGCACGACGATGCCGCGTCGATCGCCGAGCTCGAGCCCGGCGATCCCGCGCTGCACGCCGGCGCCAGCGACGCGATCCGGTTCGCCCGGGCCGAGCGCGCCGCGACCTCGCTGCTCGGCAACGACCTCGAGATCGCCGAGGAGCTGCTCGGCCCCTCGACGATCGACCACCACGGCGTCGCGTCGTTCGGGCTCGGCGGCATCACCGCCCGGCTCACGCTCGACGAGACCGGCCGGTGCGTCGGCGTCGTCGTCGCCGGCGACCGGCTGCCCGACCGCGCGATCGACTCGACGAGCTGGCCGGCCGAGCGGCTGCTCGCGCAGATCCTGGGCCGGCCGATGGCGGTGCCGCCGCCGGCCGCGCCGCGGTCCTACGCGGGCAAGATCCCGATCGTCGCGCGGTGGTCGGGCGCCGCGCTGGTCGAGCTGCGGGTCGGCGACGCGGCGCGGTGACCCGCGCCGCGCATCACACCGCGATCGGCATCGCCGCCGGGCCGGTATCGTCGAGGATCTCGAACGCGGCGCGCGCCGAGCGCAGCACCTGCGTGGTCTGGCCGTGGGTCACCGTGACCTCGCAGCGCGCGATCTTGGAGTTCAGGCACACCTTGGTGCCGCCGGGCGGGTTGTCGTAGCGCACCGCCACGAACTCGGCTGGATCCCCGGCGATCGAGATCGCGATCCGGCCGGCCGGGCTCGACGTCTCGATCCGCCAGTCGAACGGCGCGTAGCTGGCGCGGGCGCGGATCGCGGCGGCCAGGCCGTTCCACGCCAGCGTGCGGTCGCCCAGCCGCAAGACGACCAGGCTCATCCGCGGGCTCCACACCGGGCCGAGCTTGATGCGCGCCGTCGAGCACTCGAGGAACGCGTCGGGAGCTTCGTCGAACCCCGCGACCTGGCCCCAGGCGTAGCGATCGGTGTGCTTGCTGCCCCAGTTATGGTTCTGGCTGCCGACCCAGTCGTCGATCGCCAGCGGCTCGCCGTCGATCGTCAGCGTGCCGGTGAACCGGCACAGCGGACGGCCGACCACGACCTTGGCCTTGGGGACCGGGGTCGCGTAGTAGCGCTCCGGAAACAGCAGCAGCGGCGGTCCGCCGCCGGTTTCGCGCAGATCCCAGGCGATCGCGTGGCCGTGGCTGACGGCGCTGCCGCGCAGCCCCTCGTCGTCGAGCCGCGCGGCGCCGATCGCCACGCCGAGCCGGTCCTTCGCGAACGTGCAGCCGGCGATCGGATGGACCTGCTTGACCGCGACGATCCGCGCGGTCTGCCGATCGAAGCAGATCGCCCACAGCTCGCCGACGGCGTCGTGCGGCCGGCCCCGCGGCGCGAAGATCGTGTAGCGGATCCAGAACGCGCTGCGCCCCGATGCGTCATTGGCGCGCTGAAACCAGCTCTCGTAGTGGCCGGTCGCCATGCCGGGCTCGTAGCGGGCGCCATTCCAGTCGTCGCGGCTCGCGGTCGGCATCGGATGAGCATGCGCGAGGTCCGGCGCGAGGTCGAACGGCAGCAAGCGGCGTTTTTCACGCAGCGCTCACGGCCCGGCGCAACCGCCGACGATGCACCGCGAGGTGAAACGCCACACCTCGGAGAAACCCGGATTGTGGATCGACGCGCGCGTCGTACGATCGCCGCATGAAGCGCGACGTGTTTCAGGAGGCGCTGCTTCAGCTCATGGAGCGCAAGGTGCACTGGGCCTGGCCGAGCTTCACCTCCGGCAAGGTCGCCAAGGACCGGCTGCATGTCCACTTCGAGCAGGAGTACGCGACCTACGTGCGCGACTTTCCGGTGATGGTCGGCTGGGCGTACGTCCAGTGTCCGATCGCCGCGGTGCGCCGCGACCTCGCGGAGAACCTCTACGAGGAGGAGACCGGCGGCGTGGTCGCCGGCCGGCCCCACCCCGAGCTGTTCCTCGAGTATCCGCGCGGCCTCGGCATGGACGTCGCGCGGTTCGACCGCGTCGAGCTCGGCCCGGCCGCGCAGCGGTTCCGCGCGCTGCTCGACCACCACACCCGCGGCGGCAGCTGGCCCCAGGCCTGCGCGGTGACCACGATCTTCCTCGAGGGCACCGATCGGGAGCGCGGCGAGCTCGACGGCGCCGCGCCACGCCGGCCCGCCCCGCCGCTCGATCAGCACCCGCTGGTCGTCCACTACGGCCTGCCGCTCGAGGCGCTCGCGCTGACCAAGGCGCACCGCGAGGTCGAGGGCGGCCATCGCGCGGCCGCGTGGCGCACCATCCTCGACCACGTCCCCGAGGTCGAGCGCCCCGGCGTGCTGATCGCCATGGAGGCCACGCTCGCCGCGTGGCTCGCCTACCGCGACGAGGTCGCCGCGAGCTGCGGCCTCGAGCGGCCTGCCGCGTAGCACGGCGACCAGGTCAGGGCGCGAGGCGGTCGCGCTGCCAGCCACCGGGCTCGCGGCGATACCGCACCCGATCGTGGAGCCTCGACACCTGGCCCTGCCACAGCTCGATCATGTCGGGCACGAGGCGGTAGCCGCCCCAGTGCGCCGGGCGCGCCGGCGCGGCGCCGCCGGTCGCCTGCTCGACCGCGGCGACCCGCTCCTCGAGCAGCTGCCGGCTGGCGATCGGCGCGGACTGCGGCGAGGCGATCGCGCCGATCTGGCTGCCCCGCGGCCGCGACGCGAAGTAGGCATCGCTCTCGGCGGCCTCGACCTTCTCGATCGCCCCCTCGATGCGGACCTGGCGATGCAGCGGCTCCCAGAACGCGACCAGGGCCGCGAACGGATGCGCCGCGAGGTCGCGCGCCTTGCGACTCTCGTAGTTGGTGAAGAACACGAAGCCGCGATCGTCGACGTCCTTCAAGAGGACGACGCGCGCCGCCGGCCGACCGCGATCGTCGACCGTGGCGAGCGTCACGGCGTTGACGGTCGGCAGGTCGGCCGCCACGGCGACGGCCATCCAGCGCCGGAACTGGGCGATCGGATCGGGGTCGCAGTCGGCCGGGTCGAGGGGCGTCCCCGCGTACTGCGCGCCGAGCTGCCACAACTCTTGGGTCATGACGTTGGTTACCACGCCGATCCACGGATCGTGCGCTGACCCAGCGGTACACCTGCCGCTGGTTCCGCGCACGACACCCCAGGCTACGTCCGCGGGCGATGCGCGCATGCGGTCTTGCGCAGGCGCTGCTCGAGGACGTCGAGGAAGACCCGGACCTTGGGGAGCGTGGCGCGCTGCCTGGGGTACAGCGCGTGGATGGTGATGGGCGCCTGCGGGTACGCGGCGAGGACGACCTCGAGCGCGCCGCGCGCGAGGTCGTCGCGCACGTACGGCTCCAGCATGCAGGCGACGCCCTGCCCGGCGAGCGCCGCGAGGCGCAGGGCGTCGATGCTGTTGGTCTGGAGCTGGCCGGTCGGGAGGAACCGGGACTCGCGACCGTTGCCGCCGAACCGCCAGGCGAACGGCTGACCGCCGGTGAGGAACGCCAGCGTGCGGTGCTCGTGCAGGTCGCCCGGAGATCCGGGGCTGCCATGGCGCGCGAGGTAGCCGGGCGAGGCCACGACGACGAGCGACATGGTGCCGAGCTTGCGGTGCACGAGCTCGCTCTCGCGCAGCTCGCCCATCCGGACCAGGACGTCGATGCCCTCGGCGATCGGGTCGATGAGGTGATCGCGCAGGCTCAGGCTCAGGGACACCCCCGGGTAGGCGTCGAGAAACTCCGGGATCGCCGGCGCGATGACGAAGCGACCGAACTCGATTGGCGCGTCGACCCGCAGCCGGCCCCGCGGCGCTCCCCGCGGCGAGCGCGCGATCGCGCCGTCGGCCTCCTCGATCTCGCGCAGGATGCGCGTGCAGCGCTCGTAGTAGTCGGCGCCGTCGGCGGTGAGCCCCAGGCTGCGCGTCGTGCGCTCGATCAACCGGACGCCGAGCCGGGTCTCGAGCCGCGACACGATGCGGCTGACCCCCGAGGCCGTGAGCCCGAGCAGCTCGGCGGCGCGCGTGAAGCTCTGGCGCTCGACCACGCGGACGAACACGCCGATCTCGCCGTAGGCATCCACGGCAGCAGCCTGCGCGATTGTTGACGCCGAGGCAACGAAGCCGTTCCCCCCAGCGGCTTACTCCGGCGAGGGGCGATCTCTATGGTCACTCGCACCCGCCATGAAGCACGACCTGACGCCCCGCGAACCCCACGAGCCAGCCAGCCCCCGAACCGGCGTCGTCGTCCACGCGCTGACCGCCGAGGACGCGGCCGCCGTCGCCGCGATGCGGAGCCAGATCGAGCCCCACCGCGGTCAGCTGCAGGGCACGCGAGCGCGCCAGCCCTTCGACGCGATCATGGAGCGCGTGGTCCCCGCCGAGGGCGTGACCTACGACGCCGGCGAGGTCGGGGGCGTCCCGGGCTGGTGGTGCCGGCCCGCGCGCGCCCGCGCGGCGCAGGTGATCCTGCACCTGCATGGCGGCTGGTTCAACTGGGGCTCGGCGCGCGCGTACCGCCACTTCGTCGGGCAGATCGCGGCGCGCGCCGGCGCCGTCGCGTTCGTGCCGGACTACCGGCTCGCCCCGGAGCACCCGTTTCCGGCGGCGGTCGTCGATACCCAGGCCGCGTACCAGGGGCTGGTCGAGGACGGCGCGCGCCGGATCGCGGTCGTCGGAGACTCCGCCGGCGGCGCGCTCGGGCTCGTGCTGCTGGCGCGCGCCGCGCGCGGCCCCCAGGCTTCCGTGGGCGCGGTGGTGCTGTCGCCGGTCACCGACCTGACGCTCGCGGGGCCGAGCTGGGAGGCGCAGGCCGCGACCGACATGATCTTCACGCGCGACCAGGCCGCGGCGCTGGTCCAGGCCTACCTGGGGGGCAGCGCAGCGACCGACCCCACGGCCTCGCCGCTGTTCGGCGATCTCGTGGGCCTGCCGCCGATCCGCGTGCACGTCGGGGGAGACGAGATGCTGCTCGACGACGCGCGGCGCTACGTCGCGCGGGCCGTGGCCGCGGGCGTCGATGCGAGGCTCGACGTGTGGCAGGGCATGCAGCACGTGTTCCAGGGCGGCGGCATCGGCACGCTGGCGGCGGCGGCGGCGTCGCTCGAGGCGATCGGGGCGTTCCTGGCGCAGCGGCTGAACGGGTAGCGCGCCCCGCGGGGCGAACCAACTCCGAGCGTTCGGTGCCACGCACCGGTTCGAACGCAGACTTGCTCCCGGTGCACCTCTTCAAGGAGCGACGCATGACCACGATCCTTCATATCCAGTGTGGCGCCAACCTGAAATCCTCGGTCACGCGCCAGATCGGCCAGCTCGTCACCGAGGCCCTGCAGGCCCGCGACCCCTCGGCCCGCGTGATCCGCCGCGATCTGGTGGCCGACCCACCCCCGCACCTCAGCCCCGCGTTCGTGGCCGCGATGTTCTCCGAAGCCACGACCGGAGATGAATTTGCACTCTCCAATCAGCTCATCGAAGACCTGTTCGCCAGCGACGTGTTCGTGATCGAGGCGCCGATGTACAACTTCGGCATCCCCTCGGCCCTGAAGGCGTGGTTCGATCACGTCGTGCGTGTCCGCAAGACCTTCCGGACGACCGAGACCGGCGCCGAGGGCATGCTCGAGGGCAAGCAGGCGATCCTCGTGCTCGGCAGTGGCTTCGTCTACAGCGACGGCCCGTTCAAGGTGATGGACTTCGTGGAGCCCTACCTCCGCGCGATGCTCGGCTTCATCGGGGTCACCGATCTGGAGACGATCCGCATCGAGTATCTCAACATGGGACCCGAAAAGGCGGCGCGATCGATCGCGCAAGCCAAGCAGCGAGTGAGCCAGCTCTTCACGCATGCTCGCCAGCGGGCATGACCTGCCGCGGCCGGCCCTCTACTTTAGCACGTTTGGCACGCGTCTCGCGACGACGTAGTCCATGCCCGTCCATGTCAGTGTTCGGGCAACGGCACGAACTCGATCTCGTCGCCGGCGACGCGGGCGAACTGGCGGTCGCGCCAGGCCGCCTTGGCCTCGTCGATGCGGTCCTGGCGGGTCGAGACGAAGTTCCACCAGATGTGACGAGGGCCGTCGAGCGGCGCGCCGCCGAGCAGCACGACGTTGGCCTCGGTGCGGGCGCGAAGGGTGACCGGGCCCCCGGGTCGCAGGATCAGGAGGGCCGCGGCGCCGGCCGCGTGGTCCTGGCACGCGATCTCGCCGTCGATGACGTAGACCGCGCGCTCGAGGTGCTCGTCGTCGATCACGAGCTCGGCGCCGGCCGCGAGCTGGGCGTGGGCGTAGAGGGTCGGCGCGAGGACGCTGGTCGGCGCGGTACGGCCGTAGGCGGTGCCGGCGATCACGCGCAGCGTGGTGCCCGGGCGCTCGACCAGCGGGAGCGCGGCCTGCGGATGGTGTTCGAAGGAGGGGGCGACCTGCTCGTGATCGCGCGGCAAGGCGACCCAGGTCTGGAGGCCGAGCAGGCGGCTGCCGAGGGCGCGCAGCGCGGGTGGGGTGCGCTCGGAGTGGGCGACGCCGCGGCCGGCGATCATCCAGTTGACGTCGCCGGGGCGGATGAGCTGGTGGCTGCCGATGCTGTCGCGGTGGACGATCTCGCCCGCGAGCAGGTAGGTGATCGTGGCGAGCCCGATGTGGGGATGCGGCGGGACGTCCATGCCGGCGCCGGGCGCCAGCTCGTGCGGGCCCATCTGGTCAACGAAGATGAAGGGGCCGACGCTGCGGCGCGCCGCGACCGGCAGCGACCGGCGGACCGGAAAGCCCGCGATGTCGCGCGACCGGCCCTCGATGATCAGCTCGATGGGAGAACCTGCAGGTCCCGGGGTGACGCCGCTGGGCATGATCGATCTCTACGCCCGCCGCGCGCGGGTGTCGATGGTGGCCAGGTCAGCCCAGCGCCCGCAGCAGGCGCGGCGGCAGCACGGCGCGGATCTGCATGCCGCCCGGGACCGCCGTGCCTTCGAGCCAGACCGCGCCGTTCTTCTTGATGACGAGCTGGTCGCCGTGCTTGGCGTCGCCGAACGCCAGCCAGGCGACCAGCTCGCCCAGCCACGGCTCGTGGCCGACGACCGCCACGGTCTCGCGGTGCTCGGCGATCAGCGCGAGCAGCTCGGCGCGCGGCGGTCCGGTGAGCAGCTCGGTGGCGACCGGTGGCGCGTCGCCGAGGCTGGCGAGCAGCTCGGCGGTCTGGGCGGCGCGCCGCCACGGGCTGGTCAGGATGCGTTCGAACCGGACGTCGATGCTGCGCAGCCCGCGGATCGCCTGACGGAGCTTGGCCTTGCCCGGGTCGGTGAGCGGGCGCGAGGCGTCGTCGGATCCCGGTCTGGCGTCCTCGGCCACCGCATGGCGAATCACCCACAGCTGCATGGCACCATTTGACACGTGACCTGGCGCGTGCGAAAGCCGCCAGGATGACGACCCGCGCCGAATGGATCGATGGCGGTAGCCCAGCCAACCACGGCAACCATCGTGCCGCACCGCGGCTGCGAGCCGCGCTGCTCGGGATTTCCGCTGCGGTTGCGGGCTGCGGCGGTCCCGCGACCGATCCGATCGGCCCCGAGGACATGGCGCGCATTCACCAGCCGCACGCTGTGCGCGCCGACGGCGGCAACGGCAGCGCCAGCGCGCCGGCCGCCGCGGTGCCACCGAAGAGCGAGCCGGGCGAGCGTGGCGAGCCCGACATGGCGCCCGCGCTTGCGAAGTTCCATGACACCATGGCCCCGCGCTGGCACGCCGAGCACGGCCCGAAGCGCACGGCCGAGACCTGCGCCGCGATCGGCCAGCTCCGCGCTGACGCCGACGCGGTGGCCGCGGCGCCGGCGCCGAGCGGCGCGGATCCGGTGGCGTGGCAGGCGGGCGGCAAGCAGCTCGTCGAGGCGGTCGCCGCGCTCGGCGCCGCATGCAAGCCCCCCGCCTCCGACGCGTTCGAGCAAGCGTTCGCGGCGGTGCATCAGCGGTTCCACGGCCTCCTGGAATCGAGCGGCGAGCACTGAATTGAGTCGCGCGCGCCTGGCGAGCTACCGGTCTCCGGTCCAGCTGTTGCCGCCACCGTCGAGGTAGGAGAACGCCGTGGAGGCCGCGTCCTTCGAGAACATCGTGCCCGCCGTGACCCGGCTGCCGGTGATGCTGGAGTTGCGGAAGGTGATCGCGCCGCTCGCGCCCACCAGGCCCGCCTTGTGCGAGTCGTTGGCGATCACGCCGAACTCACCGGACTGGTTCATCGTGATATGCACCCCGTCGAAGACGGTGTCGCGGATCGACTGCCCGGCGACGTTCTGGATCAGCACGCCGTAGAACACCGGATCGATGATGTCGATGTTCGTCAGCCGGATGCCGGTGAACAGGTTGGCGGGGTTGGGATCGCCCGCGAACAGCCACACCGCGCCCCACTTGCGCTTGGGGGTGACGGCTGGATTTGCGTCCTCGTCCCACCACATGAGACCACCGCAGCGCTCGATCGTCATGTTGGTGAACGTCGTCGTTCCGGAGAACGCGAACTGCGGGACGAACTCGTTGTCGATGGTGAGCCCCGGATACTTGAGCGTGTCGTAGACGTACGAATCCTGGATCACGTTGTCGTGGCCGCCGTAGATCGCGAAGCCGGCCGCGCGCCAGATCAGCGCTGCCGTGTCGTTCTGGAACACGTTGCCGAAGTCCTCGCCCTGGCCCAGGTCCGTCGACGACCACATGGCGAAGCCGTCATCGCCGTTGTTGCGAACGGTCGAATTCACGATCCTCGAGTTGCGGGTTCCGTTGGCGAAGTTGATGCCGTCGGCCATCGTGTTGCGGAACCGGATGTCCTGGAACACGAGGTTGGTGCCGCCGGTGATCCAGCCGCCGACGACCCAGCGCTCGGCCCAGATCCGCCGGATGCTCGTGTTGCTCATCATGTTGCCGCCGAAGGCACGGCCGGTGCCGTCGACGCGCGTATCGTACGACCCGAACATGGCGAAGTCCTGGAAGGTGCAGCCGCTGCCTCCCACCTGGAAGCCCCAGGACGTGTTCTTGGTGCCGCCCGCGGTGACGAGCTTGGTGTGCCACATGCCGGCGCCCTGCACCGCGAGGCCGGCCGGCAGGGTGATGATGTTGTTCATCTGGTAGGTGCCCGGCGGCAGGAAGACGCCAGGCCTGGCGCCGGTGACGGCGCTGTTGATGGCGGTCTGGATGTCACTCTGCGTGAACCCGGTGACGGTCACGTAGCTTGCCGGCGCGGTGAGCGGGGCCGCGACCAGCTCCAGATCGATGAAGTCGACCGTGATGGCGGGGCTGGCGTTGACCGGCTGGAGCCGGACCACGTCGCCGGGATGGATGGTGGCCGCGCCGGTGGCGGACAAGAGGGCGTTGCCCTCGTCGTACATGTGGTGCTGATCGGGGTGCGCCGCGTCCCTGACGTTCTGCGCCGCGTGCAGGTCTGCGTTGGTGCGTCCCGAGTACAACCAGGCGAAGTCCCCGCTCACCGCGATGCGTGCCACGGCGGTCGTGCTCGTGCCCACGAACACGTCGAGGCTGTTCGAAGTGCCGTCGGGGACGCTGTAGCGCACCACGAGCGAGTTGGCGTTCACGCGGCTGGTCCACTGCACGGACTGGGCAGCGCCGGTGAGCGTGACCGCCTTGCGTCCGGACGCCTCGCCCGAGAGCGTGCCTTCGGCCCAGGTGCCCGCCTCGAGCGTCCCCGTGAAGCTGCCGGCCTCCGCCTCGTACTCGTCCCACGGGACGTTGGCGCCGCGGCCCACGAACAACGTGCGGGTGAACGCGTTGTTGGTCTCGTTGGTCTCGGCGACGAGGTTCGTCGCGTCGGCGGTGGCCGTGAGGGTCGTGTTGCCGTTCACCGCGGTCCAGGTCCCGGGGACGGCGACGTTCACGGTGGCCCCGGCCGCGATCGCGCCGGCGCTTCCGCTCAGCGTGGTCGTGCCCACCACCACCCGGGTGACCGTGCTGGCCGGCGCGTCGGTCGTGCCGCGGTTGTTGACGGCCACCGTGAAGCTCACCGCCTGGCCCGCCGTGGGGGTCGCCGGGGTGGCCGTGACGCCCACGATCTGCAGGTCCGGTCCCGGCACCTGCTGGATGGCGAACGCCTCGGACAACGCGTTGTTCGCCTCGTTGGACTCGCCGATGGTGTTGCCGGTGTCGACCGTCGCCACGACGGTGTGCGGGCCCGCGATCCCGGTGAAGGTCGTGGTGGCGGTGACCGTGGTGGAGCCGCCCGCCGGGATGGAGGCGCTCGAGGTCCCGGTCGCCACCTGGGATGCGTCGACCTGGAACGAGACTCCGTAGCTGGTGGCGCCGGTGGCGGCGGTGCCGCGGTTGGTCACCGTCGCCGCGAAGCGGATGGCGTCGCCTTCCTGCGGCGGGTCGTGGGCGGCCGCGAGGGTGATGTCGGTGACCTGGAGATCGGGCTGAAAGCCCAGCACCTCGAGCTCGGCGACCTGACCGCCCGGCGCGCCGGTGTTGGCGGTGAACGACAGCTGGACGAAGCGCACGGTGGCGCTCACCGCGGTGGTGACCGCGTTCACCGGCGGCGCGAAGTCGTGGGGCGCCGAGGCGGCGAGCGTCGTGAAGCTGGTGGCCGCGGCGGTCCGTCCCAGGATGGCGTAGGTCTGGGTCCGCGCCGCCCAGATCGGATCGGGGTTGAGCTTCACCGCCACCGAGGTGATGGCCGTATCGGCGCCCAGATCGACGGTGAGCTGGGAGACCGCCGCGCCTTCCCAGTAGCTGGTGCCGGTGACGCTGCCGTCCACGGCGTTGCTGGCCACGAAGCCCGCGGTGGTGCTGCTGGCGGTGATCGACTTGCCGAGCGCCACGTTGGTGGGCGTGCCCGTAGGCGTGCCCGTGCCCGTGCCGGACAGCGCCACGGTGAGCGGCGCGGCGCTGCTGCTCACGGTGAGCGTGCCGGTGCGCGCCCCGGCGGCGGCCGGCGTGAAGCTCACGTCGACGGTGCAGCTCGCCCCGGCGCCGAGGCTGGCGGCGCACGTGGTGGACGGCGCGAACTCGGTCGAGCTGGTGGTGACGCCGCTCAGCGCCACCGCCGCGGTGCCTGGGTTCTGCACCGTCACGGTCTGGGCGGCGCTGGGGGTCCCGACGCTCTGCGCCGCGAAGCTGAGGCTGGCCGGCGTCGCGGTGAGCGCGGTCGGGGGCGGCGTCGTGACGGTGCCCGGCCAGACCTCGAGCTCGGAGATCTGGCCCGCCGGCCAGCCGCTGTTGGCGGTGATGTGGACGCGGACGTAGCGGGCCTGGACCGCCGTGAAGTCGACCGTGACGGTGTTGCTGGCGACGGCGGGGTCGAACACCCCGGGAGAGGTCGCGCGGCTGGTGAAGGTGGTGTTGTCCGTGCTGGTCAGCACCGAGAACGGCTGGGTGCGGGTGGTCCAGGCGGCGAGCGGGGGCAGCTTCAGGATCACCCGGCCGACCGGGATGGCCGTGCCCAGATCCACCGTCAGCTCCTGGGGGAAGCTGCCGTTGACGCTCTCCCAGTACGTGCCCGGGTCTCCGTCGACGGCGTTGGCGGCGGGGAAGCCGCCGTTGACGCTGCTGGCCACGACCGGCTTGCCCGCGGCCTGGTTGCCGGTGAGGACCGCGCCGGTGCCGGTGAGGGCGACCGCGAGCGGGCTGCCGGGAGCGCTGCTGGCCGCGGTGACCGCGCCGGTGCGGGCGCCGCCGGCCGACGGGGTGAAGCTGACGCCGAAGCTGCAGCTGGCGCCGGGGGCCAGGCTGGCGCCGCAGGTGCTCGACTGGATGGCGAACTCGGCGCTCGTGCTGGTGATGCCGCTCAGCGTGGTGCTGGCGGTGCCCGGGTTACCGAGCGTGACGGTCTGCGGTGCGCTGGGGACGCCCACCGTCACGGCGCCGAAGTCGAGGCTGGGCGGCGCGGCCGCGAGCGCCGGGCCGGCGATCGTCCCGGTGCCGGTGACGGGCACCGCGAGCAGGCCGCCGAACGACAACGCACCCGTGCGGGACCCGGCGGCCGATGGCGTGAAGGTGATACCGACGCTGCAGCGGCCGCCGATCGCGAGGCTCGCGGTGCAGGTGCTCGACTGGATCGCGAAGTCCGGGTTGCCGGTGGTGATGCTGCTCAGGTCGGCCGCGCCGGTGCCGGCGTTGGTGACGGTCACGGTCTGCGCCGCGCTGACGGTGGCGACAGCCTGTGCGCCGAACGCGAGGCTCGTCGGGTTGGCCACGAGCGTTGCGCCGGCGTAGGGGCCGGCCTTGATCGGCGCCGGCGTGATCCGTGCGTTCGCCGCAGGCGGATTCGGGTTCGGGTTGCCGGGGTCGCCCGGCACCGCCGGGAAGGCGCCGCAGATGGTGGTGCTCCAGCCGGTGTTGCCGGCCCCCTGCGTGACCGCGAACCCAGGGCCGATGCAGTTGTACTGGCCGGCCAGCGCGACGCCCGTGGCGACCACGTTGTTGAACGTGGCGCTGCCGGTGGACTGGAACTGCATGGCAAACGAGCCGGTGCCGTTGATCTGGAGGTTGTTGAACGTCACGCCGGTGACGCTCGTGTCGATGAAATGGACCGCCTCCTGCATGCTGTCATTGACGATGTTGTCGTTGACGTTGATCGTCGCCGTCAGCGGGCCATCGCGGCCGTCGAACCAGATCGCGCCGACGCCGAACGCCCAGTTCTCGTCGATGCATCCGGTCCGGGACAGCACGTTGCGCGCGATGAGGTTGGTGCCGGCCATCGCGACGGAGGCGAACCGGTTGGCGTAGTGGATGCCGCCGCCCGCTCGCATCGTGTCGCTCAACAGGTTGTCGGTCACGTTGTTGCTCGAGCCGCCATAGACCGCGATGGCGTTGGCCAGCTGGATGGCCTGCACCGTGTTGAAGCTGAAGGTATTGTTCGCGTCGGCGGTCGTCTCGGACCACAGGGCGAGGCCGTCGTCCCCGGCGTTGCGGACCAGCGAGTTGGTGACCGTGCTGTTGGTGACGCCGCGGTGAAAATTGACGCCGTCGGCGTAGAGGTTCTTGAACCGGCACCCTGTGATGGTGAGCCGGTCCATCGGGCCGTCCATCCAGGCGCCCACCTTGGTGTGCTCGATCCAGACGTTGGAGATGGTGGAGTTGCTGAGCGCGCCGCCGATGCCGTTGACCTGGTCGCTGTCGACGCGCGAGGTGGTCTCGCCGAAGATGGCGAAGTCCTTCAGCGTCACGTGGGTGCTGGCGCCCGGGCCGCCGTCGGAAGCGGTGTAGTTGCCGTACACGCCGACGCCGAGGCCGCGGAGGATCGAGTACCAGGGGCCGGCGCCGGCGAGCGTGACATTGTCGACGACGATGTGCCGGGTGATCTTGTAGGTCCCCGGCGGGATCCACACCACCTTGCCGAGGTTCGCCGCGATCGCTGCGTCGAACGCGGGGGCGGAGTCGGCCACGCCGGTGGGATCCGCGCCAAAGCCGACCACCGAGGCGGAGCCCGCGGGCGGAGCGATCGGGTCAGCCACCTGCTCGAAGTCCGCCAGGTCGATCAGGTACCAGGGCGAGGTGTCGCCGGCGTCGACCTGGAGGCGCACCTTGGCGCCGGCCGGCAAGTTGGCGCCGAGCCACGTCCGGTAGTCATCGTAGAAGTGGAACGGGTTGTTCGTCGGCGTGTTGACGAACTGGTAGGCGCCGTAGCGCCAGCTATAGAGGCTGGTGAGCGGGAGGGTCCCGAGCTTGGTCCCGTTCACGTAGAGCGAGAGGGTGGCGTTGTAGGCCGTCGGGCTCGCGCCCGCGCCGCCGCCGCCAGCGGCGTCGGGGATGCTGTAGCGAACGTCCATCGCGTTGGCGGGCTGGGTGAGCGTGAACTCGACGAAGCTGCCCTGGCCGACGAGCTGCACCGCCTTGCGGCCGGAGGCTTCATAGGCGAGCGTGCGCCAGACCCTCGAGGCGAGGATCGTCCCGTTGGTGGCCGCGGCCTCGGCCTCTTGCTCGACGTAGGGCAAGGTCGCGCCCACCGCGCCGGTGCTGACACCTGGACGAGGCGCTTGCCGAGGCGCTGGCGCTTGCGTGGAAGTACCGTCGCCGGTACACGCGGCGAGCAACAATGCGCAACCCGTTGCAGCAATGATCGAACGCGTCATGTGTTTCGCTCCTGGCAGCCAAGTAAATCGATTTACTCGACCACCCGATGGTTGCGACTCGGCCCGCTCGCCCCGATCAAGCGCGACGTCGTGGACGGATGTGTTTCGCTGCCGGCCGTCGAGTAAATCGATTTACTCGAATCGACCTGAATGAAACGGACCTCAAAGGCCCCTTGCTCGATCAAGCACGAGTACCGGATAAGTCGAGTTCAGAGAGGTACCCGATACGGCTTGGCAGATCAAGCCCGGACTGCCTCACGTCCACTGCGAGCTCGACGAAGATCACTGCCTTTCATGACGCGAACGCACAAACGCGGCGCGTTACTCCCCGAAGTCGCGATGGCACACGCCGTGGCCGCGCCACACGCCGTCACCTGCGCCGAGCCGCAGGCCGTGCTCACACCCGCTTGCAGGCCAGCGCGCCCCCGCTGATAGCCCGTTGCAGAGCGGGATCGGGTCTGGTAGCGTCACGGCTGCAAGTAAATCGTTTCACGGAGGTCGCGAGGATTCAAGAGCTGTTGAAATAGGATTACCAGCATACGGAACGGACGAGCTCGTACAACGCGCCGGGGGCAGCGTGCTGTGCGTGCTGCAAGCACCGGTATCGGCGAGGACGCCCTCGCGGGCCGCTCATGGAGGATTTTCGATGAAGTCAGTCATCCGCTGGACGAAGCGATCGGCCCTCGCGCGTTCGTGTTCTCCATGAAGGGTCGAGGCGCCCATGGAACGGGCGCCATCCGAGGGGCGATCTTCGATCTCGACGGGGTGCTCGTGGATACGGCCAAGTACCACTACCTCGCCTGGAAGCGGCTGGCGGCAGAGCTCGACATCGATTTCACGCGCGCGGACAACGAACGGCTCAAAGGCGTCAGCCGCGTCCGCTCGCTGGAGATCATCTTGGAGCTCGGGGGCAAGACCCTCGCCGAGGAGGACAAGGCCAAGGCCGCCGAGAAGAAGAACGGCTGGTATCTGGAGTACATCCAGGACATCACGCCCAAGGAGCTGTGTCCGGAGGTGGTCCCGTTCCTCACCTACCTCAAGGAGCGCGGCGTGAAGCTATCGCTGGGCTCGGCCAGCAAGAACGCGGCGGCGATCCTCGACCGGCTCGCGATCTCGCCGCTGTTCGACGCCGTCGTCCACGGCGGCCACGTCTCGAAGGCCAAGCCCGACCCGGAGGTCTTCCTGACGGCGGCCAAGGCGCTCGGCATTCCGCCGGCCCAGTGCGTCGTGTTCGAAGACGCCAGCGCCGGCGTGGAAGCCGGCAAGACCGCCGGGATGACCGTGATCGGCGTGGGCGACCCCGCGGTGTTGACCCAGGCCGACATGGTGATCAAGAGCTTCGCTGAGCTGAGCTTCCCGCTGGTGATCGAGGAGCCGTCGCCGCCGGACTTCCTCCTGACGGCAACCGGCGCAGGCGCGGACGCCGCCGAATTGAACGGCAGCAAGTTCTTGCTCGGCAACGGCTACGTCGGGTACCGCGGCACGCTCGAGGAGGACGGCAAGGACCGCCAGGTGGCGGTCACGGTCGCCGGGCTCTACGACAAGGCGGGCGAAGGCTGGCGGGAACCGGTCAACGCACCGAACGGCTTCTACACCGTCCTGTCCGCGGGCGGTCACGTGTTGCACGCGCGCGAGCACACGCCGGCCCGGCACCAGCAAATCCTCGATCTGCGCCGAGCGGTCCACGGCCGCGACAGCGTGTTCGCGACCCGCACGAACGAGATCCGGGTGAGGTCCGAGCGGTTCCTCAGCCTGGACGACGTCCATCTCATGGCCATGAAGTACCAGTTCACGGCGGCGCGCGCGGAGCAGCTGGTGCTCCGGACCGGCGTGGACGGCGAGGTCTGGGACATCAACGGACCCCACCTCGCGGAGCTCCACGCGCCTCCGGCCGGGGACCGGATCGTCGTCAACGCGCGCACGAGCGAGGGCCACCGGCTCACGGTCGTCGAGGCGATCGACCTCGACTTCGGCACCCAGCGCGTCGTGGCGAACGGCAAGACCGTGATGCACGAGATCGCGATCGACGCCGAACCCGGCCGGGAGTACACGTTCTTCAAGTTCGTCTCGCTGTTCACGAGCAAGGATGGCGTGCCGAGCCCCGAGTCCGCCGCGGTCGAGCACTGCGCGGCCGCCGCCCGGCGCGGCTATCGCGCGCTGTACCTGCGGCACGCCCAGGCCTGGGAAGCGCGCTGGTCGAGATCGGACGTGGTGGTGGGAGGCGATCCGGCGGGTCAGTTCGCGCTGCGCTACAGCATCTACCAGCTCTACCTCGCGGCCCCGGCGCACACCGACAAGCTCTCCATCCCGGCGCGGGGCCTGTCCGGTCAGACCTACAAAGGAGCCATCTTCTGGGACACGGAGATGTTCATGCTCCCGTTCTTTCTCTACACCCATCCGGCGATTGCCAGGAACCTCGTGAAGTACCGCTGCCACACCCTCGATGGCGCCCGGCGTAAAGCCGCCGAGTATGGCTACCGCGGTGCGTTCTACGCGTGGGAGAGCCAGGAGACCGGGGACGACGCGTGCACGCACTTCAACGTGACCGACGTGTTCACCGGCCGTCCGCTGCGCACGTACTTCCGCGACAAGCAGATCCACATCAGCGCCGACGTGGTGTACGGCATCTGGCAGTACTATCTGATCACCGGAGACGCCAGCGTCCTCTTCGAGGGCGGCGCCGAGGTCATCCTGGAGTGCGCGCGGTTCTTCTATTCGTATGCCTATGTCAAGCACGGCAAGCACCGGTTCGAGCTGCTGGACGTGACGGGCCCGGACGAATACCACGAGCGGGTCAACAACAACGCGTTCACGAACGCGGCCGTGAAGTACAGCCTGGACAAAGCCATCGAGGTCCTCGCGCTCCTGAAGACCCAGGATGACCGGTACTACGACGCCCTGATCGACCGGATCGGGATCCGGGACGAGCTCGCCGCCCTCCGGGAGATGTCCGAACGGCTGTTCGTGCCGGCTCCCGATCCGACGAGCCACGTGATCGAGCAGTTCGACGGTTACGAGCGGCTGGAGGAGCTCACCTTGCAGGAGCTGAAGCGCCGCGTCCAGCATCCCAACGAGTACCTGGGCGGCGGCTGCGGCCTCGCGACGACCACGAAGATCATCAAGCAGGCCGACGTCGCGGTCCTGCTGCACGTCTTCAAGAATGACCACTCCCACGCGGTCAAGCGCGCCAACTGGGAGCACTACGAGCCGCGGACCGAGCACGGCTCGAGCCTCTCTGCTTGCATCTATGCCCTGGTCGCCGCCGACATCGGCCAGCCGGACTGGGCGTACAGCTACTTCATGAAGACCGCGACCGTCGATCTGGCTGGCGATTACAAGCGCTTCGTCGGGACGCTGTACATCGGTGGGACCCACCCGGCCGCCAACGGCGGCGCCTGGATGTCCGCGGTCCTGGGCTTCGGCGGGCTCAACTCCGACGCCGGCGTGCTGAAGATCAAGCCGGCCCTGCCCTCCACCTGGCGCTCGATCCGCTACCAGGTCAGTTTCAGGGGCCAGCGCTACCGGGTCGAAGCGACCCATCGCGACGTCACGATCACGGCCTCGCCGGACAACCAGGCCACCGCTCGCCTCGAGGTGGCGGGCGAGCCGCTGCAGATCGCGCCCGGCACGTCCGCGACCGTGCGCTGGTCGAGCGCGGATGACAGCCCCGGCCTCGCGAGCGCGATCGACGACCCCGCGGAGCTCGCCATCACCCGCTGACCGCGCTGACGGCCCCGATCGGACGGCCCGGCCGCGCCACGAGACCGTCCGACGCCGCGCGCCCGACCACCGGCCGGTGGCGCGCGTTCAGCGCCGCGTTCGCGCTCAGTGCTGGCCGAGCGCGTTTGTCGATCTCGCGCGGTGCTCGAGGGCCGACCAGCTGAGCACGCCCAGCACCAGCCACACCGCGGAGTTCGCTGCGACCACCACGTAGAGCGCGAGGCTCGGCTCGGCCCGGCCCGCCGCGATCGCCCTCACGGCCGACGCGCCATAGGAGAACGGCAACGCCGCCGCGGCGTTCCAGGGAAACGCCGGCACCGAGACGAACACCAGCAGCAGGATGTTGAGCACGGCGGCCGCCGCCGAGAGCCGCTTCTGGAGCAGCACCACGCCGCCGATGGCCAGCCCCACGCCGATGAGCGAGACCGAGGACAGCAGCAGGAGCGTGACGACGTGCCACAACGGCACGTGCAGCCAGCGGCCGGTGCCCACCATCGCGATCACCGCGAGCGCCGCTGCGCTGCACAGGCCCGAGGTCATGTGCACGACGGTGCGGCAGATCAGGATCGAGCTGAAGCGATGCGGCGACAGATAGAGCTGCTCCAGCGTGCCGGTCTGAGACTCCTGGGTGACGTGGCGTGCCACCGAGTTGTACGCGGCGCCCGCGACGCCCCAGCTCACGTAGCCGAGCAGCAGGCCGTCGAGATCGCCCGCCGCGACGGAGAGCCTGCCCTGCGCGAGCGCACGGACGCCGAAGTACAGCCCGAGAAACAACCCGCTGACGACGGCGACGCCGAACACCGGCTCCCAGTAGTGGCGGCGCAGCTCCGCAAAGGCCAGATAGAATTCGTTGGCGAGCAGCTTCACGAAGGCTCCTGTGCGCGCGCGAGCGTGAGGTAGGCGGACTCCAGCGAGGTCTTGCTGACATCCAGATCCAGCACGGCCTTGGGAACACCGGCCAGCTGTTCGAACGCGGTGAAGATCTCCAGGGGGCCGCGGGCCTGGAACGAGATCACGACTTTGCCATCGCTGCGGACCATCTCGGCCTGGGACTTGTCGGCCCAGCGCGCCGCCACCTCGACCGGATCGTTCAGGACGATCTTGACGGTGTAGCCGGTCGCGCTCGCGCGCAGCACCGACAGCCGCCCGTCGTAGAGCAAGCGTCCCTTGTCGAGCACGAGCACGCGGTCACAGACGTCCTCCACGAACGACAGATCGTGCGACGTGATGAGGAACGCGCGGCCCGCGTGGCGGCTTGCGTCCTGCAGGATCCGCCGGATGTTCGCCACCGCCTCCACGTCGAGCCCCATGGTCGGCTCGTCGAGCAGCAACAGCGCCGGCTCGTGCACGAGCGCGCACACGATCGCCACCTTCTGCTTGTTGCCGGTGGACAGCTTGCCGACCTCGCTGGTCAGCGCGCGCGGGATCTCGAACAACTCGAGCAGCTCCACGATCCGCGCGCGGCTGGTATCGGCACCGCGCAGGCGGGCAAAGTACCGGACGTTCTCGTAGGGCGTCATCCGCCAGTAGATGTTGCGGGCCCCTTCCAGCGTGACGCCCACGCCGCGGAGGAAGTCGCGCGACCGCGAGACGTCCTGCCCGGCCACCCGGATCTCGCCGCCATCGACCCGGATCAACGAGCTGATGCTCTTGATCAGCGTCGATTTCCCGGCGCCGTTGCGGCCGAGCAGCGCGACTCGCTCACCGGCAGCGACCGCGAACGACACGTTGTCCAGCGCCACCACGTTGCCGTGAAACGTCTTGCTCGTGTTCGAAACGCTCAGGACCGGTTCGGTATCCGTCGCCATGATCAATATCTCCAAGCTGTGGTGGTCGCCGTGGGTCGTGGGGTCTCTCGCCCCGCCCGAGGCACGCTACGAGCCGGCATGACGGTCCCCACCGCGCTCGATTGTACCGAGGTGCTGTGCCGCTGTCATGCGGATCAGCTCGTCACGATCCTCCAGCGCGCGCTCCCAGATCGCCGGGGTAGAGAGCTTGGCGATGGCGTCGTACGCCGCCAGGCGCGTGCGCCGGGCGTTGTCGGTGGCGGCGATGCGCTTCAACAACTCCACCGAGTGGTCGTTGCCGACCGCGCCGGCGAGCCGGATCAAGAGGCCCACGGGATGCTTGTCCGCCTTGCCCAGACTGCGACCTTGCGCGATATCGAAGAAGTATTGATCGCTGCGCGGCTCGGTCGGCTTCTTGAGGACATTCAACGAGATGCTGAGCTCGTCGGGAGGGATCTGGGTGTGGATGTCGAGATTCTGGCGAAAGAACATGACCTTGCCGAATGGCAACTTGGTGTCCTCCAGAAAGCGCAGCGCGACGCGTTCGTCGGTGTAGCCGATCAGCGTGGCCGGATCATACTCCGAGATCTGCGTCCGGTAGCCTGATCCGAGGTATCCGACCGTGAGGAAGGCGAAGTTGTGATCGTGGGCGGTGTCGTAGAAGAACAGCCCCTCGCCCGGTCGCTGCTGGAGCGGCGCCCAGATGTTCACGCGCACGAAGAACGCCTTCTGCGACGACAAGATGAAGGTCTGCGGGGTGTAGACGTTGTTCGCCTGAAACCCCATCAAGCTCTGGCTGTTCTCCAGCTCCTGGTTGAGCCGCTCGGTCAAGAACTCGCGATTGTTCGCGAGGCGACGCATCATCAGGGCCGATTCGTCGAGCTGCGAATCGAACAGCGCGTCGCCCTGCGCCTTGAAGAACTCCACGAAGCTAGCAAAGTCGATGGTGTCGGCGGTGTCGAGATTCCAGCTCAGCGCCATGAGGATCCTCCGGATTCAGCCAACGAGGTTGGCCTGTCGAAAATTGTTCAAGGTGGTCTGCGCCGCCTTGCGGACATGATCGTGCGGATCGCGCAGCGCCACGTCGAGCGCCGCGAGTCCGCTGTCGAGGTCGATGTGCAGCATCGCCTTGACTGCCTTCCACCGCACCCAGTGGTGGGTGTGCTCCCGCGCGATGCGCAGCAGCGTCGGCACCGCCTTGCGTTCCTTGAACCGCTGGAACAGCTCGATCGCGAACTCCATGCGGGTCGCTTCCACGCTGGCCGAGCTCGCGAACGCCGCCTGCAAGGTGTCGGGGTAATAGTTCCAGACGATCCGCATCGCGTCGCGTAGCGCGAGCTCGATCATCACGACCTCGCCGGTCACAGCGACGAAGTCGACGAGATCATCGGCCGCGCGTAGCACCAGGTGGTCGCCCGCCGCGAGCTCGCGCTGCTGCACGAACTCGACCCGGTGGCCGCGATCGAACAACTGGCCGTCGCGCCTGGATGTCGCGCGATAGACGTTGGCGGTGACGCGCCCGGTGCCGAGCACGCCGATCATGGCGTCGTTCGGCAGCGCCGCGACGGTGCGGCGGCGGCCGTCGTCGAGCGTGACCGTCGCCGTATCGTCGAGCGACAGGGTCGGGAGCTTACGCACTCCGAGCGTCCACAGCTCGGTCCGAAGCAAGCGCCAGTCGCGGGCCTCGCAGGACATATCGAGGCGCCCGCGGTGCGCCTCGAGATCCGAGAGAACGCCGGTGACGATCTCGACCAGCAGCCCGGACCTGAGGAGGGCATCGAATGCTGGCATGTAGTCTTCGATGACCTTCGACCCGACCGACATGAGCGCCTGCAACGGCGGATAGACCGCGGCCTGCGATTCGCTGAAATATACGATGGATGCATCTTGTGGCATGGCCCGCCTCGCTGAACGATGAGCTTGCAGTGACCCGTTCGCCACGGCGAACGCGCCACTGCAAGCTGCTATATTACCCTGTGTTCGGTTATGCGTTACCGGCGTTACTGTCCAGCTCGGGCAGGATCAGCCCCACCAGACCGGTCACAATGCACGGGAACCCTCCGACGTTCGAGCCGACGTGCGCGAGCTCGATCGTCTCGTCAAGATCTGCGATCAACTGTTCGATGAGCATGTTCTAGCCTTTGCTGTAGAATTCATCGCAGCCGGCGGGCGGACATGGCCACCGGCATCGGCACCCCGAAAGGCGGCGCGCGCCGGGGACGGCATCGCGGTGAGACAGTCCCCGGCGCCCCGCTATGTCACTCAAGCCTCCCAGATGAGAACGACAACCCAGAGCGCGCCGCACGGGGCGCCTCCGATGTTGGCGCCATACTCCGAAGCATGGATGGTTTCGTCGAGGTCCGAGATGAGCGTGTCGATATGGGTCATTGTCAACTCCTTGTTATTGAATCGGTACACGAGCGGTGTTCAATCGACGAGTACGAAGATGATGCCGGCGACGACACCGCACGGAAAGCCGCCGACGTTCGCACCGGAATCCGCGAGCTCGATCGCTTCGTCGAGATCTGCAACGAGATGTTCGATGGACATAGGTTCACTCCTTTCTCTGCTCGCATGTGAGCAGACCCGCTATCGGAGCAAGACCCAGGCCCGGTCCGGGCCGCGGCAGACTCACGAATTCAACCAGTTACTCCACCACCCAAGCGGGCCCCTGGAGAATTTCAAGTACCGAGCGTGTTCCAAGCTGTTCCGAGGCGACTCAACGACGCGTGCTCGCTGGGTTCGAGCGAAACGGCGGCGCGGTACAGGCTGGACATCATGCCTCGCGCTCGTCGGACTGAATGAATGAACCAGTGTCGAACCAAGGGTTGCCAGGCCCTGCCGCAGGCGCACGCGTGCCGTTGACCTGGGCCTTGCTCGTGACGGCAGTCGTCGAGTTTGACGGCGACGTCACGTGTGCCGGAGACAGGCCATGTCCGGAACCTCCTCGCCGGCCGTGATCGACCCTCTTGATGGGTCGATCGAGGCGAGGCGGACCGTGCGACATGGTTAGTCGCTCGCAGCGTTGCGGCTTGACACCGCTGGTTGCAACGCTTCGCCGCGCAGTGACGATGACATTGCACGTCCGGCGATCGCCGCCGTCGTTGTTCCGGCAACGTCCATCGAGCTCGTTTCAACACGGTCGCGTAGGTTCGTGGCCAGAACAGCCGCGCGACGCGACGCGTAGTCGTCAACCGGGTAGGGCGGCATGGCAGCCGGCTCGGCGCCGGCGATCCCGCAGGTCCTGCGTGAGGCGACTTCGCCGGGTGAACCAGTTGCGCGGCGTGGGCGAGCGCGGTGCGTCGAGGTGGGCAAGATGTGCGACTTGGCGCCGCGCCGGCCGGCGCACGAACGCGCATGGTGTGCTCACGGCGAGACGCGTCGCGCATGATTTGCGCGATCGCGCGGCGCTGGGCGGCCCACGGCGCGCCGCGGTGCTGGCACGCCGAACGCACGGGCGAGTGGCCATGGCAGCAGTCCTCGCACTCGTCATGCTCCCCATCATCGCTTCGATCGGCTTCTTCATCGGTGTCATCCGCGCCGACCTGTCGCTGGCGTCGGCGTTCGCCGGAGCGACGTTCATCGCGCTCGCGGTCTTTGTCCTCGGTGGCGCGCTGCGCATCACGCGCGACGCGGAACGTTCGGCCCACTGAGCCGCTGGAGCGAGTCATGAAGATCCTGGTCGTCAACGTCGGCTCCACGACGCTCAAGTATGATGTCTATGACATGGACACCGAGGCGTGCCTCGCGCGCGGGGTCGTGGCGCGCGACGATGCGCCCGCGGCGCTCGATGCCGCGCTCGCGGAGATGTGCGAGCGCCTGCAGCCGGAGCTCGCCGGCCTCGCGGCGGTGGGCCACCGCGTCGTCCATGGCGGCGAGCGGCTGAGCCAGCCCGTGGCGATCGACGCGGCCACCGAGGCCGTGATCGAGGAATGCGCGATGTTCGCGCCGCTGCACAACCCGGCGAACCTGGCCGGGATCCGCGCGGCGCGGGCCCGGTTCCCATCGCTGCCTCACGTGGCGGTGTTCGACACCGCGTTTCACGCGCAGATGCCCGCGCACGCCTACCGCTACGGGATCCCCGAAGCGCTGTATCTCGACCACGGGATCCGGCGCTATGGCTTCCACGGCCCGAGCCATCAATACATGGTCGCGTGCGCCGCCGAGCAGCTGCGCACCGACGCCGCGATGCTCCGGCTGGTGACCTGCCACCTCGGCGGTGGCGCGAGCATCGCCGCGATCGATCACGGCGTCTCGGTCGACACCTCGATGGGCATGACGCCGCTCGAGGGGTTGCTGATGGGCACGCGCAGCGGCGACGTCGACCCGGCGCTCCCGGTGATGCTCGCGCGCCGCGGATATTCGATCGACGCCATCGACGAGCTGCTCAACCGCGGATCGGGGTTGGCCGGGATGACCGGCCTCGGCGCGGACTTCCAGGCCATCGAGGCGGCCGCCGAGCACGGCGATCCGCGGGCACGGCTCGCGATCGATGTGTTCGTCCATCGCATCCGCAAGTACGTCGGCGCCTACGTCGCCGAGCTCGGAGGCGCCGACGCCGTCGTGTTCAGCGGCGGGATCGGCGAGCACGCCCCGGGCGTACGCGAGCGGGTGTGCGCCAACCTCGGGTTCATGGGGGTGACGCTCGACGCCGCGCGCAACCGCGCGACGCGCGCCGTGGAGGCCGGCTGCGTCGACATCTCCGAGCCCCACGCCCGGACGCGCGTCCTGGTCGTCCACGCGAACGAGGAGCGGATGATCGCCCGCGAGGTCGTGCGCTGCCTCGCGGGACCCGCGGCGGCCGTGCGCGGCGCGCATGCTCGCCCGATCCCCGTCGGCGTCTCCGTGCGGCACGTCCATCTGTGCCGCGCCGATTGCGACGCGCTGTTCGGCCCCGACTACGAGCTGGCGCGACGCCGCGACGTATCGCAACCCGGCCAGTACGTGACCCGCGAGACCGTGGACGTGATCGGCCCGCGCGGCGAGCTGCGCGGCGTCGGCATCATCAACCCGCTGCGCGGCGAGACCCAGATCGAGCTGGCGCGCACCGACGCGATTCACCTCGGCATCGATCCGCCGTTGCGCCAGTCCGGCCACCTCGCAGGTACGCCGGGCGTCCGGCTGCGCGGCCCGCGCGGTGAGGTCGCGCTCGCGCGGGGCGCGATCATCGCGAAGCGCCACGTCCACATGAGTCCGGAGGACGCGCGCCGGTTCGGCGTGGTCGATCAGGAGCTCATCCGCGTCAAGGCGGACGGCGAGCGCGAGACCACGCTCGGCGATGTCATCGTCCGCGTCGACCCGGCCTTCACGCTCGACCTGCACCTCGACACCGACGAGGCCAACGGCGCGGGGCTGAACGAAGCCAGTGTCGTGGCGTTCGTCGGCAGCGAGCGCCGGCCCGACCCCATCGATCTGCGCCAAGGATCTTTATGAAGCACCGTACACCGACCCTCCCGCCACCCGCAGACGATCTGACTCCCGAGACCACCCGGCAGCTCTGCACCGGCGGAGACTGGGCATGTGCCCACGGCGATCTGGACGCGCTTCGCCACGTCGCGCGGCACCTCGCCGCCGGGGCCGTGGAGCCGCTGCATCACGAGCTCCTGACGCTCGCGGAGCTCTGCGTCCGCGATCCGTACCGCGCACCCACGGTCTGGGGACACCTGACCGCGCGACTGTATCAGCCGGCTGCGGCGAGCCTGCCCTGATCGCTCCACACGGCCGAAACCATGAAGGTTACTCCGGATCAGGGCTCCGAACCCAAGTCAGAATTCTCGGACGACATGGATCGCTGAGATTTCCCACCTGGGGCATGTTCACGGTTCACCTTGTGTACGGCCTGTCAGACGCGCGGATTCAGTTCGTCAAGTTGATCAACGAGGGCGCGTGGCATCGCGACCTGGGGTTCGATCTCGACCACATCCCGGTGTTCACCGACCAGCTCGTGCCGAACATCAGCGAGCAGTCGCCGACCGTGATGAAGAAGAAGGTCGACACCATGATGGAGATCACCCAATCGTGGCCCGATCCCACCCGGCGCAGAGCGATCTTGGAGCACATCCAGGAGGTCCTCACCAAGCACCTGATCACCAGCGCGGAGCAGCACGCGCCGGAATATCTCCCGACCGGGCAGCCCTACCGGGAGTGGGAGAACATTCGCAACCAGAGTCAGATGATCGAGAAGACCAACGACTTCTTCTCGCGCAAATGCAAGACCGGTCTGCGAATGCCGCACGGTCAAGTGTCGACCGAGTTCACGCTGGGAGACACGATCTTCCTGGTCAACGGCCTCGATATGGTAGCGATCGTTCGGAAGACCGATGCGGTCAAATCGATCATCACGTTCCGCGAGCTGCGATCGACGTTCCGGACCGAGATGGACGCAACGCGGGCCGGACAGTCGAATCGCGAGCTCCCCGTGTTCGCGCGCATCCTCCACACCGGTAACGGCAACCCCGTGCGCGTCGTGCGGGCGCCGGCGCCGTGGTCCGAGGACTGGCTCGAGCACATGACCTCATCCCAGTTCCAGGCCATGGGTGGCTCCTCCAGCCTGCCCCGCGAGGTGGCGGAGAAGTTCTATGTCATGCGCGGGGCCGACCTGTGGCAGGTCTATGCGCAGCGTCGCGGGGCATGATGCGCCGTCGAGCGTGACGAAGTAGACGGAGTCACGACGAAGCGCCGAGCTGGAATGCTCGGCGCGGCTTGAATGACTGTTGATGGTTCGCCCGGTTGATAACAACGGAGCGGAGCGCATCATCCCAGTGCTCGAGCCAGTGCTCGAGCCAGTGCTCGAGCCAGTGCTCGAGTCGAGCGAACGCTGGCCTCCGAGCAAGAAGCCGCGCGCGAAGGGATCGTCGGCTTGGCCGCGCGGGCATCGCGGGCATCGCGGGCATCGCGCGCATCGCGCGCATCAGGCCTGCGCCGCGGGGCGGCAGCAGTCGCGGTAGCGCTGGCCGCTGCCGCAGGGGCAGGGGACGTGGCCCGACGGCGCCGCCGTGCCC
>Ga0302322_100000084_pt1 | contig 57952 bp, 48 predicted proteins | sample Fen_T0_2_FD_203757 | JGI IMG/M metagenome (GOLD analysis project Ga0302322, IMG submission 203757) | Peat permafrost microbial communities from Stordalen Mire near Abisko, Sweden - Fen_T0_2 | ecosystem: Environmental > Terrestrial > Soil > Wetlands > Permafrost | place: Sweden: Abisko...
GCGGACGATCGAGCCCTGCCAGCGCGCGGAGCAGCGTGGTCTTGCCCGCGCCGTTCGCGCCGACCAGCGCGATCCGCTCACCCGGCGCGACCGCCAGATCGACCCCGGCGAGCACCGGCGCGCCGCCGCGGCCCACCGCGACCCCGGTCGCTTCGATCGCCGCTTCGACGATCGGCTCGGTGGCCGTCGCCGGCCGCGCGCCCGGCATCGTCATCGCGCCCCCCGCTGCAGCTGCCACAGGAACATCGGCCCGCCGAGCGACGCGGTCACCAGGCCGACCGGCAGCTCGCGCGGCGCGAACGCGGTGCGCGCCACGGCGTCGGCGGCCATCACCAGCAGCGCGCCGGCCAGCGAGGCGAGCGGGATCAGCGCGCGGTGCGGCTGGCCGACCAGCCGGCGCGCCGCGTGCGGCGCGATCAGCCCGACAAAGCCGACCAGCCCGGCCGCGGCGACCGCGATCGCGGTCAGCACCACGGCGATCCCCAGGATCTGGCGGCGCAGCGCCGGCACCGCGACGCCGAGCGCGGTGGCGGCATCGGCCCCGAGCGCGAGCCGATCGATGCGCCGGGCGTGCCGCCACAGCCACGCGATCCCCGCGGCGACCCCCGCGGCAGGCGCGATCAGCGCCGACCACGACGGCGTGCCGAGCCCGCCGAACAGCCAGCTCGTCGATGACCGCAGCAGCTGGCTGTCGGGTGCGAGGACCAGGAGGAGGCCGGTCGCGCTGCCGAGCACCGAGCCGACCGCGACCCCCGCGAGCAAGATCCGCGTCGGATCGTGCGGCCCGCGCGCCAGCACGCGGACGAGCGCGGCCGCCGCGCCGGCGCCTACCGCGGCGGCAGGGCCCGGCGCCACGCCCGGGCACACCGCGAGCGAGGCCACCGCGGCCACCGACGCGCCGCCGGAGATCCCCAGCACGTAGGGATCGGCGAGCTCGTTGTGCAGCACCGCCTGCATCGCCACGCCGGCCGCCGCGAGCGCTGCGCCGACGAGCCCGCCGAGCAACACGCGCGGCGCGCGCAGATCGCCGACCATCGCGTCCCACGCCCACGGCCAGCGCCAGCCGGTCGAGCCGGCGCAGATCGCCACCACGCCGACCGCGGCGCACGCGACGACCACCCCGGTGATCGCCCGACCGCCCTGCGAGCCGGGCGAACCCAGCGCACGCGCGAAGCTCACGGCAGCCCCCGGATCGCCCCGCGCAGCAGCGCCAGCCCCTCGACGCTGTGGATCCCGCCGAGCGCGTCGCGCAGCGGCAGGATCACGGTCGGGACCGCCGCGAGCCCCGCGATCGCGTGCACCGCGCGGATCTTGTCGGCGACGTCGCCCTGGCCGGCGTAGGCATACGCGTCGACCACGATCAGCTCTGGCTGGCGCGCGACGACGGCCTCCCACGAGACATGGGTCCACGCCGCGGCGACGTCGCCGAACAGATTGCGGCCACCGGCGCGCGCGATCAGATCGCCCAGCACGGTGTTGCCCGCCGCGGTGAACGGCGGATCGCAACAGTCGTACACGAACACCCGCCGCGGCGCGGTCGCCACCGGCGCGGCCGCGCCCGCGTCCGCGACCATCCGCGACGCCAGCGCGTCGGCCGCCGCCGCCGCGCCGACCCGCGCGCCGACCCCGCGCAACCACCCGAAAACGTCGTCGAGCGTCCGCGGATCGCCGAGGTAGACCGCGATCCCGGCGTCGCGCAGCCGCGCCACCAGCGCGGGGTCCTTGGCGAGCGTGATCTGCATCCCGACGACCAGCGTCGGGTGGACCGCGAGGATCGACTCGAGATCGCCGACCCGCGGCAGCCTGGCGACCGCCGCCGCCGCCGCCGGCGCGACGTCGACCGGCTCGTCGACGCCGACCAGGCGATCGGCCGCGCCCAGCGCGACGACGAGCTCGGTCGTCGCGTCGTGCAAGCTCACCACGCGCGGCGGCCCCTCGGCGGCAGGCGCAGGGCCTCGGCACGCGGCGACATACAGCAGCAGGACAGCTCGGTACATGCAACCTAGTGGCAGTAGTTCTGGCCACCCGGAATCGTGACGCTCCAGGGGTACACGCCGACGTCGTCGAACGTCTTGATGATCTGGTGGGTCATCGCGTCGATCACGATCACCTGGTTCGAGCTCGACACGGTGGCGACGATCCACTTGCCGTCGGCGGTGGTCGAGGCGGTCTCGGTGGTGCCGCCGGTCGGGATCGTGCCGACCACCGTGCCCTCGGCGGTATCGACCACCTTGATGTCGTTGCGCACGCGGTTCATCACGAACGCCTTGTTCGGCGTCAGCGGCGAGTAGTTGACGCCGAACGACTGCATGTCGCCGGCCGCGAGCGAGGCCACCGGTAGATCGCGGCGCATCAGCGACACGGTGCTATCGCCGAACGCGGGGACCACCTGGCGGCGCGGCAGCGTGGTGAACGGGACCTCGGCGTACGCGATCCACGGGTTCGGCCCGACCTCGACCTCGCGCATCTTGACCTGACGGGCCGTGTCGTACACCAGCACGCGCGCCTGCAGGTTGTGCGCGGCGTACAGCACGCCGTCGGGGTCGATCTGGACGTCGGCGAACCCGGTCTCGGCGGGGGCCATCGTCGCGTTCGGCGGACCCTCGAAGCCATCGAGCGCGATGTGATCGGCGATCTCGAGTGAGCCCAGGTCGACGCGCGTGATGTGGTGCGCGCCGATGTTCGCGACGTAGCCGTACGGCCCGCTGGGCGGGAACCGCATGAAGTGCGGCGTGTTGAACCCGTCGAGCCGCTTGATCTCGACGTCGGCCTCGGGATCGATGAACGACACCTGATCGCTGTACTCGTTCATGACCGCGAGCAGCGTGCCGTCGCGGCTCAGCGACAGGTGGGTCGGGCCCGCGCCGGTGGGAATCCGCTTCACGACCTTCAGCGTGGTCGCGTCGACCACGATGCTCTCGTCGGTCTGCTCGGAGTCGACGTAGAGCTTCGTGAACGTCGCGTTCAGCTCGGCCATGTGGTTCTGCACGCCCAGCGTGTGGGCGCGCCCGATGATCTCGAGCGTATCGAGATCGATCACGGTCAGATCGTCCGACTCGCGGGCGATGATGTACGCGCGATGCGTGAGATCGGCGGCCGCGGTCTTGTCGGAGTCCGTCGCACAGCCCAGGGCTGCCGCACTGCCGATCACGAACGCACCGACGCTGAGGGCTGAACGATTGACTTGATTCATGATTTTCTAGCCACGCAAGAGAGCCCCGGCGGCGAGGCGAGAGTGCCTCTCCACCGGGGCTCGAGTTCCTCGACGACCCCGCGAGCCAGACGGCCCGGGTTTGATCAGCGGTAGGTCAGAGCTCGTCGAGCTTCTTGGTCTGCTCGATCTTGATGTCGTGCACCTTGCCGTTCTGGAACGACACCACGACCTTGCCGAAGAACTCGGTCTCGGCGAGCCGGTCCAGATAGCGATGCAACCGCTCGAGCGGACTACGGGGGCCGCGTGGGTCAGTCGTCATCGCTGTCGGCATGAAAAAAACCTCTCGGTCCGGAGGGAAAGAGAGGTCGCAATGCCGCGCACACCTGCGAGGACACGGCTGCCTCCGATTCCACGCGGAGTGAACGCCTGTGCTTCGGGTAGGTCTTCTGGCTCGTGGGTACTTGGTCGTGCAGCTCAGCCTTCCCCGACGATCGCGTCGAGTGGACTCTCGAGATGCACTCCCCACTTACAGTGGCGGGACCGCGCCGGCATTGAACCGGACTTCCCTGTTATGCCCTTGCGGGCACCCGAAACACCTATTCAATTGTCGAAACCTACGTAGCCCGGGCACGCGCGAGCTGTCAAGCAGATTGCGTGCGAGTCACGCGCGGCGGCGCGGCGGGCGGGCCGCGTTCAATCCGGCGCCTTGAGCTCGTGCAGCGGCGGCATCCGCGCGAGCTCCCGCCAGCGGATCGCCACCGCGCCCACGACGATCACCGCCACCGCGCCGCCCACGACGATCGCCGGCACGGTGCCGATCCACGCCGCGGCGGCCCACGACTCGGTGCCGCCGAGCTCGTTCGACATCCCGATGAACACGTAGTGCACCGCGCTGACCCGGCCGCGGATCGCATCCGGAACCACCAGCTGCTCGAGCGTCAGCCGGATCACCACCGAGATGTTGTCGAGCGCGCCGCACAGGACGAGCAGCGCGAGCGACAGCGGGAACGAGCGCGAGAGCCCGAACCCGACCGTGGTGAGCCCGAACAGCGCGACGACGATCAGCAGCACGCGGCCCGGCCGCTTCCACGCGGGCAACCGGCCGCCGATCAGCGCCATCGCGATCGCGCCGACCGACTGCGCGGCGCGCAGCATGCCGTACCCGAACGCGTCGACGTGCAGGATGTCGGTCGCCACCGCCGGCAGCAGCGCGGTCACGCCGGCGAACAGCACGGCGAACATGTCGAGCGTCAGCGCCGGCAAGAGCAGCGGCGACCGGAAGATGAAGCGCAGGCCGACCCGCCAGTCCTTGCGCGCGCTCGGCCCCGCGGCGACGACCGCGCGCGCCGCGGGCAGCGAGCGGTACAGCGCGCCCGCGGCGAGGCCGGTGATCGCGAGCGCGGCGTAGACCCACATGGCCGTGACGAACGTGAGCGCGACCCCGGCGAGCGCCGGCCCGGCGATCGTCGCGAGCTCCTGCAGGCTCGCGCTGATCCGGTTGGCCCGGGTGAGCTGGTCTCGCGCGATGATGAGCGGGATCAACGACCCGACGGCCGGTGCGTGAATCGCCGTCGCGCAGCCCTGCGCCAGCAGCAGCGCGAAGTACAGCGCGACCGGGGCGCCGCGCGCGCTGCCGATCGCCAGCCCGAGCCCGATGAGCCCGGTCGCCGTGGCCGCGGCCGTGGCGAGCGCGCGGCGATCCGATCGATCGACCAGCGCGCCGGCGGGCACGAACAGCGCCGCCACCGGAATCACCTGCACGAGCCCCACCACGGCCAGAACGCTCTTGCTCTGCAACCGCTCGTACAGCTCCCAGCCCACGGTGGTGTTCAGCACGGCGCGCCCGAACGTGTTGAGCGAGCGAGCGATCACGAGCCGAAGGATCCGTCTCAGCTCGACATCTGGCGCGGTGGGCACAGCGGTCGGATGCTACTGCACGCCCGTGGGTTGCGGCACCCCCCGTGCGCCCCGGACCCGGCGTCGCGCGCCATCGCAGCGTGGGGCCCGCCGCGCGGATATGGCTGCGATCACGCAAATCACCCCAGGATGCCCCGCAAGCGGTGGCGATCTTTCTCCTGGCCACGCCGGCGTACGCTAAGGTAGGGCGTGTTCACGAGCGACGCTGGCCGGCTCACCGTGATCGGCATGCCCGAGTCAACGGCCCCCGATGGCATGTCTCTGCATGCCCTGGCGACTGCTGCGCGGGGTCTCGACGAGCTCAGCTGCGCCCGCATCGTGGGCAACGCCGCCGATGCGGTGCACGCGGCGCAGAAGGCGGGCCAGGTGCAAGCCGCGCTCTCACCCACGACGATCTTCGTCCGCCCCGATGGCAGCGTCGTGCTGGTCGGCGGCCCGGCCGCGATCGCGTACACCGCGCCGGAGCGGCTGCAAGGCGGCGCCGGCGACCGGCGCTCCGACGTGTTCACGCTCGGCGCCGTGCTGTGGGAGGCGCTGGTGCGCGAGCGGCTGTTCGACGGCCCCGACGACGCGGCGATCGAGCGCGCGGTGATCGAGGCGCAGTTCGTCGCGCCGAGCGAGCTCAACGCCAACGTCCCCGCCGAGCTCGACGCGATCTGCAAGAAGGCGCTGGCCCCAGACCCCGCCGATCGCTACCCGAGCACGAAGGTCATGGCGGCCGAGATCGACGCCGTGCTCGGCGAAGCCGGGTACCCCGAATCCAACGAGCACATCGCCGCGGCCGTGGCCCGCGTGCGCGGCCCCGCCGGGCGGTCGGCCACGTCGCAGTCGGGCGGCACCGTCTCGGCCGCCAGCGCGTCGAGCCCGATCGCGTCGGCTTCGGCCTCGGCCGCTGCCAGCGCCAGCGGCTCGAGCGCCCCTCACGCGCGGACCTCGCCGCTGCCGGGGGCCGGGGCGCAGCCGAGCAGGCCGCTACCACCGCCGCTCCGCGAGCGCGCCGGCGCGCAGACGTTCCTCGGCGGCCACAACCCGGCCGAGCCGGTGCTGCTGCCCCCGGCCGCGCAGCCCGTCGTGCTCGGCGGCCCCGCGCCGCGGACCGACTCGTCGCAGGCCACCGCGAGCGCCTCGAAGTCGGTGGTGAAGACCGAGGTCTTCTCGCTGCACCTCCGCCCACCGGCCGAGCCCGCGCCGGCGGCCGCCGACAAGCCGGGCGCGGCGACCGCGTTCCTGGGCTCGAACGCGATGGCAGCGACCTCCCTCGCGACCCCGGCGGTGCCGGGTTCGCACACCATCGTCGATCCGTCGCCGGCCACCATGCCCCTGCGCGAGGCACCGCCGTATCGGTCGCCGACCGCGCCGCCCCAGGCCCCCTCGTACGCACCTCCGGCGATGCCGGCCCCGCTGGACCCGGTGACCACGACCCTGGTCACCGGTCCACCGGCGATGCCGCCTCCGATCGCGCTGCTCTCGCGGCCCCCGGGCATCACGATCACCCCGGCGATCCCGGCTGCCGTGCTGCAGTCCGCCGACGACGCGTTTCGCGATGACCACCGCGCCGACCCCTCCCAGGTGGCCGCGCGGCACTTCGAGCGGGCGTCGTCGCGCGACCTGCTCGGCGGCTGGGGCTGGACCACCGGCTCCGCGGCGATCGTCGACGATCACGATCACCACGGCGAGATCGCGCGGGCGTCGCGCCGGCGCCTGGTGATCGCGATCGGCGGCGCGATCGGCGTCGTGGCCGCGATCGTCGCCGCCGCGCTGGCGTTCGGCCCCTCGAAGCCCGACGCCCAGCCCCCGGCGCTCGCCACCGCGCTGCCGCCGACCGCCGCGCCGCCGGTCGCCCCCGCCGCGCTCCCGCCGCCCGCCGCGCCACCGGCAGGCCCCGAGCCGGCCAAGCCCGAGGCGGCCGCGATCGCGCCACCGGCGAACCCCGCCCCCGCGCCACCGGCGAGCCCCGAGCCGGCCAAGCCAGAGCCCGCCAAGCTGGTCGCCGCGCCGCGGCCGGCCGAGCCCAAGCCGGCGCCGCGGATCGACGCCAAGAAGCCTGACGCCAAGGCCTCCGAGCGAGCCAAGCGCGCACAGCTCGCGCGATCATCGGCCAAGGCCGCGCCGATCGATCCCTACGGCGCGCCCGCCGGCCGAGGCCGCCCCGATCCGGTGGCGTCCTACCGGACGGGGCTCCAGCAGTACGCGCGCGGCGAGACCACCGCGGCGTTGCTCACGTTCCGCAGCTCTTTGGCCAGCAGCCCGAACTTCGCCGCGACCTGGCGCGGCCTGGGCCTGGTCTACGAGAAGCTCGGCAACCGGAGCCAGGCCCGCAGCGCGTACCGCCGCTATCTCCAGCTCGCGCCCACCGCCCCCGATGGCGAGCAGATCCGCGACCGGATGGAGCGCCTGGGTCCATGACCCTGCGACGTGCGCGCCTCGCCGCCGCGCTGGTCGCGGTGGCGACGCCCCAGCTCGCCGCCGCCGAATCGCACAAGCTGCTGGTGCTGCAGTCCGAGGGCAAGACCGACGCCGCGACGCGCACCAGGATCGACGCGGCGATCTTCAAGCTGGCGCGCGCCGCCGAGCCGCAGGCCGCCGCCGGCGAGCTCACCTACACCGACGCGGCGACCGCGGTCGGCTGCAGGCCCGACTCCGATCGCTGCAAGTCCGAGGTGCTCGGCATGCTCGGCGTCGACGAGATCGTCACGACCACGATCGTCGCCAGGCCGGGCGGGCTCGAGATCGAGGTGCGCCGCTCGGCGCGCGGCGGCTCCACGCGCGACGCCCGGATGCTGCTCGCGACCGGCGCCGCCCCCGACAAGCTCGACGGCATCGCCCCGCTGTTCGGCGAGTCCCAGGTGGCTGAACCGCCGCCGGCCGCGCACCGCGCCTCGATCCCCGGTGGCGACACGACCTCACCGCCGGCGCTGCTGCCTGGACCTACCGCCGCGCCGCCGGCGCCCGGGGCCGTGCCGTTTGAACCGCCGGCGCCGCCCGCGCTCGATGGCCGCACGGCCCGGCAGCGCTACGAGCTCGCCGGCATGCTCGGCGGTGGCACGATGATCGCGCTGGGGGTGGTCCTGTGGGCCCGGGCGGCCAGCGTGCAGCGCGACATCGACAACGCGCCAGCGACGACCCGCGACGATCTCGCCCACCTACATGACCTCGAATCCAAGGGCGACCTCTACGCCGGCGTCGGCAACGGCCTCGCGATCGCCGGCCTCGTCCTCGGCGGCGTCGCGACCTACTTCTACGCCCGGGACCTTCGCGCGAGCCGGACGGCCGCGGCGCGCGTGATGCCCACGGTGCTCGACCGCGGCGCGGGCCTCGTGCTGACGTTCGGAGCCACACCATGACCCACGCGCTCCGTCGGCTCGCGATCCTCTGCGTCGCCGCGATCGGCGCCGCGAGCTGCTCGATCCACCACCGCAGCGGCGAGCTGGCCTGTCAGTCCCAGGCCGACTGCAGCGCGGGCCGCAGCTGCCTCGATGGCGTCTGCGTCGTGACCCTGATCGACGGCGGCATCTCCGGAAGCGGCGACGCCCCGGGCGGCACGGCGCCCCCCGATGCCCCGGCGATTCCACTCGACGCCGTGCCCACGTGCCCGGCGCAGTGCACGGCGTGCGATCCCGGCGCCCTGACCTGCACGATCGACTGTCAGGCCGATCCCGCGGCGTGCACGCAGAAGATCACCTGCCCGCCCGGCTGGAACTGCGACGTCGAATGCACGACCGCGCAGTCGTGCCGCAACGGCGTCGCGTGCGAGGACGCCACCGCCTGCAAGATCAACTGCGCCGGCCAGCAGAGCTGCGCGAACATCGCGTGCAGCGGCGGCGCATGCAGCGTCCAGTGTACCGGACGCGCGTCGTGCAGCGGCGTCACCTGCGGCGAAGGCACCTGCGACGTCGCGTGCACCGCGAACGACTCGTGCGCGACCGTCAGCTGCGGCACCGGCGCGTGCTCGATCGGCTGCGCCGGCAACCGTTCGTGCAGCAACGTGACCTGCGAGGACGCCTGCGCGTGCGACGTCGCCTGCCAGGGCACCGCAGGGTGCGGCGCAGTCACCTGCACCGCCGCAGCCTGCAAGGCTCGGCCCCGCGGCTGCAGCGCCAGCGCCGACCCCGCTTGCAATACCTGCCCGTGAATGATCGGCTCCCCCGAGCCGAGGTCCCGATCGAGCGATCCGCCGCCGCTACTGCGCGGTCTTCGGAGCGTGCGCCGCCGGCTTCTTGACCTTGGCCTTCTTGTGCGCCTTGCGCGCAGCCTTCTTCTTGGGCTTCTTGGAAGCCTTCTTCTTCGCGGTCTTCTGCGTCTGATGCGACGTATCCTTGGGCTCATCGCCGGCGGCAGCCGCCGTGCCAGCGAGGATCGCGACAAGGGACAGAGAGCGAACGAGCGTGCGAAGCATGGTGGGTCCTCTAGGTACTCGATCCATTGTAGCCGGACAACATCTGCGAAATCATCCCTCATCTCACTACTGCGTGCCCGCACGCGCGACGCGCCGCAAGTCCGCCTGGAGCACCGGCTCTCACGGAACAACGCACCGACATTGCAGCGCTTTCGTGCAAGACCACGGCAGTTTTCCTCACGCAGCCCCGCGGGGGCGAAATCGCCGCGCCCGCGGCTGGGTCAAGTTTCGGCGCTAACGGAAATAACTGCACGAAATCGCACCAGATACTACGAACATCTCGGAGATTTCCCTCACGGATCGGCGCGGTGTTCGGCGTACATCTCCCGTCAGCGTCCCCGGTAGCTCCCCCGGTGGCGGCCGGTGGCGTTAGAGTGCCGCCGATGTTCCGCGCCATGTTGTTCGCCTTGGTGGTCCTGGCGGGTTGCCGCCACGACACCGATCCGCCGCCGCTACAGCCCAAGGACGGCGAGCTCCCGCCGCTCCCGCCGTCCTCGGGCACGCCGGTCGGATATTTGATCGACAACGCCAGCCAGCTCCAGCTCCGCGACGATCAGCTCGCGAAGCTCCAGGCGATCGACAAGAGCCTGTCCGCGAAGGACGACCAGATCGACACCCAGCTGCGCATCATCGAGAAGCCCGACGAGGAGCAGGCCGAGAAGGGCAAGCCGGCGCCGCGCCACAACAACGCCCCCGGCGCGCAGATCAAGACCACCCCCGACGCCGGCAAGCTCCACGCGCAGCGCAAGACCAACGACTTCGAAGCGCTGCAGCAGGCGTTCGCGGTGCTCGATCCGGCGCAGCGGGCCAGCGCGCGCGCGCTGCTCCAGGATCGCGGCGTCACCGCGCCGGGCAGCGACCCCAAGCAGCCCAAGCGCTCCAACGACGACGGCACGCCGCTGCCCTGAGCCTCGGCGCTGCGGCCGGCGCGCATCGCCGCGAGATCGCGCTGCACCGCGGGGCCGGGACGCGAGGGCGACGAGCCTCGCGCACCTCCCCGCGCGGCGCGATCCGGGCGTAGAGTCCGGCCGTGCGCAAGCTCATCCTGCTCTCGTGCCTGTTGTCGTCGATGGCCGCCGCAGCGTGCGGCCACCCGTCCAAGCCACCTCAACCCATCGCCGAGCCGCAGGCCCCGCCGCCGCCACCCGCGGCCGCGTCCGAGGCCGCGACGCCACCGCCCGCGAGCGGCGACGCCGCGCTGGTCGCCGAGGCCAAGCAGTTCGTCGGCGAGCTCGATCCGCAGATCCGCAAGCTCACCGTGGCGGCCTCGGAGGCCCAGTGGGCCAACGAGACCGATCTGACGCCAGAGCACGAGGCGCTCACGGCCAAGGCCAACGAGATCCAGAGCGTCGAGCTCACCAAGCTCGTGAAGGCGGCGCGCAAGTTCGAACCGGTGCTCGGCAAGCTCGACGACGATACCCGCCGGCAGCTCCTGCTGCTCCGGTTCCTCGCCCAGCCGGCGCCCGACGATCCGAAGCAGGCCAAGGAGCTCGCCGAGCTCGGCGCCAGGATGGACTCCGAGTACGGCAAGGGCGTGTGCAAGCTGGTCAAGGGCAAGGAGACCTGCAAGGACATCGAGTACTGGTCGAAGCTGCTCCAGAAGGATCGCAAGCCCGACCACCTGCTCACCGCCTGGAAGGCCTGGCACGACGAGGTCGGCCACAAGGAGCGCGATCTGTTCGCCAGGTTCGTCGAGCTCGCCAACGCCGGCGCGCGCGGCATCGGGTTCGCGAACGTCGCGTCGATGTGGAAGTCCGGCTACGACATGCCGGAGGCCGAGTTCGCGGCCCAGACCGACAAGCTGTGGGGGCAGGTCAAGCCGCTCTACGATCAGCTGCATTGCTACACCCGCCGCAAGCTCAACCAGACCTACGGCGACAAGGTCGTCTCCAGGACCGGCCCGATCCCGAGCCACCTGCTCGGCAACATGTGGGCGCAGACCTGGGATTACCTGTACCCCGAGCTCGAGCCGTACAAGGGGGTCGCGCCGATCGACGTCACGCCGGTGCTCGCCAAGAACTACACCGCCACGCAGATGGTGAAGGTCGGCGAGGCGTTCTACACCTCGCTCGGCATGGACCCGCTCCCCGACACGTTCTGGGATCGCTCGCAGTTCACCAAGCCGGCCGACAAGAACGTGGTGTGTCACGCCAGCGCGTGGGACGTCCAGTTCAACAACGATCTCCGGATCAAGATGTGCATCAACCTGAACCAGGAAGATCTCTATACGATCCACCACGAGCTCGGCCACGACTACTACTTTCACTACTACTACAAGCTTCCGATGCTCTATCAGAACGGCGCCAACGACGGCTTCCACGAGGCGATCGGCGACACGATCCAGCTGTCGATGACCCCGGCGTATCTGAAGGAGAAGGGCCTGCTCGCCACCGTGGTCAAGAACGACAAGGCGACGATCAACCAGCAGATGCACGTCGCGCTGTCCAAGATCGCGTTCCTGCCGTTCGGCCTGCTCGTCGACAAGTGGCGGTGGGACGTGTTCTCCGGCGAGGTCTCGCCCGACGCGTACAACCAGCACTGGTGGGATCTCAAGAAGCAGTACCAGGGCGTCGCGCCGCCGGCCCCGCGCGCGCCGACCGACTTCGATCCGGGCGCGAAGTACCACGTCGCGGCCAACGTCCCCTACATGCGGTACTTCCTCGCCGCCGTGCTGCAGTTCCAGTTCCACAAGGCGCTGTGCGACAAGGCCGGCTTCCACGGCCCGCTCTACGAGTGCTCGATCTACGGCAACAAGGACGCCGGCGCGGCCTACATGCGGATGCTGTCGCTGGGCGCGAGCAAGCCGTGGCAGGACGCGCTGTTCGAGCTCACCGGCACCCGCGAGATGGACGCCTCGCCGATCCTCGAGTACTTCGCGCCGCTGAACGGCTGGCTCACGCAGCAGAACAAGGGCCAGCAGTGCGGCTGGTGAGCCCGCCGCGGCGATCCGGGGCCCGGCCAACGCGTTTTTCCGCCTCGGGTTCGTCTCGGCGTTGAACGCCGGGCTCGCCACGGATCATCGCGGACAGCACACGCTCCCCTCGCTGGCGATCGGCGCCCCCGCGGGGGACACGACGTCGCCCAGCGGCGGCTTGCCGCTCGGGCAGACGTAGCCCGGGCGGTGGGTGGCGCCGTCGCCGATATCCCCCACGACCTGCCCGGCCTGGGCCTCGCACTGATCCGGCGTGACGGGGCTGCCGGGAGCGCCGGCCCGGTGCTCGAGCGGCGCCTTGGTGGGATCATCGATCGGGGTGACCTGCCGCGGCGGCTGCGAGCCCGCGCAGCCGACCAGCATCGCCCCGCAGATCATCAGGATACGCATGCCAGACTTTACATGATCTGCCGCTGCGGCCAACCTGCCCGGCACCGCGGTCGACGTGGTCAATGCGGCGCTGCCAGCACGATCGCCACCGTGACGCCGCGCCGCGTACCGAGGCTGATCCGCGTGCCCGGGGGCGCCTCCACCAGCGCCCGCCACCGCCCGCTGTTCACGCCGGAGACGTCGATGCCGTCGCAGCTCGTGATGACATCCCCGCTCTGCAGCGCGGTTCTGGCGGCCGGGCCCACGGGGTCGATCCAGCTGATCTGGTACTGCGTTTGCTCTACCGGCGTATCGGCGGGCTGTTCGGCGAAGTGCAAGCCCAGATCGCCTTGCGGGTCGCCGGGCTTGAGCCGCCACTTCAGCAGGCCGAGGTCGCCGACGTCCACCGTGCCGGTTCGATCGCGGATCGAACGACGTAGAACGGCGCGTAGTCGCCGCCGTTGCCCTGGGGGACCCCGCGGATGCCGATTTGCCCGCCGGGCACGCCGGCTACCGAGAATCTGCCGGTGTCCGCGCTGAGGCTACCGCGATCGGCGTCGACGATGACCGGGCCGGCGCCGCCGCGCGCTCGCTCGGCGAACACGTACATCCCCGCGACCGGCTTCTGGGTACCGTACTCGACGAGCCGGCCGGTCACGGTGATCAGCGGATCCAGGGTGACGTCGACGCCGGTCTTCACCTCGGCCTCCTGGAGGTCGACGGTGACGGCGCGCTGGCTGCCATCACCCGTCACGACGATCTCGAAGTGACCCGCCGGTAGATCGCGGAGCACGTAGCTGCCGCCGCTCCGGTAGAAGCTCTCGTCGCGCTCGTAGCCCGTCCTGGCATCCCGCAGCGCGACCGTGAGCTCGCTGGGCGGCGGACCGCCCTCGCGTCGCGCCATGCCCTGGATCGAGCCGGTGGGCTTGATCTGCAGCCTCGTAACCGCGCCGACGGCGACGTGCTCGGCGATCGCTTCGCCACCGCCCTTGCGGTACGCGCGCAGCGTGTAGGCACCGGGAGCCAGCCGCGAGATCGCAAAGCCGCCATCGGACGAGGTCAACACCGGCGCCGCGGCCCCCCACCAGTCGTCGCGCGTGCTCGCGGCGCTCGAGCCCTGCGCACCCGCAGCATCGGACTCTCGGCTCGCCGACACGAACGCATCTCCGACCGGGTTGCCCGCTGCATCGACCACACGGCCCTTGATCGTTCCGCGCTGGGACTCCACGACCAGCGTGACGGTCGCCGTCTGCCCGGCGCGTACCGTGACCATCTCACCCTGCTTGGCGTCATCGGTGGTACCCGGCCTGCGTAGCGGTGCGCCCAGCGCGCGCAGCGCGGTGACCTGGTAGTCGCCGGCGCGCAGCGACTCGAACGAGAAGCCGCCGCTGGCATCGGACTTGACGTAGTTCACGCCGAGCCGGATCGTCCCTTCGCCCGGCAGCATCGCGAGGATCTGGACGTCGCTGACCGGCGCTCCCGCGGGATCGGGCCGCCGCCGAGGTCCAGGACCACGCCGGTGATCTCGACGCCACCGCGCCGCAAGATCAGGTCAACGCCGGTCCGTGACTCGCCCGCGGCGAGCGGAAACGCCCGTCGCGGGGAACCAGGAGTTGGCTGAAATACCGCCGGGCGAAACTGCCGCGCGGCGGCGTGGACTTCATAGTCCGCCGCGATCAGGTTGCGGAGCTCGTAGCGGCCGTTGCCATCGCTGGTCGCGCAGATCGGCGCCTGGGTGACCGCGCTCGCCAGGTTCGCCGAGCTTGCGTCGGCGCACACGCGGGCTGCCGCGATCGGCGCCTTCGCCTCGTCGCGGATCGTCCCGGCGATCGATCCCTGAGCCCCATGCGCCTGGGTGCGGCGATCGGCCGGCCCGCGCGCCGACCCGATGGCTACAGACGGCCGTGGTGCAGCCGTGCTTCCTTGCATGGCCCGCCACGAAGCTGCGGTGCCGAAGCGACTGAACAACCAGACAGCCACCGCTGCCACGATTGCCACAGCGACGACCACCGCGATCCTGCCACGACGCTTCACGCATACTCCTTGTTGCCGAGGCAATGATCAATAACACAGCCTCACCGCCCACCGAACCTCGAGGTGGTTCGCGAAGACATGCGTCGTCGCATGGCGGAACCCGGTGTTCTGGTCGACCCGCCGAGCTCATCGGGCGTCTACGGCTGGTCGTGTGTATCCGCCCGTGTGTATCCTCACGGCCGCGGTCGGCCGTGCACCGGCGCGAGGGGCCGCGTCGCGCCATGATCGACACCCATTGTCACCTCGACCTCGCTGCGTTCGACGCCGATCGCGACGCCGTGGTCGCCCGCGCCGCCGCGGCCGGCGTCACCGGTATCCTGGTCCCGGCGATCCGGCCGCGCACCTGGGACGCGCTCGGCGCGCTGGCCCGTCAGCACGCCGCCGCCGGCGTGCGCGCCGCGTTCGGCATCCACCCGCAGATCGTGCCCGCGCTCGACGCCGATGAGCTCGCGGGCGATCTGACCGCGCGGCTGATCGCGGCGGCGGCCGCCGCCCCGGCGATCGGCGAGTGCGGTCTCGACGGCGGCACGGATGCACAGCCGTTGCAGGAGCAGATCTTTCGCGCCCACATCCGCGCCGCCCGCGCGACCGGCAAGCCGCTGCTGATCCACGTGCTGCGCGCCCACGACGCCGCGCCCCGGATCCTGCGCGAGGAAGGCCGGGTCACCGGCGTCCTGCACAGCTACTCGGGCGGCGCCGACCTGGTCCCCATCTACCGCGACCTCGGCCTCGCGTTCTCGTTCGCCGGCCCGGTCACCTACGCCAACGCGCGGCGGCCGATCGCCGCGGCCCGCGCGGTCCCCGCCGAGCTGCTGCTCGCCGAGACCGACGCGCCGGACCAGGCCCCGCGACCGCACCGCGGCCGGTCCGAACCGGCGTTCCTCGCAGACGTGATCGCCGGCCTGGCCGCCGCCCGGAGCGCGCCCGCCGCAGAGCTCGCCGCGCTCACCACAGCCAACGCCCGGCGGATCTTCGCCGCCTGGTGACCAGCGCGCCCGCTGCTCTGGCGGCGCGGTCAGCCGGGGGAGCGGTTTGGCACCGAGGACGACGCGGAGTAGGGTAGCGGGCGTGACGCATCGCAGATTCGACCGGACCGCTCGCTTGCTCGGCGACGAGGGGGTCGCGCGGCTCGAGCGCTCCACGGTGACCGTGTTCGGGATCGGCGGGGTCGGCGCGTTCGCCGCCGAGGCGCTGGTGCGCAGCGGCGTGGGCCGCGTGATCCTCGTCGACTACGACCGGATCTGCGTCACCAACGTCAACCGCCAGATCCACGCGCAGAAGGGCACGCTCGGCAAGCCCAAGGTCTTGGTGATGGCCGAGCGGCTGCGGCAGATCAACCCCGACGCGACGATAGAGGCCCGCGCCGAGTTCTATGGGCCGGAGTCGTCGGCCCGCTTGCTGGTGCCCGAGCCCGATGTCGTGGTCGACGCGATCGACAACATGGCGGCGAAGATGCACCTGATCGCGACCTGCCTGCGCGACCAGCTGCGCCTGGTGTCGGCGATGGGGGCCGCCGCGAGGATGGATCCCACGGCGGTGCGCGTCGGCGACCTGTCGGAGACCCGGGTCGACCCGTTCGCGCGCGATCTGCGCAAGCACCTGCGCCGCAAGCACGCGATCGATTGCACCCGCCCGCTCGGGGTGTGGGCGGTGTTCTCCGAGGAGACGCCGATCGCGCCGCGCGAGCTCGCCTACGACGACGGCGCGTTCCGCTGCGTGTGCCCGGGCGGCGACAACGGCGTGAACGACTGCGAGCACCGCAACCGCGTCGAGGGCTCGGTGGCGTTCGTCCCCGCAGCGTTCGGCGCCGCGGCGGCGTCGCTGACCGTGAAGCTGCTGTGCGGGCTGGCGATGCCGCGGCCGCTGGTCGACGCCGAGGCGCCCCGGCCGCAGCGCCCGAGCCGGGGCGCGCCGGCCGCGCCGGTGGCGCCGGTCGCGGCCGACTGACACCGCCGGCCTGCGGCGCGCCGCCTCTGGCTACGGCCTGGGCAGCTCGGTCTGCAGGCGCTGGATCAGCTGCTTGACGTGGTCATCGGCGTCGAGCCGCAGCAGGTGCTGCGCCGCCGCGCCGGTCGGCGACGAGACGATCACCTGGGTCCCGGCGTGCTTGCGCTGGATCAGCTGGTCGACCATCGCGTCGAGCTGGTCGCGCGGGAACGGGTCGAGCAGGTCGCGCACGAGGATCACGTCGTAGGTCGGCGCCGGCGGCGCCGGATCGAAGCCGATCCGCCAGGACCTGAGCCGGACGGCGTGGCGCTCGGCGCGAAACACCCCGAACCGCAGCGCGTTGCTATCGAGATCGGCGAGCGTGACGTCGAGCCCGGCGCGCGCCAGCGGGATCGCCGTGAGCCCGGTGCCATCGCCGACGTCGAGGATCGTCTTCGACGCGTACCGGGCGCGCAGGTCCTCGACGAGCGCGAGGTCGGCCGCGCGCTGCTCGGCGCGCCACAGGTGCCACGCGCCGAGCTCGAAGATCGGGCTCGAGGTGTGCTTGTAGAACTCGGCGATCCGCGCCGGCGTCATCGGGCCGCGGTGCTCCCAGATCTCCCATTCCTCGGTGAGCGCCGCCGGGCCCTTGCGCAAGAGCGCGCGGACGTCGTCGGCGGTGTTGTTGGTGAACGCGGCCGCGTCCGCCACGTACTCGTCCTGCGCCTCGTGCGCGGTCGGACCGCGACGACCGCAGCCCAGGCCGCACAGGATCAGCCACGCGCCCAGCACGCGGCGGCCGCGACGCGCCTGGCACGAGCGCTTCATCGCGTGGAGTATATTCTCGCGGCGATGAGTTTGCGCGTCTGGTCCGGGCATCGCCGCACTCCGGACCGACCGACCGCGATCGGCGTGCACATGGGTGTCGGCTGGCGGAGACACTGTGTGGTAAGGGATCGCCATGATCACCAAGGGCCAGAAGATCCCGTCCGTTACCATCAAGCAAGCCACCGCGGAGGGCGTCTCGGACGTCGATCCGGCGGTGCTGTTCGCGGGCAAGAAGGTCGTCATGTTCACGCTGCCCGGCGCGTTCACGCCGACCTGCTCGCAGAAGCACCTGCCCGGCTATGTCGCCAAGCTGCCCGAGCTCAAGGCCGCGGGCGTCGACCTGGTCGCCTGTCTGTCGGTCAACGACGCCTTCGTGATGAAGGCGTGGGCGGAGCAGCACGACGCGCTCGGCAAGATCGTGATGCTCGCCGATGGCAGCGCCACGTTCAGCAAGGCGCTCGGCATCGACAGCGACTTCTCGAACTACGGCATGGGCGTGCGCGCGGCGCGCGGCGTCCTCACGTTCGACAACGGCGTGGTCTCGTCGATCGAGATGGAGGCCCCGGGCAAGTTCGAGGTCTCGAGCGCCGAGTCCTGTCTGATCGGCCTCAAGAAGTAACTTCCGCGTTCGTCCGGTGCTACCGTCGGGCGTCGTGGCACCGCCGCTGTTCCATCGCCTCCTGATCGCCAACCGCGGCGAGGTCGCCGTTCGCGTCGCGCGCGCCTGCGACAAGCTCGGCATCGTGTCGGTGTTCGCCGCCAGCGAGGCCGATCGCGACGCGGCGTACTTGCGCGGCCGCGAGGTCGTCGTGCTCGGCCCCAGCCGCGCCGCGCACAGCTACCTCGACGTCGAGCGCGTCGTGCAAGCGGCGGTGCAGTCGCGCGCCACGGCGCTGCACCCCGGCTGGGGGTTTCTGTCCGAGAACCCGCTGCTCGCGACCTTGTGCGCCCAGCACGGCGTCACGTTCATCGGCCCGCCGCCGCAGGTCACCCAGCTCATGGGCTCGAAGACCCGCGCCAAGGCGGCGATGCGCGCCGCCGGCCTCGCGGTGATCCCCGGCAGCGACGGCGTGCTCGGCTCGGTCGACGACGCGCGCCGGGTCGCGGCGCAGGTCGGCTTCCCGGTGCTGTTCAAGGCGGAGAACGGCGGCGGCGGCCGCGGCATGCGGATCGCCCGCGCGGCGGACGAGGTCGACGCCGCGTACGCCGAGGCCCAAGCCGAAGCGCGCGCGGCGTTCGGCGGCGATCGGGTCTACCTCGAGAAGCTGATCGAGGGCGGCCGCCACGTCGAGATCCAGATCCTCGCCGATAGCTACGGCCGCGCCGTCCACCTGGGCGAGCGCGACTGCACGGTGCAGCGCAACCACCAGAAGCTGATCGAAGAGAGCCCCGCGCTGGCGATCAGCGCCGAGCTGCGCGCCCAGACCTGCGAGGCCGCCGCGCGCGCCGCGGCCGCGGTCGGCTACGCCGGCGCCGGCACGATGGAGCTCCTGCTCGACGGCGACGCGCTGCGTTTCATGGAGATGAACTGCCGCCTGCAGGTCGAGCACACGGTCAGCGAGCAGCGCACCGGCAGGGACCTCGTCGCCGCGCAGATCGAGATCGCGGCCGGCCGCCCGCTGACCTGGCGCCAGGCCGACATCGCGCTCGACGGCCACGTGATCGAATGCCGGATCAACGCCGAGGACCCGGCCGACGCGTTCCGGCCCGGCCCGGGCACGATCACCCGGTGGCGACCGCCGAGCGGCGACGGCATCCGCGTCGATACCCACGCGTCCGAGGGCTACGTCGTGCCGCCGTTCTACGACTCGCTGATCGCCAAGGTGATCGTCCACGCCGCCGATCGCGACGCGGCGATCACGCGCATGATCGAGGCGCTCTCCGCGTTCGAGGTCGCCGGCGTGCCGACGACGATCCCGATGCACCTGGCGATCTTGCAGAGCGCGGCGTTCCGCGCCAACCGCTACGACACCCGCTCGATCCCGGGCTGGCCGCCGGGCTGACCGGCGCTCGCCTGCGGTCCTGGGGCTCGAGCGGCGCGTAGCTCGGTGCGAGGAGTCAACGCAGCGATCCGGCAATCTCGGCGCCGCGGTACCCGGGTTGCCAGACCGCAGCGCCCTGCGACCGAGGCGCGGATCTTTACCGGTCTTTGCCATCGCGAGGCCGCGAACGCCGGGGCCAGCTGGGGCAGATTGCCGGCCCATGATGACGAGAGAGATGGTTTGCGTGGCGGCGCTCGCAGGAGCGGTTCTCTCCGGGTGTGCCAGCGACAGCGAGGAAGCGCCGCAGAAGGCCCCCGGCGTGACCCGGATCAGCTGTTCGCTGACCCTCGCGGTCAGCCACTTCAGCTAAGAGGTCGGCGATGCCGGCCGGATGCTGATCGTCAGCCCGGGCCAGGTCAACGAGGCGACCCTGGAGCGCGTGAGCGCGCCGTCAGGCACGATCTACGGCACCTGGATCAACATCGACCAGGTCCAGAACGGGATCTCGCTCCACGGCGAGATCACGTTCCAGCCCAGCCTGGTGAGCTTGACCGCGACCTGCTCCGGGGCCGACAAGACCGCACACGCGCACGTCAGCAGCCCCGCGACGATCACCGACACGACGGTCGACATCCTGCAGGCCGACGCTGACCTCGAGTACTCGAACTGAGAGGTCGATCAGACCCAGCGATCCGCGCCGCGCAGGCCGCACACGCCGCGGCGGATCGCCCGGGCGCGGTTCATCGCCGAGGGCACGGTCAAGAGCCACGGGTCCCGCATCCTGACCGGGATGGCGGTCCGCGACCGCGCGGCAGCCGTGCTCAAGGCGGCGGAGCGCGGCCTGCGGAAAGCCTGCGCCCGCCCCGGCGCGCGCCGCGGGCGCAGTTCTGATAGCGTCGGCGGCGATGGCGTTTGTCCCGCTGGTGCCGATCGGAGATCCGCTGACCAAGCTCGTCGACGAACGCACCGTCGCCGAGCAGCGGGCGACGCTCGGCGCGCTCGAGCACAAACTGCGCGAGCGGCGGCGCGAGGTCGAGGCCGGCTGGGGGCCCGCGTACATCGAGCGCGTCCACAAGAAGGCCAAGCTCACGGCGCGCGAGCGGCTGGCGCTGCTCGCCGACCCGGGCACCCGCACGTTCGAGGTCGGCACCTTCGTCAACTACGGCGAGGTGTTCCCCGGCGGCGAGAGGTCGCCGGGCGCCGGCGTGATCACCGCGTTCGCCCGCATCGAGGGTCGCTGGTGCATGGTGATCGCCAACGACAACACCGTGGCGTCGGGCGCGTGGTGGCCGCGCACCCCCGAGAAGATCCAGCGCGCGCAGACCATGGCGCTGCGGCTGCGCGTGCCGGCGATCTACCTGGTCGACTGCAGCGGGCTGTTCCTGCCCGAGCAGAGCAAGAGCTTCCCCGGGGCGCGCGGCGCCGGCCACATCTTCAAGATGAACAGCCTGCTGTCGGCCGGCGGCGTGCCGCAGATCGCCGGCGTGTTCGGCGACTGCATCGCGGGCGGCGGCTACATGCCGATCATCTCCGACCGCGTCTACATGACCGAACAGGCCTACATGGTGATCGCCGGCGCGGCGCTGATCAAGGGCGCCAAGAGCCAGAAGATCACCTCGCTCGATATCGGCGGCCCCGAGGTCCACGTCCACCAGTCGGGCGCGGCTGACGTCCGGGTTCCGGACGACGAGACCCTGCTCGCCTGCATCCGGCGCGACGTCGCCCGGCTGCCGTCGAGCGGCGCGGGCTACTACCGCGGCGAGCTGGCCGCGATGGATCCGCGGTTCCCCGCCGGCGAGCTCGCGGGCCTGTTGCCGGCCGATCACCGCGAGGCCTACGATGCCTACCAGGTGCTGGCCCGGCTGGTCGATCAGTCGCTGTTCTGGGAGGTCATGCCGGAGGTCGGCGAGGAGATGATCTGCGGCGTCGGCCGGATCGCGGGGCTCTACGCCGGGTTCGTGATCAACCGCCAGGGCCTGGTCGGCGACCCCGAGGACTCGGCGAAGCGGCGCCCCGGCGGCATCCTCTACCGCGCCGGCATCGCCAAGATCAGCGCGTTCTCGCGCGCCTGCAACGATGACGGCCTGCCGCTGATCTGGCTGCAGGACATCAGCGGCTTCGACATCGGCCGCGAGGCCGAGGCCCACGGCCTGCTCGGCTACGGCAGCTCGCTGATCTACACCAACTCCACCAACACCACGCCGATGTTCACGGTGCTGCTGCGCAAGGCCTCGGGCGCCGGCTACTACGCCATGAGCGGCTTGCCCTACGATCCGATCGTCCAGCTCTCGACCAGCCTTGCGCGGCTCAGCGTCATGGAGGGCCGCACGCTCGCGCTCGCGGCGTTCAACACCAAGCTCGACGACGACTTCCAGATCCTCGCGACCGATCCGGCGGAGCGCGCCCGGATCGAGAGCGAGATGCGCGACACCGAGGCCCGGATCGAGCGCGACATGGACCCGTTCGTCGCGGCCCGCCAGATGGACACCGACGAGATCGTCCTGCTGGGCGAGCTGCGCGACTACCTCGCGGCGCTGGTCGAGATGGCCTACCAGAGCACCGGCTACCGCCGGATCAAGAACCCACGGATCTGGTCGATGCACGATCTGCGCGTGCTGGTCGGCGGTGGCCGATGAAGCGGCCGGGCCGGATCCACGCCCCCGAAACCGAGGCCCTGGCGGTCGTCGGGCCGCCCTCGCCGACCGGCGCGCTGATCGAGCTGCGCGCCCCGATGCCGGGCCTGTTCGCGCCCTCGATCGCCCAGGGCGATCTGGTCACCGCCGGCGGCACGATCGGCGACCTCGTCGTCCTGGGCCGGGCGACCGGCCTGCTCGCACCGCGCCTGGCGGGGGCCACCGCGGTCGCCGGCATCGCGGTGCGGACCAGCGGCACCGGCGTCCTCGCGGTCGCCTACGGCGACTTCCTGGTCGCGCTCGACCCCGCCTTCCACCTGGGCAGCGAGGCCGCCGTCGCGCAAGGTGACGCCGCGGCGGCCGCCGACGGCGTGGCCGGCCTGGTGTTCCGCGCGCCGACCAGCGGCCGGTTCTACGGTCGCTCCGCGCCGGACAAGCCGCCGTTCGTCGAGCCGGGCACCTCGCTCACCCCGGGCGCCACGATCTGCCTGCTCGAGGTCATGAAGACGTTCCACCGCGTCACCTACGGCGGCGCGGGCCTGCCGGACACCGCCCGCGTCACCCGCGTGCTGGTCGCCGACGGCGCCGACGTCAACGCGGGCGATCCGCTGCTGGCGCTCGAGTAGCGGCGCTGCGCTCGCCGGCACACAGGGTCGACCAGAATACGTTCGGCCGCTTGGGGCGACGGTCCCATTCCGGATGCTTGCGAGGCTGGCGCCGGCTCGGAGCGCTCGTTCTGATCGACCCTCTCAGTACGTGATGTACGGGCCGCTCGTGCCGACGACCTCCTCGACGTCGGCCTCGTCGTCGATCACCGCAGGCGCCGCCAGCGCGCCCTGCAGCACGAAGATCTTGACCGCCGACGCCGGGATCCTCGCATTCGGCGCGATCCGTCGCAGGATCGAGAGCACGTTGCGCTGGATGTCGTCCACCTCGGTAACTGCGGGCCCCGGCTTGATAATCTTGCCGATCCAGCGTTCCTTGTCCTTCTCGTCGCCGATCTCCATCACCCGAAGAAACTCCTCGGAGCTCCCATCGAAGTACTTCTTGTCGCCGGGCTTCGACAGCGCCAACCCCTCACGGAGCTTGCTGTCGATCTTCGTGGCAAAAAACAGGGACGTGCTCTTGTCGAGTTTCATGGGGGTCCATCCGCAAACGAATCGGCTGGTTCGGGGACAAGGATTCGAACCTTGATGAGCAGCTCCAAAGGCTGCTGTCCTACCATTAGACGATCCCCGATCGGACCCAAACGTTACCGCAGCGCGGTCCGCGCGGCTAGCGATGTTGCTGATTTCGTTGGGAGCTTGCGACGAATCCAGCCCGGTCGAATGAGATTCGGCTGTCTCGACAACGCCACCCGGCCCGCCCCCGGTCGATCGTTGCGACCGGTGCCGCGCTGCTCGCAGCCACCGCGACGCGGCCGCGCGTCGAGATCCCTGCTGCCCCCCTTGCCTAAACCGCGTCGAGCCTTTAGGTTCTCGGCCCTTGGCGGGGTAGCTCAGGGGTAGAGCAGGGGTCTCATAAGCCCTTGGTCGGCAGTTCAAATCTGCCCTCCGCCACGACTGATTCGACGACGAGTGACGCTTGGCTTCGGCCAGGAACCAGCCGAGGCGAGCCGCCGGGATCGGCTTCGGCCGGCAAAGCACCGCCAGCACGGCCTGAAGGCGCCCTGGATCGGGCCGGCATCCGTCACGAGAACGACGCTGCCAAGCGACACCGGCAGGACCGCAGGTGTGACGAGCGCGCTGTCGGCGGCCAGTTCGCGTGCGGCCTCCGGCCGGAACAGAATCACTTCACGAGGCTCCGCTTCACCTCGCTCCACGGGATACCGGGAACGCCGTCGCGAGCCTGCTGCGCCCGACGCCGGATCTCGTCTTCGTCGTCGACCGAGATGCCGGGAGGCGGTTCGAGGCGAAGGCCAGGCCGTCCCGATCCTGGTCCGCCGCATCGCGGCCACGCGCAAGCTACCCTGCACCATCCTGCCACCGATCCGCCAACCGCGGACGACCACCATCAAGCCCGGCGAGCTCGAACGCGCCGTGACCTTGCTCGGCAACAAAGTCGGCGACGACGGCGCCATCCTCGTGCTGCTCGACGCCGATGACGACCTCGCGTGCGCGCTGGCCCCCGCTCTCCTCACCCGCGCTCGCGCCGCGCGGCCCGATCGACGCATCTGCGTCGTCCTCGCAGTTCGCGCGTACGAAGCCTGGTTCGTTGCATCGGCAACTTCGCTTCGCGGCCGACCCGGGCTGCCCGACAGTCTCGCACCACCACCAGATGCAGAGGCCATTTGCGACGCCAAAGGCTGGCTCGGCGCGCGGATGCGTAGCGGCTACAGCCCGACCATCGATCAACCAGCACTCTCCTCCTTATTCGACCTCCAGCTGGCTCGCGTCACGACCTCGTTCGACAAACTCGTCCGCGATCTCACGTGGCTGCTTACGCCCACGGTGTCGCAGGTGTGAACACCGCGCGTTCGGCCGCTGCACCGAGGGCGCAGCGCCCATCGCGATTCGCGAAGCCACCGAGCTACGGCGACGTACCGACGTACCGATCGCGCATGTGCTCCCAGGCCGAGTGTGCGTTGGGCGTCAGCGAGGTCGCCCGCTGGTCCGGCGTGAGAGCTCCGGAACGGGCTTGCCGCGTTGAGTCCGTCGATCAGCACCTGAGCGAGTGAGCCCGAGGTCGCCGCTGTAGGAAAAGCATCGCACCGCAAGCGACGTAGCACGCCGACCTGGCAAGTTGCGCGCACGCTTATGCTTGCGCGCAAAGGCCTTGTGCGAGTCGGAGAGCGCCCGGTAGGGTGCCGCGCATGAGTGAGCGTGGCGGGCCAGGTGGGACACTTCGCGTGGACGAGTCTCAAGAGGATTGCGCGTTCTCCGCCGTCGATGCCGCGTGCCGCGGCGATCTGCGGCAGGCGATGAGGTTTGCCCGACCGTCCGCCCCATGCAGCGGCCCGGACGGTTTGTTCGAAGCTGAACCGCATCCGTTCTCTCGCCCGAGCGAATGTCGTTTCTCGGGGGACGTGGGCATGTTCACAGGTAGGAACGGAAGGAGCGGTATGATTCGCACTCCCGCGCGTCAGGAAGACCACGGGAATCCAGCGTGGCGGCGCGTCCCGCGCGGCGATGGAGACCGCGCGCGATGACCACGACGCTATCGAACGCTCCGCTCTCTGGACGCCCGCGGTTGATCTCGCTCTCGCGCACCGGGCGCTGGCTCCTGGTCTCGCGCAGCGGCGCGGTGGATCTGCACGACCTGCTCGGCACGATGCCCGCGCGAAGACTGCCGGCGTTCGACGGCCCGGCGGAGTTCGTTGGAGGGGAGATCTGGGCCCTCGATGGCGACGCGCTCGCGCGGATCCTGCCGCGGGATCTGAAGAGCCTTCCATCGCACGCGTCCATTCCTGGTCCGGTGACGAGCATCCTCGCCGGCTTCGGCGAGGTGTGCAGCGACGCGCTGATCTCCGGGGCCGCCGCCTGCCGCATCACCGTCAAGACCGGCGAGCCCATCGCCCATCCGGTGGAGGAGCTGGCCGACGGCGAGCAGGTCGTCGCGCTCTACGGATCGCGGATCTACGTGGCCGGTCGCCGCACGCTGCGGGCGCTCGATCGACGACCGCTCTGGAAGATCGGCCAGCTCGATGGCGACGCGGTTGCGGCGAGCGTCTTGTTCGGGGGACGCAGCCTCGCGCTGCTGCTGCGGGGCGCCAAGGGGGACGTCGTCCTGGTGCTGAGCAACGATCGACGCGTCCACCAGATCGCGGTACCCCGCACGCGGTGCTGGGCGGTGGCCGAGCAGCTCGGCCACGCGTTCCTGCTCCTCGAAGAAGATCAGGCGATCCTCCGGGTAGACCTGCGCTACGGTCGCATCGCGGCCAGCGGTCGCGCGCCGTTCGCCGCCGCCGAGCTCGCGGTCGACCAGGACGGCCGCCACGCCGTGCTGGCGAGCGTGGATGGCCGGGAAATCGCGCAGATGTCGACGGCCGCGCTGCTGCAGCCCGTGGCACCACCAGCCCGCGAGGACGCACCGTCCGCCGAGGCCGACGAGACCCGCGATGCGTCGGCACGCGACGCCGAAGCATCGACCGGCGCGATCCTCACCGCCCCGGAGCGCGTGCCGGTCGATGCGCTGGTCGCTGAGCCAGCAGGCGACGAGCCGACGTCCGAGGATCCGCCGCCGGCGCCGCGCCCCGTCGTTGTGCCCGACGACCTGCCGCTGGCGCTGGGGACACCGCTCGGCCGCGCGAAGACGGAATCGAGCTACGCGACCGCACGTGCGCACCTGGATGCGTTGCTGGAGATCGTGGCGGCGCGCACGGCGCTGGCGATCGCCACCGCCTGGAACAGCGGGCGGCTGAGCCCGAATGCGACGAGACGCCCCTACGAGCTCGAGGTCGAAGCCCTGCTCGGTGGCTCGGGCGGCTTTGCCGTGGACAAGCTGGAAGGCACGCTGGCGCGCATGAACCAGCGCCTGGACGAGGCCACGGTGCGCGCCAGCGCCAGCTCCGCGAATGGCACCGAGCTGCCGTTTCCGGCGCTGGTCCACGAGCTCCAGCTGTCCGACGTCGCTGCGCAGATCGTGCTGGTCGTGGCCGCGCCCGGGCTGAGCAGCGAGATCGCTCGGCTGTACAGCGTCTTGTCCAACGACTCGACGCGACCGCTCGTGGACCGCGCGCTGATCGAGCAGATCGTCGCCGGAGATCGCACCACCTTGCGCGACCAGATCGCGTGCGAGCTGGCGGCCGATGCGACCCTGGTGCGCCACGGCGTGATCCTGGTCGACGTGGGACAGCCGTCGCTGTTCAGCGGGCTGGCGGTGTCGGAAGCCCTGCTCTATCGACTCTGCGGGCTGGCGCCGGTTCGCACCGACGCAACCTCGGTCGTCCGATCCGCGGACACCTCGCTCGACGCGCTGCAGATCCCGGCCGAGACCAAGCGCGAACTGGTGATCGCGCTCGCCGCCCCGACGGCCAACGACGCGCCCCTTCGGCTGGTGGTGCGTGGCCGACGCGGTAGCGGCCGGCACAGCGTGGTGGCGGCGCTCGCGGCGCGGCTCCAGCGCGAGATCGTGGCCATCGACATGACCCGGTTCCCCCGCGGCCGGTTCGAGGTCATCGCGGCGCTGCGCACGGCGCTGTTCCGCGCGCGCATGCACGGCTTCATTCCGGTGCTGAGCGGGCTCGAGCTGCTCGAGCCGACCGAGACCGAGCTGCGCGAGGCCGTCTACCAGGTGCTGCGCCAGCACCCCGGTCCCGTCGTTGTCCGTACCACGCCGGAAGCGGACCTTCCGATGGATCCGGGCTACGTGCCGGTGACCCTGCCGCCGCTGCTCGAGACCGAGCGAGCGCGCGCGTGGCACCAGATGCTGGCCGAAGCCGGGTTGACCGCCAACGCCGACCACTTGGCGGCGCGGTACCGGATCGGGCCCGGCGTGATCCGCAAGGTGCTTCGCCCGCAGGTGGCGCGCAGCGCGGTGGGCGGCGACGTCACGAATGTGCTCGATGACCGGGTTCGCCAGCACGTGGCGTCGCGGCTGCAGCGCGTCGCCAAGCGGGTCGAGCGCACGGCCCGCTGGGAGGACGTCGCCCTGCCCGAGGACTCGCTCGACAGCCTGCGCGAGTTCATCGGCCGGGCCCACCAGCGCCGCACCGTGTACGAGACCTGGGGCTACGACGAGAAGCTGACCTCCGCCCGTGGGCTGACCGCGCTGTTCTATGGACTGCCCGGGACCGGCAAGACCATGGTCGCCGGCGTCATCGCCAAGGAGCTCGGCCTCGAGCTGTATCAGGTCGACCTGGCGCGCGTGGTCTCCAAGTGGGTTGGCGAGACCGAGAAGAACCTGGCGGAGGTGTTTGACGCCGCGGAGGAGGGTCAGGTCCTGATCTTGTTCGACGAGGCCGACTCGCTGTTCGCCAAGCGCACCGACGTGCGGACGTCGAACGATCGCTACGCCAATCTCGAGGTCAACTACCTCTTGCAGCGACTCGACACGTTCGAGGGCGTGGCGATCTTGACCTCGAACCTCGACGGCGCGATCGATCCAGCGTTCAAGCGGCGGCTGTCGCTGCGGCTGCAGTTCCCGTTTCCCGACGAGGAGACGCGCGTGCGCTTGTGGGCCGGTCACGTCACGTCCAAGACGCCCACGGCGGGTGACTTCGACTTTCCCGAGCTGGCGCGCAAGTTCCCGCTGTCGGGTGGCTACATCCGCAACTGCGTACTTCGTGCGGCGTTCCTGGCGGCGCATGACGGCCGGCCGATGCGCCAGGACGACCTGCTGCGCGCCGTGCAGCTCGAGTACCGCGAGATGGGCAAGCTGTCGACCAGCAGTCGGCTCGAGTGAACCGATGACGGTCACGAGGACGATCACGAGGACGACCAAGCAACGGACGCGACGCCTGGCGTCGTGGGTCGACCTCATGGCGCGGATCGCCGACGGCAGGGGAGCAGCGGGCGAGTCATGAGCGACATCGAGCGCAAGCGAACGCGAACCGTCGACGATGAACCGGCCCGGGATACCCGTGGGAAGCTGCCCGGCCGGCGCGGGGTAGGCCCGAGCGGCTCGAGCGAACAGGACGCCTCGCCCGAGATGCACGCCGTCGAGACGACCGGCGGCGCCGCGCGTCCGACCGGCGATGGTGCCTGGGAATTCGATGACCGCCTCCAGGCCGCCATGGGGCTTGGCCGGCCCACGCCCGCGCCAGCCGGACCGGTTCGCTCGGCCAACGCCGCTTCGGCCGAGTACGCGGGCCCACGCGAGGGCGGCGAATCCGCGGTCCAGATGCGCGCCACGGAGCTGCGGCCGGGCGGCGACGGCGCCTGGGAATTCGATGACCGCCTCCGCGGCGCGATGGGGCTTCGCCGGTCCACGCCCGACGCGCGCACGCCCGCCGGACCGGTTCACTCGGCCGACGCCGCTGCGGCTGACCGCGAGGCCAGCGAATCCGCGGTCCAGATGCGCGCCGCGGAGCCGCGGCCGAGCGGCGACGGCGCCTGGGAATTCGATGACCGCCTCCGGGGCGCGATGGGGCTTCACCGGCCCACGCCCGCCGCGCGCACCACGCCGGACCGACGTGCCGGCACAACGTCACCGACCACCGGTGGCGAATCGGTCCAGCTGCGCGCGGCAGCCGACGCGGCCCGCGGGGGAGCTCCTGTCGGTCTTCACGAGGCTGCAGCGGCCGGCACCCACGGCACCGGCGGCTCGTTGCCGCACCTCGATCGCATCCAGGCCTCGTTCGGCAACCACGACATCACTGGCATCTCGTCGCACACCGGCCCGGCGGCGACGGCGGCGAACCAAGCCATGGGCGCCGAGGCGTACGCTACCGGCACCGCCGTGGCGTTCGCCTCACCGAGCCCGTCGCTGCACACGGCCGCGCACGAGGCCGCGCACATCGTCCAGCAACGCGGCGGTGTGCAGCTCAAGGGTGGCGTCGGTGAGGCCGACGATGCGTACGAGCGCCACGCCGATGCTGTGGCCGATCAGGTCGTCGCCGGTCGATCGGCAGAGCACCTGCTTGACGGGCCGAGCGGCAGTGGACGCGCGACCGTCGGGGTTCAGCGCAAGGCCGACGACGCAGCGCCGTCCCCCGCACCGCAGCGGCGGACGATGGAGCTCTACCTCTCCGGCAACCAGCTCAACCTCTGGCGCACCGTCGGAGATCACGCGCGCTCGGTGGCGTTCCCCGATCCGCACCCCCGGTTGACCTGGACCCACGAGAAGGCATTCGTACGCGAGTTGCTCATGCAACTCGAGGCCAACATCAGCGACTGCGTCCCGCTCGCCAAGCTCGACGAGATCCTCTATCCGAGCAACGCCACGCGGACGATCGGCGCGATGTTGCCGTCGACCGACGCGTGGTCGCCCCCCCTCGGTTTGGCGATCGCCCAGGCGCTGCAGATCGCGATCGTGTCGTCGCTGCACCGACTGGGGCCGCGCTACCTCGCGGTGGCCGATACCAGCGGCGCGGTGGGCGAAGGTGTGATGCCCCCGAGGGCGCTGATCTATGCGATGCCGATCGATCGGTACGTCGGCGCGGCGATGTGTGCGCCGCACGTGCTGATGATCGAGCCGCCGAGCGCCAAGGCGGCAGCGGCAGCCAAGGGCAAGTCGACAGGGCTGCGGTCGGTCGACCTCACATGGGAAGGCGAGCGCGACCCGAAGCTGTGGAACTGGGTGCGGGCGACCAAGCCGGCAGACGCCACCTCCGAGGAGGTTGCCGCAAAGCTGTGGACGGTGACCGATCACCACGGCGAGACCAACGCGGCGTTCAACGCGTACCTGCTCGCCGCGGCCCCGCCCCTGTTCGGCGTGCCCAAGCGGTTCGCGCTCAACCACCCGCATCTCAAGCAACTGGCGCCGGCCCGCGCGTTCGCGGGCGAGGATAGCGTCGATACCGAGCTGGCCGACGTCGCCGGGAGCGCGGCGGCCGACGACGTCGCGCTGCACCAATCGCCGGGCGCGGCGACGAACGGCAAAGCGGCGGCACCGCCCGAAGCGAGCGCGGTCCTCTCGGCGCTCGACGATTGCAACCTTCAGCTGAGCTTCGTGGCCACCGAGGTGGCGCGCTGGGGGCTCGCCGGTCTGGTCGCCCCGGGGCTCGCGTTCGTCTCCCGCAAGCTCCACGAGCTCCCGACCGCCGACGGCAAGGTGCTCGCCGAATGGAATCGAGTGATCGGCGGCCAGCGCGATCGGCTGTTCGCGATTGCGGGCGCGATTCACACCCTCGCGAGCACTGCGGCGCGGCTCGGCGTGAGGGATCCCAAGGCGCCGGAAGCGACGCCGGTCCGGGAGATCCTCGAGCTACTCGCCACCGCCGCAGGCACGTCGCACCTGGCACAGACCTCGGACGCCAAGCTCCAGGAGGCGCGCGATCTGCAAGCCGGGCTCAACGCGCGCGCGGTCCAGGCGACGGAGCGCGATCTCGTGGGCGCTCACCTCGAGTTCGCTGAGACGATGGGCCCCGATGGCGCGCACGCCGCTGCCGGTTACTCGCACGAGATCGGCGAACTCCAGGACCGCTCGCGGCGGCTCCAGACCACGATGATCAACGGCGGCGACGTCGATACCGCCGAGGTCGACGAGGTGACCCTGCGCTCGGGCGAGATCGCCTTGCGCGAACGCGTCCTCGGCACGGTCCACTCGACGTTCGCGCTCCAGCAAGCCGCCGCGTCCGCCAAGGCGGGCCTGGCCGCGCATATCGCGATGCTGTTCAGTGGCAAGTTCCGCAACCTCGAGTCGCTGTGTCAGCACATTCGCGATCGCGTGACGCCGATCCAGGATGAGCTGATCGCGACCGAGCAACAGGTCCACGCCGAGGAGCAAGACCAGGTCGGAACGCCAGCGCAGAAGGCCAAACACCGAGCGACGCGGCGCGCGGTGCTCGCCAGGGCCCAGGCGGCGTTCGCCAAGATCTCCGCCGACGACGATCTCCAGCACTTCTTCCGCGAAGGCGCCAAGGTCGTCCAGGATCAACAGTTCCGCACCGCGTGCGTCCAGGCCGCCGCACTGATCGGCATCGCGGTGCTGGCCGCGGCGACCGGCGGGATGGCCGCCGAACTGGCCGGCAGCATGCTGATGGAGTCGGCAGGTGTCGCCACGGTCGCCGAGCTCTCGACCGTAGCGCGCGCCGGGATCGCGACCGCCAGCATGGTCGCCGACAGCGCGGTCAACGCGGTCGGCCAGACCGCCATCCAGGGCGGCTCGCTCAAGCAGGCGTTCGTCGAGAATCTGTTCATGTCGTTCGCGAGCACGGCGCTGTTCGGGACGATCGCGCGCGCGTCAGCCGAGACCGCGCGGCTCGAGGGCCGCGAGGCGATGACCTGGGCCAAGGCCAACACCTTCGCACACCAGGCGTTCGTCGTCGGTCGCGAGGGCGTCACGATCGGCGTGCACACCGTGTGGGGGGCAGCGATCGGCTACGTCGCCCATCGGGTCGGGGGAGGCCGTGAGCCGGGCCCGATGGAGGCGCGCGAGTGGATGCTGCAGGGCGCCTCCGTCGCGATCGGCCGCGGCGTGCACGCCGCGGTGGGCGCGCGATTGCCCGGGCTCGAGCGGTTGGCCAAGCGCAGCGCGGAGGCGCAGCGCTTGGTCGCGGAGGCTCGGCAGATCCAGCAGCTCGCGAGCGGCGTCGAGCAGAGCAAGAATGCGGCGAGCGCCGTCGAACTGCTCGACCAGCGGACCAAGCTTCTGCGCGAGGAGATCGAGGCGATCGAGCACCTCATGGCCAAGGAGGGCGACGCAGGCGGCAAGCTGGGCAAGATGCGCGGAGAGCTGGAGCAGCAGGTCGACGAGTCGCGCAGCCAGGCGATGCTCGAGACCAAGTTCCACTTGCTCGGGCTCGAAGAGCTCGTGCCCGGTGCGCTGTGGAAGGGCACCGACAAGCAGATCGAGCACGCCGTGGCCGAGGCGAGCGCGAACGGCGGCAAGGTCGTCGCACACGACGCGCAGAGCAAGCGGTGGAAGCTGGCGCTCGACGGGCGCGAGGTGGAGATCCAGGAGGCTGCCGAGACGCCACGCAGAAGCGGCGAGGCGCGCGCGGGAACCCACGGTGTCAGCGACGGTGTGCCGGATCGTGAGGTCCCTGCACACGAGCAGGTGACTCAAAAGGTCGTCGATTCCACGAAGCTCACCTCGAAACGGGTGACGCTCGCCGCACCCGACGATAGGTTCGCGGCGGCGGCGAAGAATGTGCTTCCTGAAGCGGGCTTCATGGACGTCGTCGTCCATGGAAGCCCTGACGCCTTTCACGTACTCCACAACGGCCAGTGGGTGGAGCTCAAGGCAAACTCGATGCGTACGTGGCTGAAGAAGCAAGGTTACGGTGGCGAGCCGATTCGCTTGTTGTCATGCGAGGTCGGGGCGCATGGCAAGGCCATCGCCCAGAGCATCGCGGACGGCCTCGGCGTGAGCGTGAAGGCGCCGAATGATCTGATCTGGGTGCACCCGGATGGCACGGTCGTGATCGGCCCCGATGAAGACTCCAATACGGGTAGGTGGGTCACATTCACCCCCCATGACACGAAGCGCGCGGCAACGACGGTCGTGGAATCGATTCACGGTGCCAGCAGCGGTGTTCCGACGGAGCCTGGAGCCGACGAAGCGATCGCTGGAGGACGCGAGGACCGCCGCGATCGAGACAATCGGCTGAAAGACCGTGAACGGCAACGGCGCAAAGACCACGCGGCAGACGACCACGACGGAGCCTTCGTCCCGCCACCTGTCGAAGAACATCGAACGACGCCGGTGGGCTTCAAGTCGGAGCAGTTCGAGCGGTTCGCTGCCGCGCTGCACGCAGGCTTCCGGGACGCAGGCATCGACGATGTTGTTGCGGTCGTCCAGGGCAGCGGCGCGACGAACCATGGCCATGACAGCGGGCGGCCGTTCGACGAAGGCCGTGTGAGCGACTACGACGTTGCGCTGGTAAGCCCGACGCTGCTAAAGAAAGCCGATGACCTTGGCATCAAGCTGCGAGGGCCGCTCAGCGCGCGCGAGCTGCTGGTGCTGGGAATCGCCGACCTCCGACTCCAGCTGACCAAGATGACAGAACGTTCGGTGAACTTCCAGCTGATGCGAAGCACGGATGTCCCGCGCGGGATCGTGGTGCCAAAATGACCAGGACGTTTGATACTTATGGCATTGCTGCCACCGATCTGGAGACGGCTCGTGCGAGAGTCGAAGCCGCGGTGCCTGTCAAGTTCGTTCTTCACGAGAGCATGTTCTGGGGCGGGGACTACTATCTCTCCAACTCCGATGAGTTTGGCGAGCTTGTGATCCGGCGCAATCACAACTCTTATACAGGTGAGTTGAATGAGCCGGACCACCCCGACTGGACGATCTACGTTTCGGCGAACGAGCCACCAGATCCAGAAGCGCTGCGCGCTCGGCTCACCGCGGGGGGACTGAGCCTCCTGAACCGTGCCGTCGTTTGAGGGCTACAACATGAACGACTCCGTGAAATACCTGATCCCTGTGGGCTTCTATCAGGAGCTGCGCGGCGGCAAGCCCCATGAGCCGAGCCTGCGCGAAGCCGTGCAAGCGGTGGCGAGTCCCGACGCAGCGCGCGTCGTCGCATACCTCAACGCCGGCGAGCTCCTGATCGCCACCGCAGGCGTCGTGAAGGACGTGCTCGACCCAAAGCGCGGCATCATCGGTGCCCCGCACATTCTCACCGATGGTACCTACGCTTGGCCGGCGATCTTTGCGCACTACGTCGAGCACCACCATGTCCACGTTCCGAACGACTTTGCTGGCCATATGGCTGCCAGCGGCTGGACAGTCGCGCACGGGATCGATATCCGGTCGCTGAAGCTCGACCGGGCGGCGCAGCAAAACTCAGCGCATTAGTCGGTAAGATCGAGCTCATGAGCCAAGCGTCCCAGCAAGGAGTGCGAACACCATGATCGCTCAATATCTCGGAGCCAGGGCCAACGAATTCCTCCGCGAGAGCAACGCGATCGAGGATATCGACAACATCGATTATGATCTTCCGGAGAACGCGAAGACGGATCGCGGCCACCTCGGAGCTCTGGCGGATTCACAGACCATGGCCGAGGCTCGAATTCCGTTGTCTATCGACGACATCTGCCGCTGGCAACGGTGGCTCACCGAGGAACAGACGCGATTCGGTCACACGCTGCCAGCACGTGGCTCCGGCACGATCCGAAGCCCGCAGTATCCGATGAATGTGAGGGTCGGGGTTCACATCGCGCCTTCGTTCGAGGAGGTCCCCCCGTTGCTCGCGACCCTGAACACGCGCGTCTCTGGCACGGCCTACAACCCGTCGGACGTCATCATCGTTGACATGATGGGCGAGTTCTTCCAGCGCTTCGAGGCCATCCATCCATTCGTCGATGGGAGCGGTCGGACGGGCCGCCTGCTGGCGAACTACATTGCGACGGTCTGCGATCTTCCGATCGTGATCTTTCGGTTCAACGAGCGCGAAGCATTTTACGCGGCGCATTAGAGCAAGATGGCCATGCGCGTCTTCATGGCCGACAAGATCCGCGAAGCGATCTTCTGGCCTGGAAAGGGGGTGCTGCTCCGCAAGGAGACCGGCTCCTCGGCGGATATCTATGATGACCTGATCGTCGAGCGTCACGGGCTGCTGAAGAAGCAACGCGAATGGCGTGCTCTCGCAGAACAGCGTGTACCGTGACCCTCGGCCTACCGATGCAAGCAACTCGGCCGAGCTGTGGGTCGATCCCGAGTTCATCTCATCTGATCTGATGCAGCCACGTGCGACGCCAAGAGGGGACAGGAACAGATGACCAAGTGGTTTCGAGGCGCGGAGTACGATCGGGACGGTCGTCGCCGCGATGACTTCGATCCGATCGGCGAGGGCGTGCGGTACCGCCTGTCCGCGGCGGTCTCGGTCGAGATCTGGACGCGCGTGCGCAAGGAGTCCATGGATGCATACAGTGGATTCTTTGATGAAGAACGCGCGCGCCGGCGCTTTCACATCGTCGCGGAGCGGGTCGGCAAGCGGCGCGGCCGGCAAATTCGGCCCGCTCCCACGAAGTTGACCCGCGCCGAAGGGGAACAACGGCGGCTCACCGATCCGTTCTGGGACGTCTTTGCCGACGTCCATCGCGGCAAGGGGGTCCGCAGCGAAGATCCTGCGCGAAGCTGGGACGCTGATTCGGAGCTGGCGGATGGTCCGGATCTCCTACCGGGCGAGCGTGAGATTGAGCGCCTGCTCGCACGGCCGCTCGCGGGCGAGAGCACCGGGCTCGCCGAGGATGAGCCGGCCACGCAGCTGCAGCCCGATCCGCCCCGTGCTCCAGTGGAGCTGGAGCGGGCGGCACCCGCCTGGAGCACACCGGCGCGCTCATGGATGCCACCCGCACTGGTGAAGTCGTGGCCCGACGCTCTCGCACCCGTGGTCGAGCGTCCCGCCGTGACGCTGCTCCGCCGCGAGATCGCGCCCGTGGACAGCGATGCCGCCCACGATCCGGGGCTCGACCAGGCGCTCGGCCGCCGCGGTGCGGGGGAGCCGCTGCCAGAGGCGCTGCGCCAGGAGATGGAGGCGTTGCTTGGCGCCGACCTGCGCCGCGTGCGGCTCCACACCGACGAGGTCGCCGGCACCGCTGCGCACGCCATTCATGCCCGCGCGTTCACGGTCGGTGAGGACATCTTCTTCTCCCCCGGCGCGTTCGATCCGGACAGCGCCGCGGGGCGCGAGCTGCTGGCCCACGAGCTGACTCACGTGGTTCAGGCGCAGCACGGCCGGGTGGCACAAGGCGAGGCCGGGCACACGCGCGTGAGCAAGCCCGGCGATGCGATGGAGCAAGAGGCCGAGCAGGCCGCCCGCCGGATCGCTGCCGCTCCGAGAACGAGGCCGGACGATGCCGCCCCGGGCGCAGCGAGAGAAGCGGAGGAAGCGGGGGCGCACGCCCGGCAGCGCCCCGTGTCGAACGAGGCCGCGGTCTCGGTGCGATCTGCAGCCACGCTGCTCCGGGCGCCCGATCCCACCGCCACGGCCGCGCCGCTGAAGGTGCCGCCCGGCGGCACGCCGATCCACCAGGTCGGCATCGTGGCATGGGATGGAAACCCACCTCTGCGCCTCCGCTCGTCCGCGAGCACCACGGAAGACAACGTCGTCGCGAGCCTGCCGTTCAACACCCACGCACAGGTGATCCAGCGCTTCCCCGGCGACTGGCTGCTGGTCGCCACGCTCGACGGCAAGATGGGATTCTGTGTCCGGCCCTACGTGTGGTTTGCGCCCGAGCACAAGCTGCCCGAGCCCAACGCGAAGCTCCACAAGGTCGACGGTGGTGACAAGGGTGCCGCCATCCACGTCGCGCGCCAGTACTACGGTGATGTCGCCGACAAGTGGGGGAGTGACCTCCGCTTCTACGTGACCGTGCTCGGCGCGGTGAACCACCTCACCATCCCGGATTCGACCGACGGCTGGAAGACGGTGCAGTTCCGCGAGAACGACCAGATCTGGATCCCCAGCGTGCCCTTCGCTCGCTCGCTCCACGGCGCACTCAACTCCGGGTCACGCTCGTACCAGCTCGCGAGCGGGCTCGGCGTCGCCGGCGCCCTCGAGCGCGTCGGCGAGCTCATCGCCGACGTCAAGGAGGCGATCCGGCTGTCTGGCAAGTACATTCCTGCGGCGGTCGCGCGCCACGTCGAACAGAGCGTGGTGTCCGTGCTCGAGTCGCTGTTGTGGATGGCGGCCGGCGCCGTCGGGCTCCTGGCGATCAGCACCGCGCTCGGCGCGGCGATCGGCGCGCTCGCCGGCGGCGCGGGGGCAGCGCCCGGCGCCGCCGCCGGCTTCGAGGTCGGCACGGCGCTGCTCGAGTGGATCGGCCTGGGGTTCCTCGTCGCGTGGATCGGCAACGCTGTGGTGCGCATCGGGACCGCATTTGGCGGGTTTTTCGGCGCGGTGTGGAACGCGCACGGGAACATGGAGGCCCTGGACCGGGCGGCGCTCGCGTTCGCCGAGGCGCTCGGCACCCTCGCCAGCGTGCTCATCGAGGCGCTGGTCATGTGGGCGATCAGCGTCGGCGTCAAGGCCGCATCCGGAAAGCTCCAGGGCACGGCGATCGGCCGTCAGATCGGCGCGAGCAAGCTCGGCGAGTGGCTCGATCAGCGGATCCAGAACCACAAGGCGGGCGCGTCGCCGCTGCCGGGTCCTCGTGAGGCGCTGCGCCGGCTGCTCGAAAAGCGGCGCCGCGGGGAGCGGGACGACGAGCAGGGCCCCAAGCCGCCCGAGCCCGCAGACGCTTGGAGCGAGCTCGCCAAGCGCCACGGGCTGGATGACGTCGTGGCCCGTATCCTGCGGGAGGATCGCGTCGATCCGGAGGTGGCCGATCGGCTGCTGGCCAAGGGAATGAACCAGTTCGATCTCGCCGAGCTGGCCCTCGACCACGGCGCCGATGGGGTGCGAGCGGCCGACACACTGGTCCAGGCGAACGTACAGCCGAGCGTCGCTCACCAGGCACTCAAGATGGCGCGCGACATGGGCATCGAGCGCTCGGTGGTCGAGCTGGTCAACTCGAAGCGTCTCGAAAACCTGCAAGGAATTCGCAAGTTTCTCGCCGAGGTCGCGAACGAGCTGCGACGCGGACAGCTCGGCAAGTACAACCAGCTCATGGAGGTTAACCAACGCGCCATGCGCGGAGATCGCGTTTCACTCGAGGGACGGCGCCAGACGTCCGGGGATGCCGAGAGTGGGCAGGCCGACATCATCGACTATACAAAGCGCCAGGCGATGCAGATGAAGACGCTGACAAGCAACTCGGAATTGGCCGTCCGCGAGAACCTCCAGTCGGCGATCAAACAGCTCGGCGGCGCGGGAGGCGAGACCCCGCCACTTGGATTCCAGCGAATCGCTGACGTTCGCATAGAAGGCCCAAAGAACCCACTGTGGACTGCGTCACGTACACAGCTTCTTGCCGAGCTACGCGGCAACCTGCACGACCTCGGGAACCTGACACCACCAGATGCCACTCCGGGGCTGGTCCGGATCACCAACGCGATCGCTACTTACCTATTCACGTCCGATGAGCTACGCTAGCTTGCGTCGCACGAGGCAATGCTCATGAAAAATCTTTGGATCCAGACCGAGCACGCATTCGCTACATGGATTGCTGATTTCACAGCAGTTACCACACAACCGTCAGCGATTCTCACATTCGTGCAGGCGGTGCTAGCATCTGGAGCGAGGCACCGCGTCTTCGACGTAGTGGAGGCGCCAAGCCTCAACTATACTCGCGAGTGCGATGGGACGCTCTCGGACATACTCCGCCGCCTGCTTGATCACTCCCGAATCCTCGACCTGTTTGGTTTCATGGGAGCCGCGATGCTTCCCGGACATCCACAATCGTCCACCACTGAGGCGACGCTTTGCTACTACGACCGCGACGATCGACTCGTCGAGCGTATCGTCCCCGATTTGGGAGCTGTACTCGCGTCTCTAGAGCCCGTCCCCGACAGTATCCCTAACGGTTTCATGAAACACTATCCCGCCGTTCGCATCACAGGGAAGCGTTACTCAGGTGTATGTGAAGGCATTCCCGTCGACCGTAGCAGCCATCCGCATCCTGTCGCTGTACTCGTCGCTATTCATTCAGATATCTGGTTTCCCTGGACCTTCGGCTCAGCGCATCCCCAGGCGGATCATATACGAATGTTCGACAATCGTGAGTTGGCGAATTGCCACACGCCGCGACTCAACTCCTTCCTTCGCGAGATCGGGAGGGCGGCGCGAGAGGTGGGTGGCACATTCGGTGTCTGGGCCGACGGCACGTCGGGGCCGTTCACTAACTGGGTCGATGACCAAAGCGTGCTCCTCGACTGGATGCCACCTGACGGCGTCATGCCGCCTGAGATGCTGGAGGTCAAATGGTCTTCACTCTAAATTAAATTAGAGCTTGCCCGGAAATTCGGGGCTTCGCGCTTTTGGGTGACGGTGTAACGCGTGGATCTGGCTGAGAACGCGGGCTGCCACGCACGCTGCGGCGCCGGTAAGGAGCCGCGCAGAAACAACCTGACCATCGGATGCGAGTGGTCACTGGCTATGGACTCGGAGCGGGCAGCGTGATCTACGGTGGGTGTGACGACCGAAGACGTGGTCCGCAAGAAGTTCGAAGCGCTCTCGCCTTCTTCTTTGTGTCTACCGAGATCACGGGCGCGTTCCGCCTCGCCGCTTGCTCTCCACTCGGCGACGCGCTTCTGCCAGGTGACCTTCGCTGCCTTTGTCATCGGCTCTCACCCTGCCGTCTCCCGCGCGGTCACGCCAGAACGCTGCTCGTGCAGCGGATACCGGGGTGTGGCGAGACCAAGTTGCGGATCCACGACATCAAGCTGGCACGGCAGTGGCGGCATCTGGACACATGGAACGTGCCGACGATGGTGCGGTCGACGTTGCGGCGCGTGCGCCAAGCTCGGGCCGAGGCGCGCGCATCGCCTGGTGGCGGTCACGATGGACATGGCCCACGGCTACATCAGCTCAGTCGGGGCGCGCGCGCCGCAGTTATTCGACCTCCAGCTGGCTCGCGCCACGACCTCGTTCGACAAACTCGTCCGCGATCTCACGTGGCTGCTTACGCCCACGGTGTCGCAGGTGTGAACACCGCGCGTTCGGCCGCTGCACCGAGGGCGCAGCGCCCATCGCGATTCGCGAAGCCACCGAGCTACGGCGACGTACCGACGTACCGATCGCGCGCCTGGTCGAAGATCTCCCGGTGGTGCTCCGAACAGAAGTAGTAGGTCTTGCCACGGTACGCCTCGTGCGGCGACGACGTGTCGACGGCCATTTCGCAGATCGGGCACAGCGGGTGGTCCGGCGTCGCGACCGGCTTGGGCCTCGACGCGAACGCGATGTTCGAGTTCGGATCCTTCCAGCCTTGCCCCTGATATTCGAGCATCTCCGTCGTTCTCTCCGCCACGTCGCGTCCGTAGTAGCGCTCGACCACGTGGAGCGCCAGGTCGATCCCCGACGTCAGCCCTCCGGCGGTCGACACCCCGCCGGCGTCGACGAAGCGCGCGCCGCGCTGGACGTGGACTTCCGGGAACATGTTCGCGAGGGTCGGGTAGGCGTCGTGGTGCGTGGTCGCGGCCTTGCCGGCGAGCAGGCCGGCCTCCGCGAGCACCAGCGCGCCGGTGCACACCGACATCGTCAGGTCGGTCTGCTTGGACACCTCGCGGATCCACGCGAGCGCTGCCGGCGTCGGATCACCTTGCGCTGGCACCACGACCACGTTCGGCGCGGGCGCGTCGGCGAACGTGTGGGTGGGCACGATCATCATGCCCCCGGAAGCGCGGATCGGATCGGCGCGCTCGGCGACGGTGTAGAGCTCGAACGGCGAGCCGTCGTAGCCCGGCACCGTGACGTACTCGAACACGCCCCACGGACCGGCGAAGTCGATGACCTGCGCGTCGCGCGACAGCACGAACGCGACGCGAATCCGGGCAGGGCGTGCGGGTGGCTGGAGCTTGGCCACCACCGGGACCGCAGCCGCCGGCGGCGCGGCGGCGAAAGTCGTCGCCGGGCGGGCAGGTTCCGACGCGGGAGCACCCGCGTTGCAAGCGACGACGAGCGAGACGAGGGCGAGTGATATCTTCATGACGACTCCGGTGCAGAGGTCCGAGCACGAGCGAGGTGGGCCGGCAGGCGCTGCGGCGTTCAGGACCTCGTCGATGTCCGCGAGGCCAAGCTCGTCACCAACGGCACCGCGTCCAGCGAGACGCTGCCGGCGCGGCGCCGCGCGTCGATCGTCGTGCGCGACGCCGATGGATAGGTCTCGAGCGCCACGAGAACCTGGTGGACGTGCGCCGGTGGGGCGTGCAGGTCACGCGGGGCCGACCGCATCGCCTCGATCGCGGTGGCGATGCTTCCGGCGCCGGCGAGCACGACGATCTCGAGCTCGGGGTACACGGCGGCGAGCTGTTGAAGCACGGCGAGACGGTAAAAGCTGGCCCCCCGAGGATCGACGCATGCGCGATCGACCGAGCGCGCCGCCGAGAGCACGCAGCTGGCGGCGTTTCGATCCGCGAGCAGCATGTGCAGCCCGGGCTCCGAGAGCACACCCCCGATCCGGTCGCGCCGGCGCTCGTCGTCGTCGACGAACAGCATGGTCAGCGGTGGGTCTAGTTGATCGGCTTCACCGTCGATCGTTTGGCCGCCGACGCATCGCTGTGCGCGCTCGGCTTGCGCGTCGCCGTTTCGCGGATCGAGATCGAGATCGAACATCTCTGGAGGATCGCCTGTTCGCCGTTCGCAGGAGACGACCTTGCGTGCGTTGGTTTTTCGCAGCCGCGGCATCGCGCCGCCGCGGTCGGAAGCGCCCTCGACGCGGCACGTGCGCAAACATACCGCGCCCCCCCCCTCGGCCGAGTCGCGGTAGTATCGGCTGACCGCGACGGTACGTGACGCCGCTGGCATGGCTCTGCGAGGCGACCTCGTTTCATTCAGTCGAGCCGCCAGAGCTCCCAGGCCCTACGTGTGAGCAGCGCGCTCGGCTCGAGCGAACCTTGCAGCCCACCGATCTGCGCGAGCCGGACCAGCGCGGCGGCGTCTGTCTCCAGGACCAGCCGGGCCGGGATCGCGCGGAGCATGGCGCCGCCTTCGATCGCCAGGTCCAGCGCGAGCGCCCGTTTTCTGGATAGCTCTTCGAGCGAGCGCCGCACGACCCGCGCGTCGGACTCCGCAATGCCGCGAAGCGCTGCCCACGTCTCGTCGTCAGCGTGAACGAGCTCCAGGTCGAGCCAGTCCTGCCACGACTCACGCTGTTGCTTGCCAGCCTCGGCACCACGGCCCTGATAGAGCAGGTAGATCTGCCGAGTCTGAACGATACAGGCCTGGGCGAGGGCTGCGTCTTGCGGCTCGCGCGCGAGGATGCGAGGCAAGACGCGGGAGATCGACTCGCGGTCGTCGAGCGCGACGGCCGTCCACAGGCCTCCGAGCGTCACGTCCCAGACAGTCATCATCTCTTCGGGCGTGTGCGGACCCGCGAGGAGGCGAGAGCTCCCCGGCTCCTCGGCGATGAGCAGCGCTCGCCAAGCTTCGACCAGGGACGAGACCAGGGACGACAGGACGCCTCGTGCTTCACCTGGCTCGTGGTCCTCGAGCAAGAACACGGAGCGCGCCTCGGACTCGAGCCGCAGCCACCGGGTGACACTGGACCGGCCCGCGGTCGACTCGTCCTGTGCGAGGTAACGCAGCTCGTCCAGGGCGAGCGTCCGTAGCCGATCTTCATTCATACGCGATCACGGTATCGTTGGTTACCAGGATCCCGAAGCACCGCCTCCTCCGAAGCTGCCACCGCCTGCCTTGAAGGGTTCGCTCGGCGGTCGACCGTGAGCGCGTTCGCAACACCTCCGGTCGTCGTCCTCGTTCATCATCGAGTAGACCCAATCGGCACCCAGCGCCCCGCCGATTCCACCGATGACGCCCCCGATCATGCCTCCCACGAGGCCCGTGATGATGGCACCTGGACCGGTCTCGATGCCGAGGGCCGCGCCCGCCGCGGCAAAGACCTGCCCAACCGCCCAGGCGCCGCCGAAGCCACCCGCCCAGCCACCGATCTCCTGCGTGGCCACGCGAGGCATTTGCTCGGTGGGCGCGTTCGCGATCCGGTCCAGGGACCGGTAGGCGCCGTACACCATCAAGATGCCTCCCGCCACCCGGATCCCCTGCATGGCGCGCATCGCGACCAGCTCCGTGGTTGCGGACCGGGGCCCGGTGAGCCCCGTGACCGCATCCGGTGGAATGCGCCCCACGGCCTCGCCCTCGCCATAGCCCTTCACGTACTCGTTGGCGCGAGCCACCGCATTCAACCGGTCCTTCAGCCGCTGGGTCGCGTTATGTCCCCGCGCGCCGCGCAGCGCCTCCTCCAGCTGGCCGCGTGTGATGTGCTCGAACTCCTTCAGATCGGCGAGGAGCTCCCGCGGGCGCAGGAACGTGCCGCCCTGCTCCGTCACCACATGAGGGTCGATGCGTATGATCTGTCCGGTGCCACGAGCGCTGGATTCCGCGACGATGCGAACCAGATTTTGTCCCGTCGAGATGCGGTCTGTTCCGATGCGAAGCACATTGCCGCTCGGACGCGTGTGCCGGAACGTCATCTCGGCTCGACTTGCCGCAGGCACGAAGGCGGCCGGCCCACCACTCGGAGATCTCGGAACGAGAGGCTGCCCCGCCATGATGCGAGCCAATGGCGGATCGTAGGAAGCAAGGAAGCGATAGAAGTAAGGCCATGTCGCGCGGAGGAAAGCGCCGGTCGCCGCGCCATCGCGGGCGCGATCCCATGACGGCGGATCGCTCGTGTCTGCCAGCGGTGCGAGCCCGTCGAACTCGAAGGCCATCGCGCCCGATCGATCGACGTTGTCCAGCTCGGCGAGCGGTTGCTCCAGGGTAAACACCGCCCAGCGGTCGAAGCCCGCCGTGCGTCTCGCGAGCTCCGATGGGCTCGGAAACGCATTGTGGAACCCGAAGATCACCTGGCCGGCCCCATCGGCCCGTCCGTCCACCGCGGCGACCCGGGCGCGATCATGCGCCGTCCCGCGCGCCGCGGCGGGCGCTCCCGGCGGCCGTGCCGGCGGTGGCGATGTGCCGCGCCCTGTGCTCCATCGTTGGTAGTCCTGCTTGTATTCAGGCATCGTGGTTCCTCGTGTTGACGCCACGTGTTGACGCCAGATGTGTTTACCGAGGGCCGGTCACAGGATGCTAGCTTCGCTCGGCACCCGGCCCGCGTCGCTCGCGATGCGTGGATGAACGCTCGCCGGTTCCTCCCCAACCGGTCCGAGGCACGGCGACAAGGGCGCCCGACGTGCTGCGTTAAGCAACGTGACCGCTGCAGTGTCTCACGTCTCGAATGTGGGCACCGCTACATACAGCCTGCTACGTGCTTCGCCCCCCCGGCGAAGCGAGCACGTTATTGCGATGGCAGCATGGTTGGCAATGCCGCAAATCGATGCGGTGCGCGTGCCGCGGCGGCTGCATCCGATGGCACCAAGCTGCGACCCGCAGGCCCCACGCAGGCCGTCGCTCGACAGCTCGTCGCACGCAATCGGATCGTCGCGCCGTGGCCCGGGGCGCCCAATCCGTGCCGGGCATACGGCTCGCCTTCGTCCGGGCACAACGGACGTATCGGCGATGATCGGCGCCGACACGCCTGCCGCGTCGAGTGCCAGCGACGGTCGCCTCGACCCGTCGGATCTCGACCCTTTGCCCGCGACGTCGTGCTCGATGGCAAAGCGTAGACGTACAACCTCGAGGTCCAGAGCTCGCACCCGCGAGCGTCGGCCGGGACTTGGCCAGCTCGCGCTCGACATCGCGCGGGAGGCCGTCGCGTCGCGGAGCTCGACGAGCATCGGCTGCGGGCGCCTACCGCGATCTTGTCTCTCCTTCGGTCCTACGTTTCCGTGGCGCCGTAAACGCCTGGCCCCGGCCTACCCGAACGTATGCGGGTCGACCCTCGGGGGGGTACGTTCCAGGTCCGACAGGTCGACAGGGCACGTTATGGCGCGCTGCTTGACAGCGTACGGTTGTACTAGTACGTACATCATACGAACGTGCAGTTGCCTGGTGAACGCAGCAAAGAAGCGCAGAAGCGGCTGTCGCACGCGAAGATCCTCGCGTCCGCGGCGCAGCTCTTGCGCGAGCGCGGGATCGCCGGCGCCAGCATCGCCGACGTCATGAAGGGCGCGGGGCTGACCGTCGGCGGGTTCTACGCCCACTTCGCTTCCAAGGACGCGTTGATCGACGCCACTCTCGAGCGCGCGGCCGCGGCGATCCGGGAGCGGTTGTTCGCGCAGGTCGATGACGCTCCCACCGCCGAGCGCGGCGAGATCGTGCTCACCCGGTACCTGTCGGCCGCCCACCGCGACGCGGTCACCGAAGGCTGTCCACTTCCCGCGATCGTTGGCGATGTCGCCACCACCGCGCACGTGCACCGTGAGACGCTGCGCGACCAGATCGATCTGTTCGTGAGCGAGCTCGAGGGCCACCTGCCCCATGGTGGCAAGCTATCCCGTCGCGTGCTCGCAGTGGCCCTCGTGGCGCTGATGTACGGCGGACTCACGCTGGCGCGGTCCGTGCGTGGCACCGCGCTCTCGGATGAGATCCTCGCGGCGTGTCGGGCGCTCGGCCGATTCGCGACGCTCGCGACCCGTCCCAATCGCACCCCCCAAGATTGACCCCAAGATTGACAGAGTCCGGGTGCCAGTGGCCGCGGCGCAACCCAGCTCCGCGGCACGGATACAGGCACATGCGGGTCATCAGATGATCGAGTGACGCGCGCGGTGGCCGGCGCCACCCGAAGCGGCCTTGACACGTCGAGCCGAGCCACATATTATCATCGTAATATGTCGCAGCCGTCGGCAGCGCGGTCGAGGAGATGATCCATGTCGAACGAGGCGCCGATCGCCCCACCGCCCCAGGCACGGGTAGCGCGTAAGCAACGAACACCACGGTTGATCGCCATCATGATCTCGGTCATGGCGGGCGCGTGGGCTGGCTGGCAGTGGTGGCACACGCATCAGGAGTCGACCGACGACGCGCAAGTCGAGGGCCACATCATCAACATCGCGCCGCGGGTCGCCGGCGAGGTCATCAAGGTCGCGGTCACCGACAACCAGCTCGTCGCCGCGGGGGACGTGCTGTTCGCGCTCGACGACGAGGAGTACAAGGCGCGGGTCGCAGCGGCGACGGCCGATCTCGCCGCCGCGCACGCCGGGGCCGAGGCGTCGCGCGCCGTGCTCGCGATGACCGAGCGCACCGCGCCCGCGGGGCTCGCGCAGGCGCAGGGCGGGCTGGCGTCCGCGGTGTCCAGCGCGAGGTCCGCGCGCGCTGCGGTCGAGCAGTCCCGCGCCGAGATCGCGGCCGCCGAAGCCCGGCGGAACCTCGCGCAGATCACGTTCGACCGCACCAGGCGCCTGGTCGATCAGAACGCGATCCCGCGCGCCGAGCTCGATACCCAGAGCAGTCAGCTCGAAGCCGCGATCGCCGCGGTCGCCGAGGCCAAAGCGCGCGCCGCATCCGCCGAGGCGGCGGTCGCCGGATCGACCGGCGGGGTCACCTTCGCCACCGGGCGGCTCGATGCGGCCCAGACCACCGAACAGCAGTTCGCCTCCGCGCGCGCTGCGGTCCAGCTGGCCGACGCGCGGCACAGCCAGGCCGAGGCCGCGCTGCACCTCGCCGAGCTATCGCTCCGCTACACCGTGGTGCGCGCACCGCACGCGGGCGTCGTGTCGCGCCGCATGGTCGAGGTCGGCCAGACGGTCGCGCCCGACCGTCCGCTGCTCGCGATCGTGCCCCAGGACGACCTCTGGGTGATCGCGAACTTCAAGGAAGACCAGGTCGCCGAGATCCGGCCCGGCCAGCGCGTGGATCTCCGGTTCGATGCCTTCGGGCGCCGCGACTTCAGCGGCAAGGTCGATAGCATCGCGGGCGCGACGGGCGCGCGGTTCGCGCTGATCCCGCCGGACAACGCCACGGGCAACTTCGTGAAGGTCGTGCAGCGCATCCCGGTCCTGATCAGGCTGACCTGCCCGTGCGGCGTGGAGTTCCGGCCGGGCATGAGCGCCGAGGTGACGGTGCACACGGACTCGCCATGAGCGCGGCCGCGGCCGCGGGGACGACCGAAGAGCCCACGCTGCTCCGCGGCAACAAGGCACTGATCACCACCGCGGCGATGATCGCCGGGCTGATGGCGTTCCTCGACATCTCGATCGTCAACGTCGCGCTGAGCGACATCCGCGCGAACTTCGGCACCCCGCTCGACCAGATCACCTGGGTGTCGACATCGTACGCGATGGCGAACATCACGATCATCCCGATGTCGGGCTGGTTGCTCAAGCGGTTCGGGTTCCGCCGCTACTACACCAGCTCGATCTTCCTGTTCACCGTGGCCAGCGTGCTGTGCGCGCTCGCCTGGGATCTGCGGTCGCTGGTCATCTTCCGGATCCTGCAGGGCCTCGGCGGCGGCGCGATCATCCCCACGTCACAGAGCGTGCTGTTCTCGCGCTACCCGCAGCGCCAGCACGGCATGGCCGGCGCGATGTTCGCGATCGGCGCGATCACCGGACCGCTGCTCGGCCCCACGGTCGGCGGCTACCTCGTCGCGTGGTCGAGCTGGCACCTCATCTTCCTCCTCAACCTGCCGCTCGGAATTGTCGCCGCCTATCTCGCGTGGACCCAGATCGAGCAGCCAAGCTTCGTCCCCGACCGGTCGCCGATCGACAAAGCCGGGATCGCCATGCTCGCGATCGGGATGGGCTCCCTGCAGTACGTCCTCGAGGAGGGCAACCGCGCCGGCTGGTTCGAGAGCGCCACGATCATCGCGCTGGCGTGCATCGCCGCGACCGCGATCGTGGCGTTCATCAGCCACGAGCTCGAGACCCAGTACCCGGTGGTCGACCTCCGCGTGTTCGGCAATCGCGGCTACGCCGCGGCGACCGGGCTCAGCTTCCTGATCGGAACCGCGCTGTTCGCCGGCTCGGTGATGCTGTCGCTGTACTGCGGCGCGATCATGCACTACCGCGCGCTCGACATCGGCAAGCTGTTCCTGATGGGGACGTGGATCCAGCTGCTGCTGTTCCCGATCGTCGGCCGCATGATCGGCAAGATCGACCCGCGGTACCTGCTCTTGATCGCGAACCTCGCGATCTTCACGAGCCTGTGGCTCAACTCTCGATTGACGCCTGCCGTCGACATGCACGGCCTCGTGGTACCGCTCTTCATCCGCGCGATCGGCACGGGGTTCGGCTTCGTCTCGATCACGGTGCTGGGGGTGTCCGCGCTGACCCCGGCGCAGCGCCCTGGAGGCACCGCGCTGTTCAACCTCACGCGGGAGCTGGGCGCCTCGATCGGCGTCGCGTGGATGAGCACGCTGCTCGACAGCAACACCAGGCGCGCGTACGCCGCGATGACCAGCCACGTCACCGCATCGAGCCCGATCTACCTCGAGCAGAGCGCGGTCTTTCAACACGGCCCCGCCGCCTGGCTGCGGGATCCCGCCGCGGCGACCGTGGCGATCGTCGATCAGCGGCTCCATGGTCAAGCGCTGCTGTACGCGTTCAACCACGGCTTTCTCCTGCTTGCCTGTGCGTTTGCACTCGGATGCTTGTTGATCCCGCTGATGCGCCGCCCTCCGGTGCCCCCACCTCGTCGAAGCTGAGCTTGTCCGTCCTGCCGTACAGGAGCCCCCATGTCCACGACTCCGACACCACCTCCACCCCGGACCACACCGCAGCAAGTTGCGGCAGCATTCCTGACGCCCCCGCGTCGCGCCACGGACCGCACGGTCGACTTCCTGCCCGGAGGAACGCGGTTCTTCGCCGACGCTCCGCGCGGGAAGATCGCGGGCGCGCGCGCCGGCGGCGAGTCCGCGCCTCTCGTGCTGCTCGTCCACGGCTGGGGCGGTCATTCGACCGACATGGAGGCGTTCGTCCGGCCCTTGCTCGACGCAGGCTTCGGGGTGGCGGCGATCGACCTACCGGCGCACGGCGAGTCGGAGGGCAACACCGCCTCGATCCCCCACACCGCGGATGCGCTGCTGGCGCTGCAGCGCGAGCTGGGCGAGCTCCACACCGTGATCGCGCACTCGGTCGGCACCGCGGCGGTCGTCCACGCCATCGGAAAGGGTCTGCGCACCGAGCGCGTCGTGCTGGTCTCCGCCCCGGCGCGCTACGCCGACTACGCTGCTGGCTTCGCGGCCCAGGCCGGGCTCGACGCGGACCAGACCCGCGAGATGATCGCGCTCCTGGCACAGATGGGGGTCGACGTAGCGTCGGTCTCGACGCCACGAACCGCGGCACAGCTCACCCAGCGCGCGCTGATCTGCCACTCCGCCGACGACCGTACCGTCCCGCTCCGCGACGGCCAGGAGATCGCCAAGGCGTGGCCGGGAGCCCGGCTGATCCAGCTCGAGGGCCTCGGCCACCGCCGCATCCTCGGTGCGCCCGAGGTCGTGACTGCGATCGTCGAGTTCGTTCGCGCAGCGTGACCGAGCGCAGATCCCGCCGCAGGCCGCTGCAGCCTACGGGTCGCACTGCCGCCGATCTGCATCACCGCGTCGCAGTGCGACTCTGACGTGCCTCGCATTGCCCACCTCGCGTCGCAGCGTCGCTGCAGTCCACTCCCAGCGATCCCGGCGCCTCGCAACTCGTGACTCCCGCGCGGCAAGACTCGACGCTCGGTCGCTGCGCACTGCACACAGAGCTGGCTTGACTGCGCGCACTTTCTTTCCTACTCTTCTCTGCTACAAAAGCTGCCTGGCCGGGTGCTGGTCCAGGCGTCGCAGGGTGTGAAGCATTTTCGTGAGGAGTGTCGAAATGAGGACATGGGCGTTGATCGCGTTGACCGCCGGCCTGGCGTCGTGCGCGGATCCCACCGATGTGGATTCACCAGAATCGTCCACCGCCGACCATCCACTCGAGGATCGGAGGCACCACGCTCACGTCGACTATCCGGCGATTGTCGTCGGTAGCGGCTACGGTGGCTCCGTCGCGGCGTTCCACCTCGGGCGCGCACAGATAAAGACGCTGGTGCTCGAGCGTGGTCGGGATTGGACGGTCATCGATCCCACGACGAACGGAACGTTCGCGACGCTGGATACCGTCACGGCGCCCGGGGGTGACGTGCGCAGCACGTGGATGAACACCACGTGCATCGGCAACTCGTACCTGCAGTTCGGTGGGCCGTTCCCCTGTCCGCGTGGCACTGGCATTCTCGAGGAGATGGACGACACGCCGGCGGCACACCGGGATGCGTCCCCCGCGATCAAGGTCAACGGCGTCCACGTGCTCGTCGCGGCAGGCGTCGGTGGTGGCTCGCTCGTCAACGGCGGCGTGGTGCTCGTCCCGACCAAGCAAGGTTGGGACGCGGCATTTCCGCCGAGCCAGCTGCCCTACATGCAGCAGGTATGGCGTGACCTGCAAGCTCGCTACTTCGAGCGCGCGCGCGCGCGGCTCGGCGCCTCCGCGACCCCCCAAGACGTCCTCGACACCGACTACTATCGTGGCACGCGGATCATGGCCAGCCTCGCCGATGCCGCGGGGTACCCGCAGCTCCCGGCCTCCGACCTGACCAGCGGCACGTTCGGCCACTCGAATGCGCCGACCATCGCCGACTGGGACAAGGTCCGCGACGAGATCGCGGGCCGCCGTGTCCCCTCGCTGATTCAGGGCGAGGTCTACTGGGGCAGCAACAGCGGCGCCAAGAAGTCACTGGACAAGCCCGAGGGATACCTCGGCCGTGCGGTCGCGACGGGCTTCGTCACCGTCAAGCCGTTGCACACCGTCACGGGCATCGAGTACGACCCCGCCACACACGTCTACACGGTCGCGGTCACCCACACCGATGTCGACTACAACGTGCTCGAGACCCGGACCTTCACCACGCACAATCTCTTCATGGCGGCCGGATCGGTCGGCACGACGAAGTTGCTCGTTCGCGCGCGCGATAGCGGGGCCTTGCCGAACCTGAGTCAGCACGTCGGGACGCGGTGGACGACCAATGGTGATCTCGCGCACTTTCGAATCGTCAGCTCGAGCTTCCTCCCGCAGGGCGGCCCCGCCGGGGAGAAGATCGTCGACTTCCAGGACGCAGCGAACCCGGTGATCATCGAGGCGCCGCCGCTGCGCGCGCCCGCCTTCTTTGCCAATAGCCCGGCACTGCAGCCGTTCTTCGGCGCGATGCTCACGATCGCGTTCGGCATCCCGTCCGGATCCGGCACGTTCCACTATGACCCGCCGACGGATACCGTGGTGCTCGATTGGCCTGCTGACGGCGCGAACAATGTGTACGCCCGGGTGACGAGCATCCTGTCGAACCCCGCGTTCCCCGGCGCACCCGTGATCTTGCCCCAGCCGACCTCGCAGGGGAGATCGTTTCATCCGCTCGGGGGGGTGCCGCTCAACATCGCCACCGATCCATATTGTGAGCTGCGCGGATACCGCGGATTGTTTGCGGTCGATGGCGCGCTCATCCCAGGCGCCTCCGCGGTGGCGAACCCGTCCTTGCTGATCACCGCGCTCGCCGAGCGTTGCATGTCCCACGTCACGCCGCGGATCGCCGTGGAGGAGTTCAGGTAGCCGTGTTCATCAGAAACGCCTGGTACGCCGTCGCCTTCTGCAAGGAAGTTACCTCTGCGCTGTTCGCGCGCACGGTCCTGAATGAAAAGATCGTGATGTACCGGACATCCAGCGGGGAGATCGCGGCGCTGGAGGACCGATGCGCCCACCGTCAGGTGCCCCTGTCGAAAGGCCGCCTTCACGGAGACGTCGTGGAGTGCTGGTATCATGGCATGCGCTACGAGCCGTCGGGCAAGTGCGTGCACATCCCCAGCCAGCAGGTCATCCCTCCTCGCGCGTGTGTCAGAGCCTACCCCGTGGTTGAGCGGTACGACTGGATCTGGCTCTGGTTTGGCGACCCAGCTCGGGCCGACCCTTCCCTGGTTCCCGACCACTGGCCCCTGATTTCAGCCGATTTCACCGGCGAGATGAGCTACTTTCATATTGGTACAGACTACCTGCTCGCGCTCGACAACCTGCTGGATCTATCCCACATCGCCTTCGTCCACCCGAAGACGATCGTGTCCCACGCGGTCGCCGAAGCCAAGCCGGAGATCACCGTGAGCGAGAATCAAGTGCGCGTTCGCCGCGTGCTCCGCAACGAGACAACGCCGCCTTTGCTCAAGCAGATGATGGGGCTCGATCATATCGATAGGGTTCAGGAAGTCATCTACTGGCCCATCGGCAACACGCGCGTGGAGACATTCGCCCATCCGCCGAATCAACAGGATGGCAAAGCGCTACGCCTGTTCACGACGTCGATGTTCACTCCGGAGACCGACAGGTCGCTTCATGCGTGGGTCGGGATGCATCGCGACTTCGCGTTGAACCATCCCCAGTTGACCGCGGCCATCACCAAGGAAGTCGTCGTCACCGTCCTGGAAGACAAGGACGTGACGGAGGCGCTGCAGGCCAACTGGAAGGACGACGCGCCGACGATCAATCTGTCGGTCGACCGAGCTGGATTCGGCGCCCGCAAGATCTTGGATAGACTCGCAAAGGAAGAGCAGGCGGAGACGCAGGTCCAGGCCCACGCGAGCCTCAAGATGGCGCAGGTCGAAACCGCCCCCTCGTAGGCGAGTCGATCCACCGGCGATCGACAGGGGTCGCCTCCTGACCCGATCCCGGCGCCGAGTTTTCCGCGAGTTTCGGATTGCGACCATCATATGTCCTTCGTAATATGTCTCCCATCGAGCGCGCGGGGCGGCTCGGAACACGACACGGAGGCATGGAGATGCAGATCGAAGGCAGCGTGGTGTTCGTTTCTGGAGCAAATCGCGGCATCGGCAGAGCCCTCGCCGATGCATTCGTGCGGGCCGGCGCCTCGCGCGTCTATGCTGGCATGAGGAACCCGGAGCGCGCGGGCGACTCGAGGGTCGTCCCCATCAAGCTGGACATCAGCGACGACGCCACGGTGCAGACCGCCGCATCGCAGTGCACCGATGTCCAGATCCTGGTCAATAACGCCGGGATCTTGCTCGCGCAACCGCTGATCGGCGCCGCCGATCCGCTCGCCGTGGAATCCGAGATGCGCACCAACTTCTTCGGTACGCTCCACATGATCCGCGCCTTTGCGCCCATCCTGAAGACCAACGGCGGAGGCGCGATCGTCAATCTGCTGTCGATCCTGTCGCGGGTGAGCATGCCGCATATCGGATCTTACTGCGCATCCAAGGCCGCGCTCTACTCGCTCACGCAGGGCGTCCGCGCGGAGCTGGCTCGCCAGGGAACCCTGGTGATTGGCGTGCTTCCGGCGTTTGTCGACACCGACATGGCAAAGCGCGTCCCCGTGCCAAAGCTCTCGCCGGACGAGCTGGCCGAGACGGTACTCGGCGCGCTGCGAGACGGCACCGAAGACGTCTATCCGGGCGCAGCAGCAGACGTTGCCACGCAACTTCAGCGCGATCCCAAGGCCGTCGAGAAGCAGTTTGCGTCGATGTTCCGCGCTCCATCGTGAGTCGAGGTTCGAGGCCGCTGCCGCTGTCGAGATTTTTTGTTTTTTGGACTTGCCTCGACCAGAACATCAGCAATACTGTGCGAAAGCCGTGTCGCGTTGCATCATAAGGAATCGGTTGAGGCGGGAGTGGAGCTAGCCTGCGTAGACTCACGAGTCGGCGCATAGCTATCCAGAACGCGGCGGGTCGGGGCATCTTTCAAGACTGCGATTTAGCAGTGGCTATACGATCATGCGTGGTTGTTGAATGGCGAAGGAGCTATGCGTGTTGGCGTGTTCAGGTTCATTGACACAGCAATCCAAAGGTGGCGCCATCGCCAGCCATGGTTTTGTGAACGGATGGGGAGCAGCGAGCCATGTCTAGCAGAGCGCATAGTGACCACGGCCTCGTCGACATGACGCGGTCGATCGCAGAGATCGTCCAGCAGCGCGCCGAGGTCCAGAGCGACGACACCGCGCTCACCTATCTGCGTGACGGCGAAAACGACGCGGTGAGCGCGACATATCGAGAGCTGTGGGACTCGGTATCGCGCGTCGCAGCGGAGGTCGCGGAGCGCGGTGGCGCCGGCAAGCGCGTGGTCCTGCTCTACGAGCCAGGGATCGAGTACGTCGCGGCGTTTCTCGGCACGATGGCGGCCGGCGCAGTGGCGGTGCCGGCCTACCCGCCCGTGTCCAAGCAGATGGCCGAGCGCCTGAGCGGAGTCGCAGGCGACTGCGCGCCCGAGCTCGTACTGACGACCTCGCTGTTCGCCGGCGGATTCAAGAGCCGCGTGGAGAGCCTCGCGCGTGCGTCGTGGATCGAGACCGACCGGCTCCCGCGCCGGAGCTTCACGGGGGTTCCGATCGATGGCAGTGCGCTCGCGATGCTCCAGTACACCTCGGGATCTACCGGCACGCCCAAAGGCGTGATGCTGAGCCATCGGAACATCGTGGCCAACTGCGCGGCGGTCCACGAGTGGCTCGGCCCGGACCCGGGTCGCCGCGGTTGCATCTGGCTGCCCCCCTATCACGATATGGGCCTGCTGGGAGGCGTGCTGCAGCCGCTGTTTGCAGGCTTTCCGCTCGTGTTCATGTCGCCGCTGCACTTCGTCCAGCGCCCGGTCCGGTGGCTCCGCGCGATCAGCAAGTATCGCGTCACGCTGTCGGGCGGGCCGAACTTCTCGTATCAGATGTGCGCCACGAGCATCCCGGAGGACGATCTCGCGGGGCTCGACCTGTCCTGCTGGAAAGAAGCCTTCTGTGGCGCCGAGCCGGTTCGTCCCGATACGCTGTCTGCGTTCTGCGCCCGGTTCGCGGCCAGCGGCTTCGCGGCGCAGGCGATCAACCCGTGCTACGGGCTGGCCGAGTCGACCCTGATCGTGACTGGCAAGCCGCCGGGCGGCGGGCCGGTCTACCGAAACTTCGATCGCGATCAGCTGGACCAAGGTGTCGCGCGCCTCGCCGTCGCGGAGGCGCAGGCAGGCGGCGAGGCTGCACATCGCGCCGTCGGCCTCACGAGCTGCGGCCGGGTGACCGGCGGGTGCGATCTGCGCATCGTCGATCCCGCCACGCGGACCGAGGTCGCGCAAGGTCAGGTCGGCGAGATCTGGATCGCAGGGCCGAGCGTCGCGCAGGGGTACTGGAACCGCGCCGACGCGACGCACGAGACCTTCGCGTGCGAGTTGCCCGGCCGCGATGCCCGCTTCCTCAACACCGGAGACCTGGGCTTCGTTCACGACGGCCAGCTCTACGTCACGGGCCGGACGAAGGATCTCATCATCATCGCCGGCAAGAACTACTATGCCGAGGATATCGAGCGCACGGTCGAGGAGGCCCACGCCGCGGTCTCGCGCGGTGGCGCCGTGGCGTTCTCGGTCGACGCGAACAACGAGGAGGCCGTCGTGGTCGTGGCGGAGCTTCGCCCCAAGCGAGAGCCGCACGATCTCAGCCGTGTTGCCGAGGCGATCATCGCGCACGTGACCTCGCGCCACGGCGTGGCTCCAAAGGCAGTCGTCGTGTGCAAGCGCGGGGCGATCGCGCGGACCACCAGCGGCAAGGTACGACGCGCGGCCTCGCGCGCGCGCTACCTGGCCGGCGATATCCGATCGATCGACTGAATCGGGATTCCTTCGAGAGTGGATTGGTGAACGAATGGATCAAGCGTACGCCCCCCGGCATGACCCCACCGAGAGCAGCCCACCCCTGCAGCGCCGTGAACTGACGGTCGCCGATCAGCGGCAACGCGTGCATCGCGCCTACGCTGCAGCGACGGTCGGCGTGCCCACCGCCGGCATCATCGCCGCGATCGTGCTCGCGTTCACTCGAGGCGTCAGCACCACCGAGTGGGTGCTGTTCGGTGTCATGTACGCCGCGACGGCGCTCGGGATCGAGGCGGGCTTTCACCGCTACTTCTCGCATCGCGCGTTCCGCGGATCCCGGTTCGTCACCTACTTGCTCGGCGCACTCGGCTCGATGGCCGGCCAGGGCCCGGTCATCTTCTGGGCGGCGACCCACCGGGCGCACCACGCCGCGACCGACCGCGAGGGCGACCCCCACTCGCCGTGGCTCCACGGCAGCGGCCTCCGGCGCAGGCTGCGAGGCCTGTACCACGCGCACATGGGCTGGCTGTTTCACGCCGACCGCAGCGACTGGGCGCGGCTCACGCCGGACCTGCTCAAGGACCGCGACATCGTGCGGATCAACATGTGGTACCCCATGTTGCTGACCCTGGGCCTCGCGACGCCAGCCGCGATTGGCTTCCTCGTCATGGGCACCGAGGGACTGTGGCGCGGTGCGCTGTGGGGCGGCCTGGCCCGGATCTTTGCGCTCGACCACGTGACCTGGGCCGTGAACTCGTTCGGTCACATCTTCGGTCGGCGGCCGTACGCGTCGAACAATCACAGCGGCAACATCGCGTTGCTCGCGCTGCCGTCGTTCGGTGGCTCCTGGCACAACAACCACCACGCGTTCCCTGCGTCGGCGCGCAACGATCACCACCTGTATCAGCTCGATCTATCAGGACTGTTCATCGAAGCGCTCGCGCGCGTTGGGCTCGCGAGCGACGTCAACCGCCCTCGCCAGCTTGCTCGACGCGCAGCGGCGCCTCGTCAGGAGACACAGAAGCAATGACGGCTGGAACTTCAACCCTGGAGATTGCATCAGAGCCGCGGCCCACATCCGTCGCGGGCCTCGCCGACGTCAACCCGAGCGCGCATCGAGCCCAGGTCGCGATCGCACTCTCGATCATGATCATCCCGGCGCTGGGCTCGGTCGAGGCGATCAGGCTCATCGCGCAACACCAAGTTGGAGCGATCGAGTGGGCGCTGTTCGGGATCATGTACGCGGTGCACATGGGGGGCGTGACGATCGGCCTCCACCGGCTGCTGGCGCACCGCGCGTTCTCCGCCGGCCCGGTGGTCGAGGCGATCCTCGTCATCATGGGATCGATGGCCGGCCAGGGCCCCGCGCTGTACTGGGTCTCGACCCACCGCGCGCACCATGCCTACAGCGATGGCGAGGGCGACCCACACACGCCACAGCTCCACGGCCCGGGCTGGCGCGGCAAGCTCAGGGGGCTGTGGTACTCGCACATGCCCTGGATGCTGTCGCGTCGGGTCGCGAGCTCGTCGCACTTCGCGCGCGACCTGCTGCGGAACCGCTCGCTGCTGCGGCTCAACGAGAGCTACTTCCTCTGGTTCGCGCTGGGGCTCATCATTCCGGCGGTCGCCGGTGGGCTGCTGCGGGGGTCGCTCATGGGTGCCTGGTCCGGCTTCGTGTTCGGCAGCTTGCTGCGCATGTTCATCGCCAACCATGCGGCGTGGTGCGTCGGTTCGGTCTGTCACATGTTCGGCAGCCGCCCGTTCCGGACCAACGACTCGAGCGGCAACAGCTGGTGGGTCGCGATCCTGACGTTCGGCGAGGGGCTGCAGAATAACCACCACGCGTTCCCGAGCTCGTACCGTCACGCGGTGCGGTGGTGGGAGCCCGACCTCAGCGGATGGTGCATCGCGGTGATGGCGAAGCTGAAGCTGGTCGCGGATCTGCGACAGCCATCGGCGGCGGCGATCGAGCGCGTGACGAAGCGTTGATCTTGAGCGACCAATTGCGATCCAAAGGCACAACCATGAAAGACGGCATTTTCTCGGCAATGGCGAAGCGTCTCGGTATGAAGGGTGACGCCCCGACGAACGCACCCCTACGGACGGAGGCAGAGATCAAGCACTGGATGACCGAGCGCCTGGCGGCGCAGCTCAAGATCTCCACGGCCAGCATCGATGCTTCGCGGCCGTTCGACGCGTACGGGCTCGACTCGCGCACCG
>Ga0302322_100000086_pt1 | contig 57819 bp, 56 predicted proteins | sample Fen_T0_2_FD_203757 | JGI IMG/M metagenome (GOLD analysis project Ga0302322, IMG submission 203757) | Peat permafrost microbial communities from Stordalen Mire near Abisko, Sweden - Fen_T0_2 | ecosystem: Environmental > Terrestrial > Soil > Wetlands > Permafrost | place: Sweden: Abisko...
AACCGGCAGGCCAAGATCGAGTACGAGGCCGCGCTCGAGAAACGTCGGAAGTTCTGGCGCTCGGTCCGGAACTTCGTGATCATCCTGATCCCGATCGCGATCCTGTTCGGGTTCCTCGCCCTGCGCAACAACAACTCGTCGTCGTCCGACACGAGCTCGAGCACGAGCTCGAACTCGAACTCGAGCTCGAGCGCCAACAAGTCGTCGCTCCCGGCGCCGAGCGGCATCACGATCGATCCGGCCAAGACCTACACGGCCACGATCGAGACCACCGAGGGCACGATCGAGATCGCGCTCGACGCCGCCAACGCGCCCACTTCGGTCAACAACTTCGTGTACCTCACCAAGGCGAAGTTCTACGACGGCCTGCTGTTCAACCGGGCAGCGAAGGACTTCGTCATCCAGACCGGCAGCCCGCAGAACACGACCGTCGGTGGTCCCGGGTACACGGTGCAGGCCGAGCTGCCGACGTCCGCGTACGAGGTCGGGTCGGTGGCGTGGGCGAAGTCGGGCAGCGAACCCGCGGGCACGGCCGGCTCGCAGTTCTTCATCGGCACCGGGTCCGGCGTGACCTCGCTCCCGAAGGACTACGGCTACATCGGCAAGGTCACCAAGGGCCTCGACGTCGCGCAGAAGATCATGAGCTTCGCGCCCGCGTCGGGCGACGGGAAGCCGACGACCGACGTGACGATGACCAAGGTGACGATCACCGAGTCCTGATCGCGAGCGGCGCGACTGCTCGCGTGCGGGTCCTTTCTCCGCGCGTACGCGTTTGATACCCGATCAGGGATCCGATATCCGATCGGGTATCAAACGATGACGCCTCGCGCGGTGCCCATCCGGTTCCAGCCGGAGACGGGAGGCGCTCGTCCATGACCGACTGCGCGCTGTTCGCGACGGTGGACGAGCACCGCGCGTTCGTGACCGAGGCCTCGCGCAGCTCACCTCGACCCGTCGCCCGGAAGACCTAGACCAGGTCGGTGACCGTGTCGCCCGAGGCGAACACGGTGGCCTCCCTGCCGGAGTAGACGGTCACCACGCCCACGCCGGCCACGTGCCACGCGCCGTCGCGCGCGCGCACGAGGGCGGTCTCCTCGTCGATGCCAACGAGCTTGGCACCCGTCGGCAGGAGGTCGATCGACCGCTCGCGCAGGTGGTTGGCCGCGGTGCCGTGGTACGGGAACACGGCGAGGTTCGGCACCACGCCGAGACCCACGGTGTAGGCACCGCCGCGCGGGTCGACCATCGGGTCGCCCACGAGCGTCGCGCCCGCACCGGACGCAGCCAGCGACGCACCGCCGTGGTACGCCGAGAGCACCGCGTCGAAGAGTGCGGAGCCCTTGAGCACCGAGCGCAGGTGCAGCGGCGAGCCGTCGGCCACGTAGATGAACTGGGCTCGGCGCACGATCTCGGCGAGGTTCGGATCCTCGGCCTCGGGGCGGTGGATGACCGGGACGGTGCGAGCCTTGATGCCGAGCGACTCGAAGTACGCCGTCGCGCGATCGGCCACCCGCTCGGGGTGCTCGTAGGCCGCAGCCGCCGGGATCACGACGACTTCGCGTGCCCCAGACGCGGTGATGAGCTCGGCGTCGAGGTCACGGCACCCGTCGCGCCACTCGCCGCCGCCGAGGAGGGCGAGCGTGCCGCCGCGTCGCGTGGTGGCCATCAGACCGCCACCGCCGAGCCGAGCCGGAACGGCAGGATGATCGACGGGACGGGACGCGGCTCGAGCACGCGGATCTCCTCGGGTCGGAAGTCTGCAGCGGCCAGGGAGTCGGCCACGTTTCGGGTCAGGTGGCAGCCGGCGTTCACGGCCGACCACACGCCGTCCAACCGGTGCTGCCATTCGGCCCGCTTGCCGTGGGTCGGGTCGGCCCCGCCGTGCTCCAGGAACACGAAACGGCCGCCCGGCTTCAGCACTCGGCGTACCTCGCGCACAGCCGCGACCGGGTCGTCGACCGAGCACAGGACGAGGGTGGACACGACGGTGTCGAACTCGCCGTCGGCGAAGGGCAGGGCCTCGGCCGGCGCGTCCACCACCTCTACCGGCACCCGGGCCTGGCCCACCCGGCCGATCAGGCGACGGCGCATCGGCTCAACGGGCTCGGTCACGACCACCCGGTCGACGCCCTCGTAGCGGGACAGGTTGAGGCCCGTGCCGGCGCCGATCTCGAGCACGCTGCCCCGGGCCGAACCGACCACCTCGTCGCGGAGGCGCCCCAGCGCCCCCCGCTCCGCGGGCTTCATCATCGGGTCGTACAGGGCGGCGAAGGCCCGGTTGCGCAGGGAAGCCAGAGTGGACACGGCGGGAGCCTATCGGCGGGCTCGGCATTCCCGACCTACCGGTGGGTAGCCTCGTGCGCCGCCCGGGAACCTGCCCGCGGGAACGAAGGAACGAGGAGCACCAGCATGGCCGTCGAGCAGATCGGGATCGTCGGATCGGGGATCATGGGATCGGGCGTGGCGGAGGTGGCGGCCAAGGCCGGGCACACCGTCGTGCTGCGCAGCCGTACCCAGGCCGGGGCCGACGGGATGATCGCCGGACTCGAGAAGTCACTGGCCAAGCAGGTCGAGCGGGGCAAGCTCGAGGAGGCCGACGGCGACGCCGTGCTCGGCCGGGTCCGCGGTGTCACCGACCTCGGCGAGCTCGAGAAGTGCGACCTCGTGCTCGAGTCCATCGTGGAGGACCTCGCCACGAAGAAGCACCTCTTCAACGAGCTCGACCGCATCTGCGGCGACGCGACGATCCTGGCGACCAACACCTCCACGCTGCCGGTGATCGAGCTGGCCATGGAGACCGGCCGCCCCGACCGTGTGTGCGGCGTCCACTTCTTCAACCCCGCCCCCGCGATGCCGCTGGTGGAGATCGTGCGCGCGCTCACCACGTCGGACGACACTCTCGCCGCGGCGCGCGACTTCGCGAGCAAGTGCGGCAAGACCGTGGTCGACGTGAAGGACCAGGCCGGGTTCATCGTCAACGCGCTGCTCTTCCCGTACCTCAACAACGCGGTGAAGATGCTCGACGCGGGCGTGGCCACGCGCGACGGGATCGACGCCGCGATGAAGGGCGGCTGCAACTTCCCGATGGGACCGCTCGAGCTGCTCGACCTCGTCGGCCTCGACACGAGCCTGTCGATCCTCGAGGCGCTCTACGCCGAGTTCACGGACCCCAACTACGCGCCGGCACCGCTGCTGCGCCGCATGGTCAGCGCCGAGCGGCTCGGGCGCAAGACGAGCGAAGGGTTCTACGACTACCACAAGAAGTAGCGCCCGAGAGGGGCTGACATGAGTGCGACACTTCCCTCCCCCGACCGCCCCTGGGTGATGCGGACGTACTCGGGCCATTCGTCGGCCCGGGCGTCCAACGAGCTCTACCGGACCAACCTGGCCCGCGGGCAGACCGGACTGTCGGTCGCGTTCGACCTGCCCACCCAGACCGGCTTCGACCCCGACCACCCGCTCGCGCGCGGCGAGGTCGGGAAGGTCGGCGTGCCGGTGCCGCACCTGGGCGAGATGCGCACGCTCTTCGAGGGCATCCCACTCGAGGGCATGAACACCTCGATGACGATCAACGCCACTGCGGTGTGGCTCCTCGCGATGTACCTCGCGTTGGCCGAGGAACAGGGCGCCGACCCCGCGCTCCTCGCCGGCACCACGCAGAACGACATCGTCAAGGAGTACCTGAGCCGCGGCACGTACATCTTCGGGCCGGAGCCGTCACGCCGGCTGACCGTCGACCTGTGCTGCCACACGGTGCGCCACGTGCCGAAGTGGAACCCGATCAACGTGTGCTCGTACCACCTCCAGGAGGCGGGCGCGACCCCGGTGCAGGAGATCGCGTACGCGCTCGCCACCGCGATCGGCGTGCTCGACGCCGTGCGCGAGTCGGGCCAGGTCACCGCCGGCGAGTTCCCCGAGGTGGTCGGCCGCATCTCGTTCTTCGTGAACGCGGGCATCCGGTTCGTCGAGGAGATGTGCAAGCTGCGGGCATTCGGCCGGATGTGGGACCGCATCTGCCTCGAGCGCTACGGCGTGACCGACGAGAAGCTGCGCCGGTTCCGCTACGGCGTGCAAGTGAACTCGCTCGGCCTCACCGAGGCCCAGCCCGAGAACAACGTCCAGCGAATCGTGCTCGAGACGCTCGCCGTCACCCTCTCGCGTGACGCCCGGGCCCGGGCCGTGCAGCTCCCGGCCTGGAACGAGGCGCTCGGCCTGCCCCGACCCTGGGACCAGCAGTGGAGCCTGCGGATCCAGCAGGTGCTGGCCATGGAGACCGACCTCCTCGAGTACCCCGACCTCTTCGAGGGCTCGACGGTGGTCGAGGCCCGCACGACCGAGCTCGAGGAGGCCGCCGACGCCGAGCTGGGCTGGGTGCTGGCCGGCGGCGGGGCCTTCTCGATGATCGATGCCATGAAGGGGCGGCTCGTCGGGAGCCTGGCCGAGCGGATCCGGAACATCGAATCCGGGGAAATCCGCGTCGTAGGGGTCAACTGCCTCACCGAGAGTGCCGAATCACCTCTCGTGCGCACCCTGGACGGCGAGGCCAACATCCTGGTGGTCGACCCCCGGCACGAGATGGAGCAGCTCGAACGGCTGGCGGCTTGGCGGGCCGAGCGCGGCTCCGAAGCGGTCGACCGGGCCCTCGACGCCCTCCGGACCGCCGCGGCTGGCACCGACAACCTCGTCCCGGCCAGCATCGACCTCGCCCGGGCCGGTGGCACCGTCGGCGAGTGGGCCGGGGTCCTGCGCGAGGTGTTCGGTGAGTACCGCGGTCCCACCGGCGTGGGCGCGGCGGCCGTGCCCGGCGCGGGCGGCCTGGCCGACGTCGCCGCCCGCATGAAGTCCGCGGCCGAGGAGCTCGGCGGTCCCACCCGCCTGCTCGTGGGCAAGCCCGGCCTCGACGGCCACTCCAACGGCGCCGAGCAGATCGCGCTCGCCGCCCGCGACGCCGGCTTCGAGGTCGTCTACCAGGGCATCCGCCTGACGCCCGAGCAGATCGCGGCCGCGGCCCGCGACGAGGACGTCGACGTGATCGGGCTCTCGATCCTCTCCGGCTCGCACCTCGAGCTCGTGCCCGAGACGGTGCGGCTCGTGCGCGCCGCCGGCGTCGACGCGCCCGTCGTGGTGGGCGGGATCATCCCGCCGGCCGACCAGGTGGCGCTCGCCGCGGCCGGCGTGGCCCGGTGCTACACGCCCAAGGACTTCGAGCTGTCCCACATCATCGGCGACCTCGCCGACCTCGCGATCGCCCACCGTCGGGCCACGGCCGCCCGCGGGGGTGGCGGCGCGTGAGCACCCCGGTCGCCGTCGTCATTGCGGCGCTGGTCGCGGCCGGCGTGGCCGGCGGGGGCGTGTACCTCCTGGTGCGCGCCCGACTCGACCGGGCCGAGCGGGCCCGGCAGGACGCCGAGCGTGCGCGCGACGATCTGCGCCGCGAGCTCGATCAGCTCGACCGTAGGTTCGCCGCGGCCCGGGCACCGGGCGCCAGCTCCGACGAGCTCGCCGCCGACGCCTTCGACGAGGTCTCGGGTCTGCTGCGCGAGCGTTTCGTGGCCGTGTTGATCCAACAGCGGGTGGCCGGCGCCCGGCGCCGGCTGCACCCCGTGGCCGTGGTCGCCCTCGAGGCGGACGGCGTGCGGGGCAGCGACCGCGCCAGCGTCGACACCGCAATGCGCGCCCTCGGCGGGGTGATCCGCGAGACCCTCCGCGAGGCCGACTGCGCCTGCCGGGTGGGGGACGTCGTCGTGATCGCGGCGCTCGACGACACCACCGAGTCGGGCGCCCGTCTCGCGATCGAGCGGGTGCAGGCCGGGCTCCGCATCGCCACCGGCGACGTCGGGATCACGGTCTCGGCGGGGATCGCCTGCTATCCGACCCATGCGCTCGAGGCCCCCGACCTGGTGGCCCGGGCCGGCGAGGCCCTGCTCGATGCCCGCGGCGCGGGCATCAGCCGCGTCGCCACCGCCTCCACCGACATCAGGCCCGGCTGATCCAACGGCCCGAGGTTTTCCACAGGGGTGAGTGGAAAACTCCGCCGCGATGGTGGAAAATGACGCTGTCGCGTTCCGAGGAGGTCGTTGAGGCGCCCGACGAGGCCGGTCGTCGGGCCTTCTCTACGCCGAACCTTCCTCGGGACGTGTCGCGTCCGGGGCCGGGCCCGAACCCTCGGAGCGGGGTGGCTCGGCCAGCACCTCGGCGAGCACGGCGTCGGTGTCGGCACCCAGCGGGCGACCCGCGTGGCGCACCGCCCCGGGCGAGCGGCCCAGCCGCGCCACCGGCCCCGCCATCGTGACGCCGTCGACGTCGACGAACGTGCCCCGGGCCCGCACGTGCTCGTCGGCCAGCAGGTCCTCCATGGTGTAGACGGGCGCGATCGCGGCCTGCGCCTCCGTGAAGGCGTGCAACACCTCGGCCGACGGACGGGCGCCGATCCACGCGGCCACCACCTCGTCGAGCTCGCGCCGGTGGGCCACCCGCCCGGCGAAGTCGGCGAAGCGGACGTCGTCGGCCACGCCCACGAGCGTGAGCACGCGGTGCGCGATCGACTCCGCCGACGTGGAGACCGCGACCCACACGCCGTCGGCGCAGCGGAACGTCCCCCGCGGCACCGAGTACGGGATGCCCGACCCGAGCCGGGGCTGGAGCTCCCCGCGCTGGGCCCACACCGCGGGGAGCGGGCCGAGCATCGAGATCATCGACTCCAGCAGGTTGACGTCGATCACCTGGCCCTCGCCGGTGCGGTCGCGGTGGTGCAGCGCGACCATCACCGCGAACGCGCCCACGAGTGCGGTCACCTCGTCGGTGAGCGCGACCGGGGGGAGCAGCGGGGCGCCGTCGGGCTCGCCGTTGAGTGCGGCGAACCCACCCATCGCCTCGGCCAGGGTGGCGAAGCCGGGCCGGGTCGCGTACGGACCGTCCTGGCCGAATCCCGAGACGCGCAGGATCACCAGACCGGAGTTGCGGGCGAGGAGCGCGTCGGGGTCGAGCCCGAGCCGCTCGAGCGTGCCCGGGCGCAGGTTCTCGATGAGGACGTCGCTGCGGTCGAGCAGGCCGCGCATCGCGTCGAGGCCCGCGTCGGTCTTGAGGTCGAGCACGACCGCGCGCTTGTTGCGGCCGATCAGCTTCCAGAACAGCGCCTCGCCGTCGCGCGGGTCGGGCCACCCGTAGTTGCGGCTGCCGTCGCCGGTCGGCGGCTCGACCTTGATCACCTCGGCCCCGAAGTCGCCGAGGTAGCGCGCGGCGCCGGGTGCCGCGATCAGCGTGGCCATGTCGACCACGCGAATGCCGTCGAGCGCGCCGCCCATGTCGGTCGCCTCAGAAGCGCTGCGTGAAGCAGCGGTGGGCGAGCATGCCGCGGGCGAGGTCGCCGTAGAACCCCAGGTACTGGTGGCGCGTCTCCTCGGCCCAGTCGAACGCGGCGGGCGCGGCGACCCGGCGCACGATCTGCGTGTAGCCGCCCTCGTGGACGCGGTACTCGGCCCACGCGCCCGGGTAGTCCTTGGTGCAGCCCACCTCCACGAACGGCACCGCGCGCGCCGCGGGCGACCGCCACACGTTGTTGCCGTGGGTGTGCCCCGCGAAGTAGCCCGCGATGTTCTCCCGCCGGGCGACCACCGCCACGAGCGCCTCGCTGTCGGCCGGACGGATGCCGAAGAAGTCGTCGGGGCGCGTCGGCGCGTCGAGCGGCCACACGTGGTGGTGGCCGAACACCAGCACCGGTCCGGTGGCCTCGGCCGAGACGTCGTCGAGCCACTGCACCTGGTCGGCCGGGAGCTGCCCTCCCGCCCGGCCCGGCTCGACGGTGTCGACGATCGCGAGGGTCAAGGGGCCGATCTCCACTGTGTAGGGCGCGTCCTCGATGGCCATCGCCGGGTCGACCATCGCATCGTGGTTGCCCCGCACGAACCAGAGCCGGTCCCCGAAGGTGCCGTACGCGGCGAGGAACGCGGCGAACTGGTCCTCGGTGCCCTTGTCGGTGAGATCGCCCTTCACCACCACGGCGTCGGGACCGAGCGCGCGGATCTCGTCGATCACCGCGCCGTTCATCGTCTCGGGGTACGGCGGCGCGTCGGCGGGGACGGAGAAGAACGGACCGATGTCCTCGTGGGGCGGGCCGAGGTGGCCGCACGACACCTCCCCGAAGTGCACGTCGTTCGCGGTGGCGAAGGTGGCGAGCAGTGCGCCGGGCGGACGATCGAGCGTGCGGAACGTTGCGGGCAACACGGCCGTCGGCTCCACGCCCTCCACCGCGAGCACGTGCTCCGCGTCCGCCTCCAGCCCGGTGACCCGCACCACGTGGCGCGGCCCGGTGGTGCGCACCTCCTGCCCGCCCACGAGCGTGACCGCTTCAGCACCGGGGGCGGACACGAACGTCACCACCGCCTCGTCCGGACCGACGCTGAAGAGCTCCGCGTTCTCGATCGCCATGGGTGGCCCGCGGTCAGGCGCGGGAACGCCGCCCGATGCGCCCGGACAGCCGCCACGGGCCGCGCTGGAGGCCCGAGCGCCGGGCACTGAGCCGGGCGCCGCGCACCCACTCGTGGAGCGTGTCGTCGACCCCGCCGGCCGCCGCGGGCGCACCCGAAAGCGACGCGACGGCCGCGAGGATCGCGGCCACCTCCTCGTCGGTGGCGTCGGGCGTGACCACGCGCAACACGGGCTGGGTCATCGTCGATCCCCTACAGCGGCATGTTGCCGTGCTTGCGCTGCGGCAGCTGCTCGCGCTTCGAGCGGAGCATGTTGAGGGCCTTCACGAGCACGACGCGGGTGTCGCGCGGGTCGATCACGTCGTCGACGTAGCCGCGCTCGGCCGCGCCGTACGGGTTGGCGAAGCGCTCGGTGTACTCGTCGATGAGCTCGGTGCGCCGCGTGTCGGGGTCGGCGGCGGCCGAGATCTCCTTGCGGAAGATCACGTTGACCGCGCCCTGCGACCCCATGACCGCGACCTCGGCCGACGGCCACGCGAACGCGAGGTCGGCACCGATCGACTTCGAGTTCATGACGACGTACGCGCCGCCGTAGGCCTTGCGCGTGATCACCTGCACGCGCGGCACGGTGGACTCGCAGTAGGCGTAGAGCAGCTTGGCGCCGTGGCGGATGATGCCGCCGTACTCCTGGTCGGTGCCCGGGAGGAATCCCGGCACGTCGACGAAGGTGACCAGCGGGACGTTGAACGCGTCGCAGGTGCGCACGAAGCGTGCCGCCTTCTCCGACGCGTCGATGTCGAGCGTGCCCGCGAGCACGGCGGGCTGGTTGCCCACGATGCCCACCACGTGGCCGTCGATCCGGGCGAACCCGCAGACGATGTTCATCGCCCAGAACTGGTTGACCTCGAAGAAGTCGCCGTCGTCGACGACGCGCGAGATCACGGCCTTGATGTCGTACGGCTGGTTGGGCGAGTCGGGGATGAGCGAGACGATGTCGTCACAGCGGCGCTCGGGATCGTCGGTCGGCTCGAAGTAGGGCGGGTCCTCGAGGTTGTTCTGCGGGAGGAACGACAGCAGATAGCGCACCTGCTCGATGCACGCCTCCTCGTCCTCGGCGACGAACTGGCACACGCCCGACTTCGATGCGTGCGTCATCGCGCCGCCGAGCTCTTCCTGCGTGACGTCCTCGCCGGTGACCGTCTTCACCACGTCGGGCCCGGTGATGAACATGTGCGACGTGCCCTTCACCATGAAGATGAAGTCGGTCATCGCGGGCGAGTACACCGCGCCGCCGGCGCACGGGCCCATGATGACGCTGATCTGCGGGATCACGCCCGAGGCCTTCACGTTCCGGTAGAAGATGCCGCCGTAGGCGTCGAGGGAGACGACGCCCTCCTGGATGCGGGCACCGGCGCCGTCGTTGAGCCCGATCATCGGGGCGCCGACCGACTCGGCGAGGTCCATCACCTTGTGGATCTTCTCTGCGAACACCTCGCCGAGCGCCCCGCCGAACACCGTGAAATCCTGCGAGAACACGAACACCTTGCGGCCGTCGACCGTGCCCCAGCCGGTGATCACGCCGTCGGTGAGGGGGCGGGTGTCCTCGATCCCGAAGCCGTGGGCCCGGTGCCGGGCGAGCATGTCGAGCTCCACGAAGGAGCCGGGGTCGAGGAACTTCGCGAGGCGCTCACGGGCGGTGAGCTTGCCCCGGGCGTGCTGGCGCTCGACGGCCGCGGGGCTCCCTGCGTGCAGGGCCTCCTCGCGCAGGGCCGCAAGCTGCTCGAGCCGTTCCTCGATGGGGTGCGGGGTCAGCGGGTTCTCGATCGCCACGCCGGGCAGCGTACCGGGACCGGCCCGGACGGGGCCCGTCCGCTCACGAGGTGGCTACGGCGAGCGGAACTGCACCACGTACATCTCGACACTCTCGTTGCAGGTCACGCCGATGCCGATGCGCTCGAAGGCCGGGTTGGCGAGGTTGACGTAATGGCCGGGGCTGTTGAGCCACAGGTTCCATGCGACGCTCGCGTCGGCCGGGCAGCCCGACACGCAGGCGATGTTCTCCGCGGCGGAGAAGCCGGGGTACTCCGCTCTGATGTTGCTGTGCTGCAGCGCGTTGCAGTCGTTCCCCGGCTTGGCGAGGGTGTCGGCCCAGGCCTGGGCCTGCGCGCTCATCGAGTCGTCGAGGACCAGCTGGGGCAGATGGTTCGCGGCCCGGAGGGTGAAGTGCCTCGCGTAGACGTCGTTCTCCACCGTGGAGAGCGAGGGCGACGGCGGCGGCGCGCAGGCGGCCGCCACGAGCAGCGCGAGCGCGAGCCCGACGAACGGAAACAATCGACGGGTTCGCCAGCGCATGGCCGTGAGGGTAGGCCCCATGGCGTCAGTTCTCCTGGACCAGCTCGATCAGCGTGCCGAATGCGGTCTTCGGGTGCACGAACGCCACGGTGGTGCCGCGACTCCCGGGGCGGGGGGCCTCGTCGATCACCGTGTGGCCCTGGGCCTTCACCCGGTCGAGCGCGGCCGCGCAGTCGTCGACCCGGTAGCCGACGTGGTGGATTCCCTCGCCCCGCTTCTCCATCCACTTCGCCACCGGCGAGTCGTCGCGGGTGGGGGTGAGCAGCTGGACGTACGAGTCGGCGACGCGCAGCAGCGCCTCCTCCACGCCGTCGCGCTCCACCACCTCGCGGTGCTCGACGTCGACGCCGTACGTGGCGCGGTAGTAGTCGACCGCGGCGTCGAGGTCGCGTACGGCGATCGCCACATGGTCGATCTCGGTCAGAACGGAGTCGGGCATCGGGTTCTCCTGATCGCGACTGATCGCGGCGGGCAACTACGGATGACGGCGGAACATGGTGATCCGCGGGAGCAGGCGCTCGCGCATCTCGGCGTCGGTCACGCCGAGGCCCTCCTCGGGCGCGAGCACGAGCACGCCGAGCTTCCCCTCGTGCAGGTTCTTGTGCACCTGGTAGGCGGCCTCGGCGGTCTGTTCGAACGGGAACACCGCGCTCAACGTCGGGTGGATCTTCCCCTCGCAGATCAGACGGTTGGCCTCCCACGCCTCGCGGTAGTTCGCGAAGTGGCAGCCCTTCAGCGTCTTCTGGTTCATCCAGAGGTAGCGGTTGTCGTACTCGATCGTGAAGCCGCTGGTGGCGGCGCACGTCATGATCTGCCCGCCACGCGCGCACACGAACACCGACGCGCCCATCGTGGAACGGCCGGGGTGCTCGAACACGATCTCGGGGTCGACCCCGGCGAGCTCACGGATCTTCTTGCCCAGGCGCCGCCACTCGGCCGGGTCCTGGGTGTGCTCGTCGGACCAGAACCGGTAGCCCTCGGCCTTGCGGTCGATCACGCGCTCGACGCCCATCTCGTGGAGCAGCGCGGCCCGCTCGGGCGACGACACCACGCCGATCGGCGTGCCGCCGCCGTTGAGCACGTACTGGCAGGCGTACGCGCCGATGCCGCCGCTCGCGCCCCAGACGAGGACGGTCTGGCCCTGGGTCATCTGGGCACCGTTGGGGCTCACGAGCATCCGGTAGCTCGTCGAGTTGGTCAGCGCGTTGACCGCGGCCTCCTCCCAGGTGAGGTGGGCCGGCTTGGGCATGAGCTGGTTGGCCTTCACCACGGTGATCTCGCCGAGGCCGCCGTAGTTGGTCTCGTAGCCCCAGATGCGCTGGTTGGCCGCGAGCATGGAGTCGTCGTGCGCCGTGGGGTCCTGGTCATCGACGTGGTTGCAGTGCACCGTGACGGAGTCGCCCGGGTTCCAGTTGCGCACGGCGCTGCCCACCCGCAGCACCACGCCCGCGGCGTCGCTGCCGACGACGTGGAACGGCTGGTCGTGGCGCGCGCCCCATACGCTCTCGCGCCCGAGGCGCTTGAGGAACCCGAAGGTGGACACGGGCTCGAAGATCGACGTCCACACCGTGTTGAAGTTGATGGACGACGCCATCACCGCGACGTACGCCTCGTCGGGCGCGAGCTCCGGCAGGGGCACCTCGTCGATGTGGAGGGACCCGCGAGGGTCCTTGTCCTCGGACGCGACTCCCGCCCACATCTCCTGCTCGTCGGCCCGCACGACCGCGCCGCGGTAGGTGGTCGGGAGGGGCAGGGCGGCGATGGCGTCGGCGGGGGCGCCGTCGACGATCGCCTGGCGGATCGCAGTGATCTCGGGACCGGTGCTCATGGCGGGCCAAGGTACCCGTGGTAAGCCCGACCGGCCCGGCCCGACCGGAGCCGGGAGCGCGCGGGAGGGCTACCATCACCGTTCCGATTTCGCACTTTTCGCCGCAGTTCCGCGGCGCCCCGACTGGGAGGCCCGATGCCCGGCTCCGTCATCGTCTCGACTGCTCGTACCCCGATCGGCAAGCTGTCCGGCGCGCTCGCCGGCTTCAGCGCGATGGACCTCGGTGGCATCGCCATCAAGGCTGCGCTCGAGCGCGGTGGGGTGGGCGCCGAGCAGGTCGACTACGTGGTGATGGGCCAGGTGCTCCAGGCGGGCCAGGGCCAGATCACTGCGCGCCAGGCCGCGCTGAAGGCGGGCATCCCGATGACGGTCCCCGCGCTGACCATCAACAAGGTCTGCCTCTCGGGCATCAACGCGATCTACCTCGCCGACCAGATGGTGCAGGCGGGCGACGCCGAGGTGGTCGTCGCCGGCGGCATGGAGTCGATGACGAACGCGCCGTACCTGCTCCCGAAGGCGCGCGCCGGCTACCGCATGGGCCACGGCGAGCTGCTCGACGTGCTCATCCAGGACGGCCTGTGGTGCGCGTTCGACGCCGTGCACATGGGCTCGGGGACCGAGCGCTACATCGGCTCGTTCGGCGGGATCACCCGTGAGGCCCAGGACGAGCTCGCGGCGAAGAGCCACGAGCGCGCCGCGGCGGCGATGAAGGAGGGCAAGTTCGCCGAGGAGATCGCCCCGGTGGAGATCCCCCAGCGCAAGGGCGACCCCGTGGTCGTCCTCGAGGACGAGGGTGTGCGCCCCGGCACCACCACCGAGTCGCTCGGCGGCCTGCGGCCCGCGTTCGAGAAGGACGGCACCATCACGGCCGGCAACGCGTCGCAGATCTCCGACGGCGCCGCCGCGTTGATCGTCACCAGCCGCGAGAAGGCCCAGGAGCTCGGCCTCACCCCGATCGCCGAGCTCGTGAGCTTCGGCATGGTCGCCGGCCCCGACACCTCGCTGCTCACGCAGCCGTCGCGGGCCATCAAGCGTGCGCTCGAGCCGATCGACGGCAAGGTCTCCGACATCGACCTCTTCGAGCTCAACGAGGCGTTCGCCGCGGTGGGCGTGGGGGCGATGCGCGACCTCGGCATCACCGACGACATCGTCAACGTCAACGGTGGCGCCATCGCGCTCGGCCACCCGATCGGCATGTCGGGGACCCGCATCGTGGCCACGCTGATCAACGAGCTCCGGCGTCGGGGCGGCGGGCTCGGCGCGGCCGCCCTCTGCGGGGGCGGCGGCCAAGGCGACGCCGCCATCGTGCGCGCGCTCTGATCTGGTTACGCTGCGCCGGTGGCGCTGACCGACACCACGGAGATCGAGCTCGAGCCCCTGCGCCTCGCCGGGCTCATGCTCGTTCCCGCAGCGATCTTCCTCTCGGTCTCGCCCGTCGACCCCGTCCCCCCGTGCCCGCTGCGCACGCTCACCGGGATCCCCTGCCCGCTGTGCGGTTCGACACGCGGCGTGATCGCCGCGTTGCACGGGCACATCGGCCACGCGCTCGCGCTCAACCCCGCGTCGATCGGCGTGCTCGTGCTCGCCCTGCTCATGCTCGTGGGCTGGCGCGTCGAGCGGGTCCGGATCCCGGTGTGGGGGATCGTGGCGGTCTTCGCGGTCCTGTGGGGTTACCAGATGTTCAAGTACGCCACCGGCCGTCCCCTCTGAACCCCGAGCCGAACCCCGTGAAAGGACGTTCCTCGTGAGCCAGCCGCCTCCGCCGCCTCCGCCGCCTCCGCCGCCTCCGCCGCCTCCCGGCGGTGACGCGTACGCGAGCGGCGGCTCGGCCGCGGCGCCGTTCTCGATCGGCGAGGCGGTGAGCTATGGCTGGAACGCGTACTGGAAGAACGCCGGCCCGATGGTCGTACTGACGCTGGTGATCCTGCTGGTGAACGTCGTGATCAGCGTGATCGCGCAGTCGATCGACAGCTTCGCCCTCACCATCACCGTCAACATCATCGGCTGGATCGTCTCGCTCCTCCTCGCCCTCGGATTGATCCGCGCCTCGCTCGCGGTCACCCGGGGTGAGAAGCCCGAAGTGAACATGCTGTTCCAGCCCGAGGGCTTCGTGCCCTACATCATCGCCTCGATCATCTTCGGCCTGGGTGCGGCGGTTGGGTTCATCCTCTGCATCGTCCCCGGGATCATCTTCGTCGTGATCTTCTGGTTCTACGGCTACGTGATCGCGGAGAGTGGCGACGCCGTCAGCCCGACCGACGCACTGGCCCGCGCCGCGGCGATCTCCAAGGGCAAGCGCTGGGAGCTGTTCGGGCTCGGCGTCGTGCTGGTGCTGATCAACTTCGTGGGCGTCCTCGCCTGCGGCATCGGGCTGCTGTTCACCTACGGCATCTCCGCGATCGCGGTGGCGTACGCGTACCGGTCCCTCAGCGGACAGACCGTGGTCCAGCCACGATGACAAACGGGGGACTGCCTCCCGCGGGGTGGCACCCCGACCCGACCTCGCGTCACCGCCTCCGGTACTGGGACGGCGGGCAGTGGACCGCGTACGTCAGCGACGAGGGCGACACCGCCGTCGACCCGATCCCGGGCGCCGACACGGGAGCCGCGACAGTCGCCGCCGCCGCGACCGGACTGGGAGCCCCGCCCCCGTCGGTCCAGGCACCGAACCCGGGCCTGATCGGACCCCAGGGCGACTGGGGGACGGCCGCGCCGACGGGCGCGACTCCGTCCATGATGCGCGGCATCGGCGGCCTCGCCGCCGCGCTCACGGTGGTGCTGTGGATCACCGCCGCGGTATCGGCGTTCGGCGTGTTCGCCTTCGTCAACCGAGCGATCGTCGCGGGCGACATCCTCGACTTCGACTTCGGCCGCAGCTTCAGCGCGATCGTCGACCTGCAGAACCGGGCCGACGACGCCGACAGCTACGTCAGCGCCGCCGTGATCATGCTGCTGGTGTGCTCGGTGGCGATCTTCGTGCTGCTGCTCGTCTGGATGTGGCGCGTCGCCAAGAACGCCGAGCTCACCGGGCGCACCCACCCGCGCTTCGGGGCCGGCTGGACCATCGGCGGATGGTTCATCCCGTTCGCCAGCCTCGTGATCCCGGTCCTGGTGATGCAGGACCTGTGGCGGGCCAGCGACCCTGCCGTCCCGCGCGGTGACCCCGAATGGCGGCACCGGCCGGGCTCCGCCCTGATCGGCTGGTGGTGGGCCGCCTACCTGGTGGCGACGCTGCGCTTCGTGTCGAGCGGCGACGCGAACACCCGCTCCGAGCTCCGCCACCTGCGCACCACCGACTCGCTCGCGGCCTCCGGGTCGCTGGTGGCGATCGCCGCCGCCGTGCTGCTGATCCAGGTGGTGCGGGGGATCACCCGGCGCCAGGAGGCCCTGGTCGCCGGGGATCCGACCCCGCTCGTCTGACGGCTACGCGGCCGTGACGCCCATCTGCTCCCAACGCGTGTTGATCGCGGTCTGCACCTTGTAGAGCCAGATGAGCCAGCCCACGAGGGGGATCAGGTTCCAGAAGCCCGTGGTGCCCTTCACCGGCTTCTCCATCCCGGCCTTGGCGTAGATGTTCCCGATCTCGGCCGGGAGGAGGAACAGGTTCACGATGCCGATGAAGATGGCGAAGATCACCGCGACGGTCCCGCCGACGCCCTCGCCGGAGTGCACCTTGTTGTCGCGGAACACGTAGTACTGCCAGAAGATCCCGTAGATCCCGCAGGTGATGATCGTCAGGACGGCGACCATCCCCCAGCTCCGGATCTGACCTGGCGGACCCCAGCCCCCGGCCACAGCCGCGGGCGCGGCGGGCGGCGGCGCCGGAGCCGGCGTCGGGTCGGGAGCCGCCGCGGGCTCGCTCCCCTCGGTGGGAGTCATATCGCTCATCGCTGCCCCTTTTCGGTTGTGGTGGCTGCGCCTTCCTAGGCGGTGGGCCGCACGGTGTCAACGACCGGGTGCGTCAAACCCTCTAATTCCGACTTGCGAGGTCGTCTTTTGCGGTCGTAGCGTGGCGGTCCGCGCACCACCCGACCCGCACGCCCGACGACCAGGAGCACGCCATGTCCGACAGCTGGGGATTCGAGACCAAGATGGTCCACGCCGGGGCGGTGCCCGACCCCACCACCGGCGCCCGGGCCGTGCCCATCTACCAGACCACGAGCTACGTCTTCCGGGACACCGACCACGCCGCGGCACTGTTCGGGCTGGCCGAGATGGGGAACATCTACACCCGGATCATGAACCCCACCCAGGCGGTGTTCGAGGAGCGGGTCACGGCACTCGAGGGCGGGGTCGGTGCGCTGGCCACGTCGAGCGGGCAGGCCGCCGAGACGATCGCGCTGCTGAACCTCGGTGAGGCGGGCGACCACATCGTCGCCTCGGCGTCGCTCTACGGCGGCACCTACAACCTCCTCCACTACACGCTGCCGAAGCTGGGGTGGCAGGTCGACTTCATCGACAACCCCGACGACCTCGACGCGTGGGCCGCGGCGGTCAAGCCCAACACGCGCGCGTTCTACGCGGAGAGCGTGGGCAACCCGAAGAACGACGTCATCGACTTCGAGGGGATCTCCGAGATCGCGCACGCGAACAACGTGCCCTTCGTGGTCGACAACACGGTGATGAGCCCGTACCTGTGCAACCCGCTGCAGTGGGGGGCCGACATCGTGGTGCACTCAGCCACGAAGTTCATCGGCGGCCACGGCACGTCGATCGGTGGGATCATCGTCGACGGCGGCAAGTTCGACTACGTCGCCAGCGGCCGGCACCCGGTGTTCACCGAGCCCGACCCCAGCTACCACGGCCTCGTCTACTCGCAGCTGCCCGAGCCGCTGCGCCCTGCGCAGTACATCCTCAAGGCGCGGCTCCAGCTCCTGCGCGACCTCGGCGCCGCGGTGTCGCCGTTCAACGCGTTCCTGTTCATCCAGGGCCTCGAGACGCTGAGCCTGCGGATGGAGCGCCATTGCCAGAACGCGCTCGCCGTAGCCCTGTGGCTCGAGCAGCGCGACGAGGTGGAGTGGGTCGCCTACCCCGGCCTCGCGTCGAGCCCGTGGAACGACCGCGCGAAGAAGTACCTCCCTCGCGGCGCGGGCGCGATCCTCGCGTTCGGCATCAAGGGCGGGCTCGAAGCGGGCAAGAAGTTCGTCAACGGCCTCGAGCTGTTCAGCCACCTCGCCAACGTCGGTGACGTGCGCAGCCTCGCGATCCACCCGGCGTCCACCACGCACTCGCAGCTGAGCCCCGACGAGCAGGCCACCACGGGCGTCACGCCCGACCTCGTGCGGCTCTGCATCGGCATCGAGTCGATCGACGACATCCTCGCCGACCTCGACGCCGGGTTCCGCGCCGCCAAGGGGGCCTGATCCCGTCGGGCCCACCGGTCCCGCCGGTCACCGGGGCGTGGCGCCCCGGTGACCCACCCGGGCGCCGGCAGTTCGTCCACCTGTTCGAGGAACGGCCCCACGTGCTGGAAGCGGGCGGCCGGCTCGAGCAGGTGACAGTCGCGTACGAGACGTGGGGCGAGCTCGCGCCCGACGCGTCGAACGCGGTGCTCGTGCTGCACGCGCTCACCGGCGACTCGCACGCGGCGGGTCCCGCCGGGCCCGGACACCGTCAGCCCGGCTGGTGGGACGGGATGATCGGCCCGAGAGCGCCGATCGACACCGACCGATTCTTCGTGGTGTGCCCGAACGTGCTCGGCGGCTGCCAGGGCACCACCGGGCCCACCTCCGACGCCGGCGACGGCCGGCCCCACGGCTCGCGGTTCCCGCGCATCACCATCCGCGACCAGGTGGTGGTCGAGGCCGCGCTCGCCGACCGGCTCGGGATCGCCCACTGGCACTCCGTGATCGGCGGATCGATGGGCGGCATGCGCGCTCTCGAGTGGGCGGTCGGCTTCCCCGAGCGAGTCGCGCGCGCGGTGGTCGTCGCGGTCGGCGCGCGCGCGACCGCCGAGCAGATCGCGCTGTGCAGCGTGCAGATCCGCGCGATCCGGGCCGATCCCGAGTGGCGCGGCGGTGATTACTACGGCGCGCCCCCGGGGGCCGGACCACACCGTGGCATGTCGATCGCGCGGGGCATCGGACAGATCAGCTACCGGACCGAGCTCGAGTTCGACGAGCGATTCGGGCACGACCACCAGGGCGACGAACGTCCGCTCGACGGCGGCCGCTACGCGGTGGAGTCGTACCTCGAGTACCAGGGCGACAAGCTCGCCGACCGGTTCGACGCGAACACCTACATCACGCTGAGCGACGCGATGAACCACCATGACGCGGGTCGCGGCCGCGGTGGTGTGGCCGCGGCGCTCGGGCGGGTCACCGCCGCGGTGACGATCGCGGGGATCACGTCCGACCGGCTCTACCCGCTGCGGTTGCAGTACGAGCTCGCCGAGCTGATCCCCACCGCGACCGGCGTCACCGTGATCGACTCGGTCACCGGCCACGACGGCTTCCTCGTCGAGTCCGACGCCGTCGGCCACATCATCACCCGCGCGCTGGGCTGAGCCAACCCACGGACGCACCGCCGCCACGATCTCCTCCGCCGTCGACTCGGAGGTGAACCGCAGCACCGTCCATCCGGCTCGGACGAGATCGTTCTGGCGCACCCGGTCACGGTCGAACACGCCACGCGCCCGATGGAAGTCGAACCCATCGACTTCGATGGCGACCATGTGCTCGGGATACGCGAGGTCGAGGAAGTAGGTCTGATCATCGACGACCACCCGGTACTGGCGAACAGGCTCCGGAAGACCTCCGTCCACGAGGACGCGCAAGACCTTCGACTCGAGCTCGCTGTCACCGGGGTGGAACCCCGCCGTGCGAACGCCGAGCAACCGAGTCAGTCGCTTCGGACTACGACCCGGAGCGATCGTCGGCAATCGGCGGGCCACGCCGTGGAGCGCCGGCAACGTCACCACGCGGCGTCGAAGCCCATCGTCGATCAGCGCGCCCAGCGCGGAATCGTCGAACCGTGACGACACGTCCACAAGGGTCCGCGCCGCCGACAGGACCGGGAGTCCGTCGACCACGCGCAGATCGGCGTCCACGATCGTCCCGCTTCGGTGGACCCGGACCCCGGGAATCCGTGGGCGCCGCTCGAGCGGAACGGTGATCTCGTAGGGCGCGTCGTCGAAGCCCTGGTAGCCCCACACCGTCAGCGCGGCAAGATGGGATGCCCACGCCAGCTCACCGGCGAGGAGCAGAGCGCCGACGAGGCGCTGCTCCCACGAGTCGGCGGTGCCACGCAGCCGGTACAGCCTTGTGCCCACTCGTTCCCAGGCCCCGGTCCGAACGCGGTGGCGCACTCCGTCGCTGGTGATGCCAAGCGCACGCGCCTGAGCGGCGGTGATCATGCCGCGCTGGCGAGCGAAGGCCGCCGCAAGCTCTGCGTCCACTCCCGCCCGGACACATCACCTGTCTGGACGTTTGGCGGCGCCAGGGCGCCGCAAAGCGTCCAAACAGCGGGTTGGACGGGCTAGAGCTCGCGGCGGCCTTCGAGGGCGCGGCCGAGGGTGATCTCGTCGGCGTACTCGAGGTCGCCGCCGACCGGGAGCCCGCTCGCCAGTCGGGTGACCTTGACGTCGAGCGGCTTGAGCAGCCGGGCCAGGTACATCGCGGTGGCTTCGCCCTCGATGTTGGGGTTCGTCGCGAGGATCACCTCGGTCACCCCTTCCTCACCCACCCGGGTGAGCAGCTCCTTGATTCGCAGCTGCTCGGGCCCCACGCCCTCGATCGGCGCGATCGCACCCTGGAGCACGTGGTACCGCCCGGTGAACTCGTGGGTGCGCTCCACCGCGACGATGTCGCGCGGCTCCTCCACCACACAGATCTGGGTGGGGTCACGCCGCTCGTCGAGGCAGTACGAGCACAGCTCACCCGTGGCGAAGTTGAAGCAGCGCCGGCACCACGTGACCCGGAGCTTCGCCTCGGTGATCGCCTTGGCCAGCCGGTTGGCGTCCTCCGGCGCGGCCTTCAGCAGGTAGAACGCGATGCGCTGCGCCGACTTGGGACCAACGCCGGGCAAGCGGCCCAGCTCGTCGATCAGCGACTGGACCGGACCTTCGTAGACGGAGCTCACTACCCGAGCAGGCCGCCGAGCCCACCGAGGTCGAGCCCCGCGGTGAGGCCGCCCATGCGCTCGGCTGCGCGCTCCTGCGCCATCCGCATCGCCTCGACCACCGCCGCGACCACGAGGTCCTCGAGCATCTCGACGTCGTCGGGGTCGACGACGTCGGGCGAGATCGACACCGACTGGAGCTCACCGGTGCCGGTGACGGTTGCCTTCACCACCCCACCGCCCACGGATGCCTCGACCGTCTCCGCGGCGAGCGATTCCTGCGCCGCGGCCATGTCGGCCTGCATCTTCTGCACCTGGCGCATCATCTGGTTGATCTGCTTGGGGTTGGTCACGACGGCTCCAACGCTTGGCGGGGACGTTCCTCGACGACGGTGGCCCCGAACTCGGCCTCGAGGATCCCGACGGACGATACCGCCGGTCCGGCGGGCTCGGCGTCCACGAGCTCGTCGATCGACATGTCCTCGTCGGGTGGGGGTTCGCCCACCGGCGGCTCGTCGACCGACACGCCAGACCCGGCGGACCTGGCAGACCTGGCAGACCTGGCAGACCCGGCTGATGCCGGGGACCGTGCGGGATCGCCGTCTCCGGCAAGCGCGACGTCGTCGGACGCGACGAGCCGGAACCGCGGCGTGCGTCCGAGCTGCTGGGTCAACGCGTCGCGGATCGCATCGGCTGCGCTCTTGAAACGCGGGGCCGCGGCCGCGTGCATCTGCGGCGCGATGCCGAACACGACGACGTCGCCGTCGACCTGGATCGGCTGTGCATGCTGCACCGCCGAGCGGGTCGCCATCGGGAAGTCGGGAAGAATCACCGCCCAGGCGACCACGACGTCGTCGAGATCGAACGGTGGGCCCGCGGCAGCTGATGCTGCGGGAGTGGCGGCCACGGGCTCGGCGGGGGCGGGAGGCGCGTCCGGCTCCGCCGGGGCGGCGTCGGCCGCAGCAGCCCGCACCGCGCCCAGGGTCCGCTTGGGGCCGGCCGTCGCGGGCGTGGTCGCCGGGCCGGCCGTCGCGGGCGTGGCCGCCGGGGTGGGCGCAGCCGGTTCGGCCGCCGGGATCGCTCCCGACCCCAGCGCGCGCTCCAGCCGTTCGACCCGCTCGGCCAACAGGACCATCGGCGGGCCGGCGTCGCGACGCGCGAGCCGCACGAGCGCGACCTCGAGCACGAGCCGCGGGTCGGCGGCATCGATCCCGCGCATGTCGACCACGGCCTGACCGAGCGTCTCGATCACGCGCACGAGCGCGGCGTTGCCGAGGGCGGTGCCGAGCTCCCGCAGTGCCGCCTGCTCCTCTTCGGGGCCGGTGACCTGCACGCGACCCGCGCCCGCGTGAAGGAGGAACGCGTCGCGCGTCGCGCGCAGCAGGTCGTCGGCCACGCGGCGGGGCTCGTGACCGGCGTCGAGCAGCGCGCCGAGCTCGACGAGCACCGTCGCGGCGTCGCCGTCGGCGATGCCCTGGAGGATGCGGCCCCGCAGCTCGAACGGCGCGCCGCCGAACAGGCTCGCCACCTCGCCCGCGTCGAGCCGGCCGGTGGAGTGGGCGAGCGCCTGGTCGAGCAGCGACAGCGCGTCGCGCGCGGAGCCGGCTCCGGCGCGGGCCACGATGGCCAGCGCCGCGGGGTCGGCCTCCACACCTTCACGTGCGCAGATGTCGGCGAGGTGCGCGGTGAGCTGCTCGGTGGAGAGCAGCGTGAACTCGTAGTGCTGGGTGCGCGAGCGGATCGTCGGCAGCACGTTCTCGGGGTTCGTGGTCGCGAGCACGAACACCACGTGGTCGGGCGGCTCCTCCAGGCTCTTCAGCAACGCGTTCGACGCCGCGTCCGTGAGCATGTGGACCTCGTCGAGGATGTACACCTTCTTGCCGCCGGTGGCGCTGCGGAACGCGATGCGCTCGAGCAGCTCCCGCGTGTCGCCCACGCCGCGGTTGGACGCGGCGTCGAGCTCGAAGAGGTCGATGAACGTGCCCGCCGCGACCGCCGCGCAGTGGTCGCACGTGCCGCAGGGCTCGCCGTCGTCGCCCAGGTTCAGGCAGTTGAGCGCCTTGGCGAGGATGCGCGCGCTGGTGGTCTTGCCGGTGCCCCGCGGTCCGCTGAACAGGTACGCGTGACCGACGCGCCCGTCGCGGACGGCGTTGCGCAGCGCAGTGGTCACGTGCTCCTGGCCGACGAGCTCCCCGAACCGCTGGGGCCGGTACTTGCGGTACAGCGACTGGTAGGCCACGGGCCGATCGTAGGTGGCAACCTGGTCCGATGCCCCGGTTGCTGCTGCTCCGTCACGCCAAGTCGTCGTGGGCCGAACCCGGCACCCGCGACCACGACCGACCGCTGAACGAGCGCGGCCGCCTGAGCGCCCGCCGGATCGGCGCGTACCTGCGCGACGCCGGGCTCGTCCCCGACCTCGTGCTGTGCTCGTCGGCCGCCCGAACGTGCGAGACCGTGGCCCGGCTCGGCCTCCCCGACTCCGCGGCGATCGAGGTCACCCATGACCTCTACCTGGCCCACCCCGAGACCGTGATCGACCTCGTGCGCGCCGTCGACGACACCGTGGGCACCCTGATGGTCGTCGGCCACAACCCGACCACCCACGAGGTTGCGCTCGACCTCGCCGGTGCGGGCGACCCCGGCGCGCTGGCCCGGCTGGGCCGGAAGTACCCGACCGGGGCGCTCGCCGTCCTCGCGGTACCCGAGCCGTGGCGCACCGTCGCGCCGGGCACCGCCACCCTCGAGCAGTTCGTGAGCCCCCGAGACCTGGAGCCCTAGCCCCCCGCTCTCGGCGCCCACGGCGCCGGGAACGAGGGGTGCGGACCGTGCACCCGCCGTCGACTCGGCCGCGACCACGTCGGTTCCCGAGCTCGGGCTCAGACCAAGCTTCCCTGCGGCACACAGGGCGATCCGCGGAGAGCTGCTTCCTTCCGGACCTGACTCGGTTTGCGGGTACCCCATTGCGCAGGACCCGATCCTCGACACCTTCGCACGGGTCGTGCGTGACGCGGTCCGGGCCTCGGGCGGGAGTTCAGCCCCCCATACGTGGATTTGGGGTACAGGGCACCACGAGCTCCCCACCTAGCACGGTCCGCGTCGGGAGCCTACCCGTCACCCTCCCCGGCTCCACGGGCGACCCGGCGGCACTCGCCCGGTACGATGCTCGCCTCCAGGAGGGGTGCGAGAGCGGCCGAATCGGCACGCTTGGAAAGCGTGTGTGGGGCAACTCACCGTGGGTTCGAATCCCACTCCCTCCGCCACATCGCGAGGCGGCCGATGTGCCGCATCCACAGGCCCGCGCCGGTCACCCGATCTGCGCGAGCATCCCGGGCGTGTTCGAGGACCTGCGCGTCGTCAGCTTGAGCCGGGGCGTCGCGGGGGCGTACTGCGCCAAGCTCCTCGGCGACGCGGGTGGCGACATCGTGCTGGTCGAGCCGGAGGGGGGCGTGGCGATGCGCCGCCGCGTGGCCTGCGGCGCCGACCCGGGCAAGCACGACGGCGCGCTCTTCCGATTCCTCCACGCCGGCGTGCGCTCGGTGACCGGCGACCCCGGCCCGTGGATCGCCACCGCCGACGTGGTGGTGTGCGACGAGATCGACGCCGTGGACGTCGACGCGGTCCTCGCCGCGAACCCCGCGGCGGTGGTCGTCACCATCACGTCGTTCGGCTGGGAGGGACCGTGGCGCGACCGGCCCGCGACCGAGTTCACGCTCCAGGCCTGGGGCGGCTCGTCGGGCCAGCGGGGCACCCCCGACCGACCACCGCTGGCGGTGGGCGCCGCTCTCCCCGAGTGGATCACGGGGGCGTACGCCGCCGCGGGCGCGGCCGCCGCGGCCCGGGCCGCGCGGGCGGGCGGCTCCGGCGAGCACGTCGACGTCGCGGTGATCGACGTGATCGCGGTGACCATGACCAACTTCGGGCCCGTGTTCTCGAGCTTCGAGGGCTGGCCCGCCGACCCCGGACCGCCCCGCACCACCTACCTGCCGGGGATCGAGCCGTCGTCCGACGGCTGGGTCGGGTTCACCGCGATGACCTGGACCCAGATCCAGGACTTCCTCCGCCTCATCGAGCGGTTCGACTGGGTGGAGGACCGCTCGCTTGCCACGCGGCCCGGCCGCGAGGCGCGACGCGCCGAGTGGGAGGCGGCCACCCACGCGTGGACGACGGCCCACACGACCGCCGAGATCGTCGAGCAGGGCAACCTCTGGCGCGTCCCGACCGTCGCCATCGAGCGGCCCGACACCCTGACCGAGATCGAGCACCTGCGCGTCCGCGGCGTGTTCGTCCCGAGCGCCGACCGCGACTTCGTGCAGCCCCGGCGTCCGTACCTGGTCGACGGGCAGGCCGCGGCGGCCCCGGGACGCGCACCCTCACACGCCCAGCACGCCGGCGCCACACCTTGGGCCGCGCGCGCGGCGCGCGCCGTGGGCTCGGCGCGACTCCCCCTCGCCGGCATCCGCGTCGCCGACTTCACGATCTTCTGGGCGGGTCCGTCCTGCACCCAGACCCTCGCCGCGTGGGGCGCCGACGTGGTGAAGGTCGAGTCGTTCCTCCGGCCCGACGGCGCGCGCGTCACCACCCGGAAGCCCGACGACCCGCGTTGGTGGGAGCACAGCGCACTGTTCCACCCCAACAACCAGGGCAAGCGGTCGATCGGCATCGACCTCACCACGGACGCGGGACGCGCGATCGCCCGCCGACTGATCGCGGGGGCCGACCTCGTCGTCGAGAACTTCACCCCGCGCGTGATGGAGCAGTTCGGCCTCGACTGGGACGCGGTACACGCGCTGAACCCGCGCGCGGTGATGATGCGCATGCCCGCGTTCGGCCTCGACGGTCCGTGGCGCGACCGGCCCGGGTTCGCCACGACCATGGAGCAGCTCAGCGGCATGTGCTGGACCACCGGCTTCCCGGACGGCCCGCCCACGAACCCAGGGGGCGTCGGCGACCCGATCGCCGGGGCGCACGCCGCGCTCGCCGCGCTCGTCGGGCTCGACGAGCGCGACCGCACGGGGACCGGCGTGCTCGTCGAGGCGCCACTGATCGAGCCCGCGCTCAACGTGGCCGCCCAGGCCGTGGTGGAGGCGTCGGCGTACGGGGTGGTGCTCGGCCGAGAGGGGAACCGGGGCTGGACGGCCGCGCCACAGAACACGTACCTTGCGGCGGGCGACGACCGGTGGCTGGCGATCGCGGCGGAGACCGACGACCAGTGGCGCGCCCTCGTGTCGGTGCTCGGCGAGCCCGCCTGGGCGCGTGACTCTCGGCTCGCCGACGCGGCGGGGCGACGCGCCGCGCACGACGAGATCGACGCGCACCTCGCCGCGTGGACGCGCGCGCGCAGCCCGGAGGACGGCGCCGAGCTGCTCTGCGCCGCCGGCGTGCCTGCGGGCGTGGTCGTCAACGCACGCGACGTGGTCGACAACCCCCAGATGCAGGCGCGTGGGCTCTACCGGCGACTCGTCCACCGCGAGGCGGGCGAGCACTGGATGCCGAGCGTGCCGGTCCGCTTCGCGTCGCAGCCCTTCCCGTGGCCCATCGGGCCGGCGCCGTCACTGGGCGAGCACACCGACACCGTGCTCGCGGAGCTGGGCTACGACACCGACGAGATCGCCACGCTCTGGCGCGACGCAGTCGTGAGCGACACGCTGGTCTCGTGAGGACCCGGTGAGGATGAGGTGATGGACCCGCGCACCCCGGTGATCGTCGGCGTCGCGCAGCTGAACCGACGGCCGACCGAGGCCGAGCTGCCCGACGCGACCGAGCCGGTCGCGATGATGGCCGAGGTCGTGCGCGCCGCGGCTGCCGACGCGGGATCCGGGGACGCCCTGCTCGCACGGGTCACGGGGTTGCGGGTGATGCGGGTCACCGAGTGGCACTACGCGGACGCCGCGGAGATGCTCGCGGCCGCGCTCGGGTTCGGGCCGCCCGACCGCGCCGTGTCGGGCCTCGGCGGAAACTCGGTGCAGCGGCTGCTGACCGAGTCGGCCGCTGCGATCCAGCGCGGCGAGCATGCCGCCGTGGTGCTCTGCGGTGCGGAGGCCGCGCACACCTTCGCGCTGGCGCGGAAGGTCGGGTTCGCTCTGCCGTGGACTCCCGACACGCCGACTGCCGACGACGCGCCGCCGTCGCCCCGCCACCCGGCCGAGGACGCCATCGGGCTGCGCAGTGTGCGCGAGTTCTTCCCGCTGCTCGACAACGCGATCCGGCGACGCACCGGCGCGACGATTGCCGAGCACACCGCACGCATCGGCCGCATGTGGAGCAACTACTCGCTCGTGGCCGCCGCGAATCCGTACGCGTGGTCGCCACGCGTCCGCACACCCGATGAGATCACCACGGTCACCGCCGACAACCGCATGATCTGCTTCCCGTATACGAAGGTCATGAACGCATACGCGCGAGTCGACCAGGCCGCGGCGCTGATCGTGTGCTCGGTCGAGATCGCGCGGTCACTCGGCATCTCCGAGGACCGCTGGGTCTTCCCGCTCGCGGGCGCGACCTGCCACGAGCACTGGTTCGTCTCGGAGCGTGACGACCTCGGTGTGTCGGTCGGCATGGGAGCCAACGCCGATGCCGTGCTCGGCGCGGCGGGCGTGACCGTCGACGACGTGCGCCACCTCGACCTCTACGCGTGCTTCCCGGCACCACCCCAGCTCGCGGCGGACGCGCTCGGCGTGCCCGTCGACGATCCGGAACGGCCACTCACCTGCACCGGCGGCCTCGCGTTCGCGGGCGGACCGGGCAACAGCTACATGACCCACGCCATCGCCAACGTGGTCGGCCGGCTGCGGGAGGATCCCGGGAGCCTCGGGTTCGCGTCCGGCGTCGGCTGGTACGCGACGACGCACTCCGCCGGGCTCTACGGCACCCGTCCGCCCGAGAGCGGGTTCCGGCGGCTCGACCCGCAGACCGCGGTCGACGCCGGCCCGCGGCGCGCGGTCGCCACGGCGTACGACGGCCGCGGGGAGCTCGAGACCTACACGGTGAGCCACGACCGCGACGGCGCGCCCGAACGCGCCTTCCTGGCGGTGCGCACCCCCGACGACGCCCGGGCCTGGGCGACCTCGACCGACCCCGACCTCCTGCTCGCCCTCGAGGCCGAGGAGCTCCTCGGCTCCCCGGTGGAGATCCGGGTCGGGCGAGCTCGGGTCAGGCCTTGGCGAAGGTGACGGCGATGCCGCCGTCCTCCCGGAAGAGGGTGAGGTTGCCGCCGGCGACGCTGAACGTGCGGGCCAGCGCCAGCGCCGCGAGGTAGTCGGTCTCCTGCTGGTCGACCGCAGGGTCGGCACAAGCGCGCAGGGTGGTCGCGAGCGGGCCGATCGTGATCGAGGTGCCTTCGGCCTCGTAGGGACCGGTGTACTGGTTGCAACCCGAGTTCCCCGAGATGGTGCCGTCGGCGAACTCGGCGGTCAGCGTGCTGCCGAGCACCGGCGACACGACCGCGCCGGGCCGGAAGTAGTTGAGGACCTCCCACTTCCCGGCCAACGCATCCTTCGCGTTCACCGCCCGGTAGACGAGCGGGTCCGACGACGTCGTGATCGTGAGCACCGTGGCGTCGATCGCGAACGACTCTGCCTTCGGGAGGCGGGCCAGGTAGGCCGCTTCGACGTTGTTCGCGGGCCCGGCGCAGAGCCGACGCGTCCCCGCAATCTGCGACGCCACCGTGAGCTGCTTCCCGTCGACCGCGTACGTCGTCGCGTAGTTGTTGCAGCCCGAGTTGCCAGTGAGGCTGCCGTCGGACCCGAACCGGGCGGTCACGGTGACGCCCCGGGACGGAGTGCCAAGCTTGCTGGCCTGCTGGTCGAGCTCCCACTCCGGTCCCACCAACGACTGGTTCTTCCCGCCACCGTCCCCGCCGCCGTCGTCGTCACCACCGCACGCGGCGAGGAGGGCCCCGGCCGTGACGACCGCGAGGACCAGCACAAGGGTTCGGCGCAACGCGGGAGCAGTGGGCACCGGAGCAATGTAAGCATGGGGACGATGCCCCTCCCCGTCACCCTCGATCTCGTGCAGGACGCGGCCCGCCGGATCGGCCCCTACATCGTGCACACGCCGTGCTCGGAGTCGCGGACGCTCTCCGAAGTCACCGGGGCGCGGGTCTTCGTGAAGTTCGAGAACCTCCAGTTCACCGGGTCGTTCAAGGACCGCGGCGCGTGCAACCGCCTGCTCTGCCTCGACGACGCGGCCCGCCGCGCCGGCGTGGTCGCCATGTCGGCCGGGAACCACGCTCAGGGCGTCGCGCACTTCGCCGGGCTCCTCGGCACCCCGGCCACCATCGTGATGCCCGAGTCCACGCCGTTCGTCAAGGTCGCCCGAACCCGCGCCCTCGGCGCCGACGTCGTCACCGCGGGCGACACCGTGGCCGACGCCGCGCTGGTGGCCGGGCGGCTCGCCGACGAGCGGGGGCTCACGCTCGTGCACCCGTTCGACGACCCGCTCGTCGTGGCCGGCCAGGGCACGGTCGGACTCGAGATCCTCCACGCCGTCCCCGACCTCGACGGGATCGTCGCGCCGGTCGGCGGGGGCGGCCTCCTCGCCGGGATCGCGGTCGCCGTACGGGCGCAGCGCCCCGACGCCGAGCTGGTGGGCGTCCAGACCGAGGCCTACCCCGCGATGGCCCGCCGCTTCCACGAAGAGCCCGAGCCCGTCAGCGCGCGCCCCACCCCGACCGTGGCCGACGGGATCGCGGTGCCGGTCCCCGGCACGATCACCACCGAGCTCGTGCGCGCGCTCGTCGACGACGTCACGGTCGTGACCGAGCACGGCATCGAGGACGCCATCACGCGCTTCCTCGAGATCGAGAAGACCCTGGCCGAAGGCGCCGGCGCGGCGCCGCTCGCGCTCCTGCTCGAGCAGCCGGCCCGCTTCGCCGGGCGGACCGTCGTGCTGGTGCTGTCCGGCGGCAACATCGACCCGCGTCTCCTCTCCACCGTGGTGCTGCGGGGCCTCGGCCGCCAGGACCGCCTCGCCCGCTTCCTCGTGGAGATCGACGACGCACCGGGCCGGCTCGCCCGCGTGGCCGACGTCCTCGGGCGGGCCGGGGCCAACATCGTGGAGGTGGACCACCGCCGCCTCGCGCCCGGGGTCTCGGCCCGACGCACCCAGATCGCGCTCCTCGTCGAGACCCTCGACGCCACCCACACCGACCAGGTCGAGGCCGCGCTCGTCGCCGGCGGTTACCCCGTGCGCCGCGAGCCGTTGTAGAACCACCCCGTGCAGTTCTGGGCGATCTTCGAGGCCCAGGGCGAGCACGTGATCCCCCACCTCCGTACCCGGGCCTGAGCCCCACCCACCGAAGGAGCCCCCGTGGCCGGACTGCTCGTGTCACCCAGCACCCCCGTCGTCGTCACCGGCGGCGGCTCCGGCATCGGCCGCGAGTCGGCCCGGGCTCTCGCCGAAGCCGGCCGTCCGGTCGCGGCGTGGGACCTCAACGCCGGCGGCGCGGCCGAGACCGCGGCGATCTGCGCCGACCTCGGCGTCGCGACCTTCTCGGCCGCGGTCGACGTGCGCGACCTCGACGCCATCCGGGCTGCGGTCACCGGCACCCTCGACGCACTCGGCGGGGTCGGCGGGCTCGTGCACGCGGCGGGCGTGCCGATGGGCTTCACCGCCGACGACCTGAGCACCGAGGAGTTCCGCCTCGTGCTGTCGGTGAACCTCGAGGCCGAGGCGGTGCTGGTGCGCGAGCTGCTCCCCGCGTTGCGCGATGCCAACCCCGGCTCGGCGATCGTCGGCATCTCGTCGATCGAGGGCCTCATCGGCCACGGCAACGTCCCGGCCTACACCGCGTCGAAGCATGCGCTCATCGGCCTCACCCGCTCGCTCGCGGCGCGCCTCGGCCCCGAGGGCATCCGGATCAATGCGGTGTGCCCCGGCTACATCGCCACGCCGATGTTCCTGCCGATCGTCGAGGGCAACCCGGAGGCCCGGGCGAGCTTCGAGCGCAAGATCCCCCTCGGGCGCCTGGGCAACCCGGAGGAGATCGGGCGCCTCGTGCGCTTCTTGCTGTCCGACGACGCGAGCTACGTCCACGGCGGAGCGTTCGTGGCCGACGGGGGCGTGACCGCGGTCGGAGGCCAGGAGTACACGCCGCTCTGATCGGACGTCGCCGTACAATCGCCGCGATGCAACGGGCGCTGCGCTACGTCAGCGTCGGCACGGCCGTGCGCGGGCGGCGGATGGCCCAGCGCCTGCGGTACGGCGGACGGCAACCGAGCGTGTGCGACGACGTCGCCGAGTGGGCGGCCCGGCACCAGCAGGCCACAGCCGTCCCGCTGCTCGCGCCCCGACCGGTCACCCGGCGTCCACCGCACACCATCGAGCCGTCGGTGCTGCCCGAGTACACGTCGCGGATGACGGCGACCCAGCACGGGCGCTACCTGGTCCCCGTGCACGACGCACGCATCGTCGGTCGTGAGGGACTCGTCATCCTGCCCGACAACAGCTACGCGGCCGAGTACGCCTACGGGCCGAAGCGACTCCGCACCCTCAGCGACTACCGCGCTCCCAGGCGACAACGCACGGTGCACAAGACCGGGTCGTACTTCCCGTTGCTGGTCATGCCCTTCGCCAGCCCCTGGAACTACTACCACTGGCTGCACGACACGATGATGCGGTACTCCGGCGTGGCGGACGTGCTGCCGGACGACACCCGCATCGTGGTGTCGCCGAACCTTGCACCCTTCCAACGCGAGACGCTCCGCCGCGTCGGGATTCCCGACGAGCGCCTGGTCACCTTCGATGCACGAGAGGTTTGGGAGCTCGAGACCCTCTACTTCACCGCACCCGCCTCGAATCCCCACAACAGCCGCTCGGAGCCGTGTGCCTGGCTGGCCGACACCCTGCGTCGGGCCTTCGGCGTCACCGATACGACGCCCCGCCGCCGGCTGTTCCTCAGCCGACGCGATGCCGACCTGCGCCGCATCGTGAACGAGGACGCGGTCGAGGGCCTGCTCCGGGACCACGGCTTCGAGACGATCGTCCCCTCGGAGCTGGACCTGGGTGAGCAGGTCGCCACGTTCGCGGCGGCCGAGGCGGTCGTCGCGCCGCACGGGGCCGCGTTGACCAACATCCTCTTCGCCCCGTCGGGAACGACGGTCGTGGAGTTCATCGACCCGCAGTTCGCGAGCAACGCGAACACCTATTGGTCGCTGTCGGAGGCGCTCGACCACGAGTACTGGTACTTCCTCGCCGAGTCGGTCGCGGCCCCGCGCTCACAACCCGATCTGCACGTCCCCCTCGACAAGCTCGAGGCGACGCTCGCGCGGGCGCTTCGGCGGCCCCTTGCCGAGCCCACGGCGCCGTCGTGAACCCGCCGACCCCGCCGGGCCCGGTGCCGCTCGACGACGCGACCCTCGACGTGCTCATGCGCATCGCCCTCGACGAGGCCCGGGCCGCGCCCGCGCACGGCGACGTGCCGATCGGCGCGGTGGTGGCGCGCGTGACCGACGGCACCGTCGTCGCCCGCCGCCACAACGAACGGGAGCTCGCCGGCGACCCCACTGCGCACGCCGAGGTCCTGGCACTGCGCGACGCGGCAGCCGCCACGGGCTCGTCCCGCCTCGACGGCCACGTGCTCGTGAGCACCCTCGAGCCCTGCCCCATGTGCGCGGGCGCCGCCGTGCTCGCCCGGGTCGAGGCGGTCGTGTTCGGCGCGGCCGACCCGAAGGCCGGAGCGATGGGCAGCCTGTACCACCTCGGCGCCGACCCGCGGCTCAACCACGAGGTCCCCGTGCGGTCCGGGGTGCGTGCCGCGGAGTGCGGCGCGCTGCTCGCCGAGTTCTTCACCCCCCGTCGCTGACCCCCGGCTCGGAAGGAACGCCCGAGATCCGATGCCGTACAATGCCCGGGCTGGAGGGGTGCGAGAGCGGCCGAATCGGATGGTCTCGAAAACCATTGTGGCGCAAGTCACCGTGGGTTCAAATCCCACCCCCTCCGCCATTCGCCGAGGTTGATCGGATGCCGGGTCGGCCCACCGGGGCACGGATCCGCCCACCCGCGAGGGACGAGGAGCTCGAGTCGATGAGTCGGGCGAAGCGCCGACGGAGCGCCGCCCTGGCGCTGGGGGTCGCCCTGACGATGGTCGCCCTGGCCGGGGTGGCCGCAGCGGCGGCGTCGACCGCCAACGTGATCGAGAAGCGTGCGGTCCTCAAGCGCGCCGACTTCCCCGCCGGATGGGACAGCTCCGCCCGCCGCGCCCCCGAGGACAGTGGCATCGCCGTGTGCGCCGGCCTCGACGACGTCAACCGGGCCCTCGCGCCCCTGTCGACCCGGTCGCCCAACTTCACCAGGTCCGACACCGACAACGTCCTCGTGAACAACGCCGTGGTCGTGCTCAAGACCACCAAGGAGGCGAAGGGATACCTGGATCCCTACCGCGATCCGGACGCGGTCCGCTGCATCGAGACGCTCACCGAGACGAGCCTCACCGGGGGTGGCTTCTCGGGGGTCCGCGTGTACGTCACGCCCAGTGACGACGTACCGCCCGGGGCCGACGACGCGACCGGGTTCGACGTCCAGATCACGGTGACCTCGGCCGCCACCGCCGGTCAGCCCGCGCAGACGGCGGTGCTCTATCAGGACCTCGTGATCGTGCGGATCGGACGGGCGCTCGCGAACTTCGGCTTCCTCAACCCGGGCAAGTCGCTCCCCGAGCGGGGCGAGCTCGTCGACACCGTGGTCGGCCGGCTGCAGGACGCCCTCGCCCGTTAGCCCGTCGCCCCGCTAACCCAAGCCGAGGTTCGCGTGGATCTCGCGGGTCGCGGTGCTGCGGTTGAGCGTGTAGAAGTGCAGCCCGGGCGCGCCACCGTCGAGCAGGGCCTGGCAGAGGTTGGTCGCTTCCTGCACGCCGACCTCGCGCACGGCCTCGGGGTCGCCCTCCACCGCGCGCAGCCGGGCCTCGAGCCAGGCGGGGAACTCCGAGCCCTGCATCTCCGTCATGCGCCGGATCGCACCGATGCTGGTGACCGGCATGATCCCGGGGATCACGGGCTTGTCGACCCCGAGGGCCCGCAGCGACTCCACGAGCTCGAAGAAGTGGTGCGCCTCGAAGAAGAACTGGGTGATCGCGAAGTCGGCCTCGGCCAGCTTTTCGGCGGTGTGGCGCCGGTCGGTGGCGACGTCGGGCGAGCGCGGGTGCGGCTCGGGGTGTGCGGCCACGCCGACGGCGAAGTCGCCGACCCCGCGAATGAGCCGAACCAGCTCGACTGCGTACGTGAGCTCCCCGGGGGGGAGGTCGGCGTCGGCGGGCGGGTCGCCACCAAGGGCCAGCACGTTCTCGATCCCGGCGTCGAGGTAGCGCCCGACGATGCCCTCGAGCTCGGCACGCGAGTGGCCGACGCACGTGAGGTGGGCCATGGCCGTCATCTCGGGCAGGGCGTTGATCTTCACCACGAGGTCGTGGGTGCGCTCACGGGTGGAACCCCCGGCGCCGTACGTGACCGACACGAACGCGGGGTGGAGGGCTGCGAGCTCCTCCAGGGTCCGCTCGAGCGTGGCCTCGGCCTCGGGCGTGCGGGGCGGGAAGAACTCGAACGAGTACGAGCGTCCTCGTCGCAGCAGGTCGGGGATGCGGGTCATGGGCGCCTTTCCGTGGCCGGTTAGCGTACTTCTGTGGACTTCACGATCGCGGTTCGCCTCGTCCACCCGCCCACCGCGGTGCAGGACGCGTTCCTCGACCCCGACTTCCTCGCGGTCACGGCAACGCTGCCCAAGATCGGGGGCGCCGAGGTCCTCGAGCTCAGCCGCGCCGCCGACACCGCTCGGCTGCGGGTCCGGTACCGGTTCACCGCGCCGCTCTCCAAGGCCGTCACCCGGGTGATCGACCCCGACAAGCTCACCTGGGTCGACGACGCCCGGTTCGACCTCACCACGATGCGGGCCGAGCACGTGATGCTCCCCGACAACTACGCCGACCGGCTCGAGGCCGCGTACGTCAGCACCCTGGCCAACCACGGGACCGGGACCACCTGGACGGTGAGCGGATCCCTCACTGTCCACGCGCCGCTCGTGGGCGGGAAGGTGGCCGGCGTGATCGTCGACGGTCTCCGCGAGCACGCCGCCGCTCAGGGGGCAGTGCTCGACGAATGGCTCACCCGCCGCGGCTGAAGTTCGGTCCACCGGTCCGTGACAGACTGCCGGGATGCCGCCCGAGAAGTTCCAATGGAAGCACCTGTACGAAGAGGTCGTCACCACCGGCCTCTGCACCGGCTGTGCCGGCTGCGTGATCGCGTGCCCGCACGATGTGCTCGGCTACCGCGACGACCAGGGGGTCTACAAGCCCTTCCATCTGGAGGAGGGCTACGCGCCCGACAACTGCAGCCACGGGGAGAAAGCCTGCACCAGCTGCACCCGGGCGTGCCCGCGGTTCCGGGCGTGGGAGCCCGAGATCGACGAGTTCCTCTTCGGCCGCACCCGCCGGCCCGACGAGCTGTCGGGGATCTACAAGGACATCGTGCTGGCTCGTGCCGCCGATCCGGTGATCCACGAGGTCGGCCAGGACGGCGGCCTCGTCTCGGCGATCCTCCTCTACTGCCTGGAGAAGGACATCATCGATGCCGCGCTCGTGTCGTACCTCGAGGGTGACGGCTCGACCTGGAAGGCTGTGCCCGGCGTGGCCCGTACGCGTGAGGACGTGATCGCGTCGGCCGGGAGCCGGTACACGTACTCGGCGAACACGCTTGCGTACAACGACGCGATCGAGAGCGGCGCGGAGCGCATCGCCCTGGTGGGCATGAGCTGCCAGAGCTCGGTGCCGCCGGTGATGAAGCAGCGCAAGGCCGGCAAGGTCGCCCGCCGGCTCGCGCTGAACATCGGGCTGTTGTGCTCGAAGACGTTCGACGACGCGATCTTCGACGAGCTCTTCGACGCGAAGTACGGGCTCAAGCGCGCGGACATCAAGAAGATGAACATCAAGGGCGTGTTCCAGATCTGGATGCACAACGGCGATTACCACGAGATCCCGCTCAAGGAGTGTCACGCCTGGACGCGTGAAGGCTGCAAGATGTGCCCTGACTTCGCGGCCGAGCACGCCGACATCTCGACCGGCGGCATCGGCGCGTTCAACGACTGGACGCTCACCATCGTCCGCACCGACCTCGGGCGCGAGATCATGGAGGGCCTCCAGGCCGAGGGCATGATCGAGGTCCGGCCCGGCGACGACGACCCCGGCGCGATCGCGCTGATGCACAAGCTCGCCAAGAAGTCCCGCTCGCGCTGGCCCGAGTTCGCCGTGGCAGAGCCCCGACTCATCGGGACCTGACCCCCGACCGTGGCGGACCGCGGCGGCTTCCGCGTCCCGCGCATCGGCAAGGCATTGCCGCCCTTCGGCGACGACTTCGTCAACATCGAAGCGCTCGGCGGCATCGTGCTGCTCGCGGCAGCGATCGGCGCGATCGTGTGGGCCAACGTGGCCACCGTGTCGTACGTCTCCGTCTGGAACCACCACATCGACCTGAGCTTCGGGCCGTTCGACCTCGCCCTGTCGCGTGCGGACTGGGTCACCGACGGCCTGATGACGCTGTTCTTCTTCGTCGTGGGGCTCGAGATCAAGCGCGAGGTGGTGCGGGGCGAGCTGCGGGACCCGCGCACCGCGGCGTTGCCCGTCGTCGCGGCGATCGGCGGGATGGTGGTGCCCGCGCTGCTCTTCCTCGCGGTGAACGCCGGGGAGCCCACCGCGAAGGGCTGGGCCATCCCGATGGCCACGGACATCGCGTTCGCGGTCGGCGTGCTCGCGATCCTCGGCGCGCGCGTCGCACGCCCGCTCAAGCTCTTCCTGCTCACCCTCGCGATCGTCGACGACATCGGCGCGATCCTCGTGATCGCGATCTTCTATTCGCGCGGGATCGCGTTCGGCTGGCTCGGTGCCGCGGTCGGTGCCGTTGCGGTGGTGCTGCTGATGCAGCAACTCGGGATCGCGAGCCCATTCGCCTACGTGCTGCCGGCCCTCGCACTCTGGCTGTTCATCGACCAGTCGGGCGTCCACGCGACGATCGCGGGAGTGATCCTCGGGCTGCTCACCCCGGCGCGGCCGTTCGGGGGCGAGCAGGTCATCGAGCCGCTCGAGCACGCGCTCCACCCGTGGTCGAGCTTCTTGGTCGTGCCGCTGTTCGCGCTGGCCAACGCGGGCGTGGTCATCGACTCCGACACCGTGCGCCGGGCCGTGCAGAGCCCGATCGCGATCGGGGTGGTGGTGGGGCTCCTCGTGGGCAAGCCGCTCGGCATCACACTCGCCACCGCGCTCGGCACACGCCTGGGCGTCGGTCGGCTGCCCGAAGGGATGGGCTGGCGCCAGGTGGTGGGTGTGGGCGCGGTGGCGGGGATCGGCTTCACCGTCGCGCTGTTCGTCGACGACCTCTCGTTCGCGGGGCCACACTTCGACGACGCAGTCCTCGGCATCCTCGTGGGCTCACTCGTGAGCGGGATCATCGGCGCGGTGATCCTGGGGACCGGCCGCGGCGCGCGGGCGGCGGCCCGGGCCGCGGTCAACCCGGCGGGCCCATGACGACCGACAGGGTCACCACCGACTCCGGGGACCGCATCGTGGCCCTCGTGCCCGACCTCATGGACCAGAGCCGCATCCGGGCCGCGCTCCCCGACGTGGTCTTCGCGCGCGATCCCGCGACGGCGGCGGGCGCGGCCGTGGTCGTGGTCGACCTCGCCCGGTTCGGCGACCACATCGCGGCGGTGCGGGCATCGACGGCCGGGCGCATCGTCGCCTTCGGCCCCCACGTCGACGACGCCGGGTTCGCCGCGGCCCGGGAGGCCGGGGCCGACACCGTCCTGGCCCGCTCGCAGTTCTTCCGGGACCCGGCGGCGGCGGTCACCCGCGCGTAACCTCCGCGTCACCTTCGGGGTCGAAGGCTCGATGGCCTCCTTGTCTGCCGCCTTCCCCCCCGTCCCCTCCGCCCGGGCCTCGCTCCTCCCCCGGCTCGAGCAGGCCGCCGCCGGAGGGGGGGCCGTCACCTTCCTCGGCTCGGCCGGTGCCGACGGACGCGAGCGGGTCGCATGGGGCCGGCTCCACGAGGACGCCCAGGCGGCCGCCGCCGCGCTCCAGGCGCGCGGGGTCGAGCCGGGTGACCACGTGGCCATCCTCGGCCCGACGTCCCGGGCGCTCGTCACCGCCATCCAGGCCACCTGGCTCGCGGGCGCGGCCGTCGTGTGCCTGCCGCTGCCGATGCGGCTCGGGTCGATCGAGGAGTTCATCGCGCAGACGCGGGCCCGGGTCGCGATCGCCGACGCCCGCCTGGTGCTCGTCGACCCACAGCTCGCGCCGTTCGTCACCGAGGAGCCGGGCGATCCTCCCATCGTCGCGCTCGACGCGCTGCGCGGCCACGCGCGCGGCTGGGACCGTCCCGCCGACGACCCCGAGTCCCTGGCGATCCTGCAGTTCACCAGCGGCTCGACGTCGGACCCCAAAGGCGTGATGCTCCCGCACCACTGCCTGGTCGCGAACATCGACGCGATCGTCGAAGGCGCCGCGATCACCCCCGAGGACACCGGGGTCTCGTGGCTCCCGCTCTACCACGACATGGGGCTCATCGGGCTGCTGATGACGCCGATGACGACCGGGTTCGACCTCGCCATCGCGGCACCGCAGGACTTCCTCGCCGCGCCCGGCGACTGGATGCGCTGGATCTCGGAGCACCGCGGCACCATCACCTGCGGTCCCAACTTCGCGTACGTGCTCGCGGCCCGCTCGTTGCGCCGGCTCGACGGGATCGACCTCTCGTCGTGGCGGCTGGCGCTCAACGGGGCCGAGCCGATCGACCCCGCGGCCGTCGAGGCGTTCACCGAAGCCGGCTCCGCGTACGGGCTCGACGCGAAGTCGCCGTTCTGCGTGTACGGCATGGCCGAGGCCACACTCGCGATCTCCTTCCCCGTCCCCGGCACCGGCATGGGAGTGGACTCCGTCGACCGCGACGCCCTCGAGCACGAGCGGGTCGCGCGGCCCGCAGCGGGTGTGCGCGCGCGACGCCTCGCGCTCCTCGGCCGCACGCTGCGCGGCCTCGAGCTGCGCGTGTGCGACCCCGAGACGGGCCGCGCGCTCGGCGACCGCGAGGTGGGTGAGCTCGAGCTGCGAGGCAGCTCGGTCACTCCCGGCTACTACCGCCGACCCGACGTCACTGCGGCGAGCTTCCGCGACGGCTGGCTGCGCACGGGCGACCTCGGGTACCTCGTCCACGACGAGGTCGTGGTCTGCGGTCGCATCAAGGACGTGATCATCATCGGGGGCCGCAACGTCTACCCCGAGGAGATCGAGCGGGCCGCGGCCGCGGTCGAGGGAGTGCGAGCCGGCAACGTGATCGCGTTCGGGATCGACGGCCGTCGGGGCAAGGAGGGCATCGTCGTGGTGGCCGAGACCCGCACCGACGACCCCGGCCCGCTCCACGACGCCGTGATCGACCGAGTCTGCGACGCGGTGGGGATCCCACCGCTCGAGGTGGTGTTCGTCACGCCCGGCACCCTGCCGAAGACCTCCTCGGGCAAGCTCCAGCGGTCGGCGTGCAAGGGCCAATACCGCGACGATCTGCTCCAGCGGGCCTGAGCCCGGCGCTGACCCGACCCGAGGGGACCGACGCGGCCATAATGGACCCCCGCGACCTCGCAGGGGCGGTGCCCGACGTGCAGACCAAGGAAGCCAGCGGCGGGGAAGCTGCCGTCGCGGTCGTTCCCGTCCGGTCCCGCCGGGGCGACATCCTGCGGATCGTCGCCGTGGTGGTGGCGCTCACCGCGCTGGTACGGCTCCCGGCGTTCTTCGTCGACGTGTTCAACTCCGACGAGACGTTCCTGGCCACGCAGGCCCAGGTGATCCGCGAGGGCGGTGACCTCTACCGCGAGGCCGCCGACCGAAAGCCGCCCCTCGTGCCCTACGTGTACGCCGCGACCCAGGCGATCACCGGCACCACCGACCTCTGGAGCGTACGGGTCGCCGCGATGCTCGCCGCGGCCGGTACCGCGGTGCTGCTCGCGCTCGAGGCCCGGCGCCGGTACGGCCGCCGCGCCATGTGGACCGCCGCGCTCCTCACCACGGTCACCCTCGTGGCCTTCGCTCCCCAGGACGGGCAGGCCGCGAACTTCGAGATCTTCATGCTGCCGCTCATGGTCGCGGGCGTGATGCTCGCCCGACGCGGTCGGGCCGCGTCTTCGGGTGTCGCGATCGGCTTCGCGACACTCGCCAAGCAGACGGGCGCGGCGACGCTCCTGCCGATCTTCTTCCTCCTGCTCAAGCGGCGCGACAAACGCGGGCTGGTCGAGGTCTCGGTCGGGTTCGCCGCGCCGCTCCTCGTCGCCGCCACACTGCTCGGCCCCCGTCAGCTGTTCTACTGGACCGTCCTCGGCAACGGCTCGTACGTCGGGCTGAAGACCGCGTCCACACTCGTCGTCGCGATGTTCGTCCTGATGACGATCGGCTGGGCCGCGTGCAACGTGCCGATCCTGTGGACGATCCCGCGCTCGTGGCGGGCCCGCCATGTCACCGCCGCGGACGGCGAGACCAACAGCGACCTGTGGCTGTGGGCGCTCTCCGCCGCGGTGTCGTGCGCGGTCGGCCTGCGCTTCTTCGGCCACTACTACCTCCAGCTCGTCCCCCCGCTGGTGCTCCTCACCGCGGGTGCGCTGCAGCACGCGTCGCGACGCGCGGTCCGGTTCACGATCGGGTTCGCACTCGTGAGCGGGCTGCTGTTCTCCGCAGCCGGATACTTCCTCACACCGTTCGGCGGCGAGCCCGCTTACCAGAGCGTCAGCCGCTACCTCGACCGGGAGACGAAGCCGACCGACCGTGTGCTCGTGTGGGGCAACGTGCCCGAGATCTACTGGGCATCCGGATTGCGCCCGGCCACCCGCTACATCGCGACGCAGTCGCTCCTCGCCGCGAACCACGCCGGCCGCACGGAGGCCCCGAAGCCGAGCGAGCTCGACCCCCAGGTGTGGACGTGGTTCTGGCGCGATCTGCGCAACCACCCGCCGCGCTTCATCGTCGACACCTCGAAGACCGACATCCGCGGCGCCAACCTCTCGCCGATGTCGCACTACCCGAGGCTCCAGCACTACGTGCAGCGCAACTACACCCTCGACCGCACCATCGACGGCCTCCGCGTCTACGTCCGCAACTGACCTGTTGCCTCGCTCGCTGCGACGGGCCGATCGGCAAACCTCCGACATTCCCCCTCCATTGCGGTGCGCACATGAAGGCCCGTCGCGGACACTCCCTCGGCTGCTCCCGTCGCTTCGCTCCGTACGCGGGGCTGTGTCACACCAACGGCCAGGGGACGGAGTGGTAGCCGGGGTCGGGGGCGGGGAAGAAGCCGTCGCGCAGGAGGTCGGCGGCGCGCATCCCGAACGCCGCGATCTCGTGCGGCGAGAGGAGCGCGGCGAGCTCGCCGCCCAGCGCGCCGTGCTCGGCGTCGTGGGCGACCCGGCGCACGTCGTCGAGCAGCGGCCCGTCGATCGGCTCGTCGGCGAAGTCCCAGATGACCGTGCGCAGCTTCCACATCGGGTGGAACGTCAGCCCGTGGTCGATGCCGAGCACGACGTCGTTCGCGAGGTCGTGCAGGCAGTGCCCGCCCTTGCGGTCGGTGTTGTTGGCGAGGATGTCGAGCACCGCGAACTGGCGGAAGCGGTCCGGGTGCTCGGCGAGGAGGGTGAAGTAGTGCTCATCGGGGTCGTGGTCGACGAAGCGTTGCAGCGCGCCCACCCCGAGCGGCCCGTCCTCGCGCACCACGGTGACGGGAACCACGCCCCAGCCGAGCGCGTCCGACAGCACGCAGGTGGCGACCTCGCGCTGGTACAGCGTGCCGTCGGGGAAGTCCCACAACGGACGTTCGCCCCGGCGCGGCTTGTAGACCGCAGGGATCTCCACGCCGTCGGCGCACGCTCTCACGAAGAACGCCCCGTTCGACGAGTAGCGCATCCGCCCCACGATCTCGAGGTCGCCCCCACGGAGCACCTCGGCGATCTGCGCGGCGGTCAGTTCCAGCGGGGGCACCGGTGTCCGGCCGGGTCCATCGGCTGGCCGCAGAGGTCGCACGGCGGACGCCCCGCGGTCACCACGATCGCGCCGCGGGCCGCCATGGCCCGGACCTGGGGCCGCGTGGCGTAGATGCGCGCGACGAACCCCTCCTCCTCGTCGGCGGCCCGCAGCGCGCGCTCGATCGCGCGCACCTCGTCGTCCTCGTCCTCGTCCTCGTCCTCGTCCTCGTCCTCGTCCTCGTCCTCGTCGTCGTCGTCGGCCCGCTCGCGCAGCTCGATGAGCACCAGCTCTCGCTCGGGATCGAACCCGAGCCCTATGAGCCGGGCCCGGAACAGCGGCACCGTGGGCTCGCGCAGGTCGGCCGCGATCGACGGCAGCGTGATCGGGTCCTCGGGGTACTCCTCGGCGATGCGGTCGAGAAACGCCACGGCCTCGGCCGCGAGCAGCGCGACCTGCTCCTTCTCGAGCAGCACTGTGAGCTGGGCCGACTCGGAGCGGGCCTGGAGGTAGAAGGCGCGCTGGCCGGGCTGGCCCACCGCGCCTGCGCCGAGGGCGTCGACCGAGTGGAACTCGATGGGATCAGGCATCGCCGGCCCCCGCTTCGGCGGAGGGCGACGCGGCGGAGTCGGCAGGCGGCGCCTCGGCCTCGGACGCCGGCGGCTTCAGGTCGTCGAGCCCGCCGGTGTCGTTGCACTTGATCATCGCGACCCCGTGCGGACCGAACGCGAACGCGGTGACCGACGCGGGCGACACCACGATGCGCTGGAACAGGTCGAGGTGGACGCCCGTGTAGTGCGCGATCGCAGCCTTGATCGGATCCGCGTGCGACACCACCACCACGAGCTGCCCGGGGTGGTCGGCCACCACCGCCTCGATCGCCGAGACCATCCGGGTCTGCATGGTGCCCATCGACTCGCCGCCCGGGAACACCATCCGCGACGGGGTGCGCTGGACGACCTTCCACAGTTCCGTCTTGGCGAGGTCGGCGAGCTTCTGGCCGGTCCATTCGCCGTAGTCGGCCTCGAGCACGCCGTCGAGCCGGAGCACGGGCAGGCCGTGGTGGACGGCGATCGCCTCGGCCGTCTGCGTCGTCCGCTCGATCGGGCTCGCGTAGACGACGTCGACCGGCAGGTCGGCCATGCGGGCGCCGAGGGCCTCGGCCTGGGCCCGGCCGGTGTCGGACAGGTCGATCCCGGGCGCGCGCCCGGACAGCAGCGGCCCGGTCTGGGCCGTGACCGCGTGCCGCACGAGCACCAGGTGGGTCGTGGGCGTGGTGGTCGCGGGAGCCGGGGCGGGGGTCGTCATCGGGAGCAGGCCGGAGTCGTCACGACGAGCGATGGTATCGACCGTCATCGGGGTCGCCGTCCGCGTGGCCCACGTACGCTGCCCGCCATGCCCGACCTCCCTGTCTCGCTCTCGCGCACCGCTCCCGGAGAGACCGTCCTCGACCCCGAGCCCGCCGAGGCGCTGGCCGCGCTCGCCGCCGCGCTCGCCAGCCCGGTGGGTGACCGGCGCGACACGATCTCGGCCGTCGTCGCCCGGTGGCCGACGTTCCTCGACGCGTGGTCCCGACTCGGCGAGCACGCCCGCGACGACGTGGAGGCCTACGCGTGCTTCCGGGTGGCGTACCACCGCGGCCTCGACCGCCTCCGGGCCTCCGGCTGGCGCGGTTCGGGCTACGTCCGCTGGACCCACGAGACGAACCGCGGGTTCCTGCGCGGGCTCGTGGGCCTGGGGCAGGCCGCGGGCCGCATCGGCGAGACCGCCGAGGCCGAGCGGTGCGCCGAGTTCGCCCGCCAGCTCGACCCGTCGCTCGATCCGACCGCGCCGCTACCCTCCACGCCGTGAAGCGAGCCCTCGTCACCGGCATCACGGGCCAGGACGGCCGGCACATGTCCGAGCTGCTGGCGGCCAAGGGCTACCAGGTGTTCGGGCTGGTCCGCGGCCAGAACAACCCCAAGATCCAGACCGTGCTCGCGGAGAACCCCGCGCTCGAGCTGGTGGAGGGTGACCTGCGCGACCTCTCGTCGCTCATCGCCGCGGTCGAGCAGGTGCAGCCCCACGAGGTGTACAACCTCGGCGCCATGAGCTTCGTGGCGCTGTCGTTCCGCCAGCCCGAGCTCACCGCCGACATCACCGGCGTGGGCGTGCTGCGCATGCTCGAGGCGATTCGCATCGTGGGCGGCACCGACGACAACCCGATCCGCTTCTACCAGGCGTCGTCGTCGGAGATGTTCGGGAAGGTGCGTGAGACCCCGCAGACCGAGCGAACCCCGTTCCATCCGCGGTCGCCGTACGGCGTGGCCAAGGTCTTCGGCCACTACACCACCCTCAACTACCGCGAGTCCTACGACATCCACGCATCATCGGGGATCTGCTTCAACCACGAGGGTGAGCGCCGCGGCCTCGAGTTCGTCACGCGCAAGATCACCAACGGCGTGGCCCGCATCAAGCTCGGCCTCCAGGACACGATCAGCCTCGGCAACCTCGACAGCGCGCGCGACTGGGGCTACGCCGGCGACTTCGTCGAGGCGATGTGGCTGATGCTCCAGCAGGACGAGCCCGACGACTACGTGATCGCGACCGGCGAGACGCACACCATCGGCGAGTTCCTCGACGCCACGTTCCGGTGCGCGGGGTACGACGACTGGGAGCAGTACGTCGAGCAGGACCCGCGGTTCATGCGGCCAGCGGAGGTCGACCTCCTCCTCGGCGACCCCACCAAGGCCAGAGAGAAGCTCGGCTGGACCCGCAAGGTGTCCTTCGAGCAGCTCGTCGAGCGCATGTACGCGCACGACCTGCTCGACGAGTCCCGCCGAGCCGGCCTGGCCTAGACCCCGGTTTGTGCGCGCGCGGCCTCGGTGAGTGCGGCCTCCGCCTCCGCCACGAATCGTCGCACCAGGTCGGCGGCGGGGACGAGGTCGTCGATCGCGCCCACGCCCTGACCCGCGGGGAAGCCCTCGCGGTCGGGGTCGACGCCCGTCGCGGACTCGTCGGCCCCGAGGTGGAACGCGCCGGCCTGCATCGACGCGAGGAGCTGTTGCGGGAACGGCTGCACCTCCTCGGGGTGCTCGTCGTGGTGCTGGGTCCACTGGTTGCGGATCGCGCGCATCGGCTTTCCGCTGTACGACCGGGTGATGACGGTGCCGTCCTCCGCGGTGCGCAGCAGCGCGTCCTTGTAGCCGGGCGCGCCGCGCGCCTCGGGTGTGGCGATGAAGCGCGTGCCGACCCACACGCCGTCGGCGCCCAGCACGAGCGCGGCCGCGAGGCCCCGACCGTCGACGATCCCCCCTGCGGCGACCACGGGCACGCGCCCGGCGACCGCGTCGACCACCTGGGGTACCAGCGGCATCGTGGCCACGAGCCCGGTGTGCCCACCGGCCTCCGTCCCCTGCGCGATCACGAGATCGCACCCGGCCTCCACCGCGGCGACCGCGTGGCGCACCTTGCCGCACATGCTCGCCACCAGAACGTTGCGCTCGTGGCAGAGCGCGATCGCGTCGCGCGGCACACCCAATCCCGCGACGAACACCGAAGCACCCTCACGGATGAGGGCCTCGACGTCGTCCATCAGCCGGTCGGGCAGCGCGGTGAGCAGGTCGACCCCGAACGGCGTGTCGGTGAGCGCCCGTACGCCCCGGATCTCCTCGACCATCTCGTCAGACGCCATCGTCGACGCGCCCAGGCAGCCGAAGCCCCCGGCCGCCGACACCGCGGCGACGAGGCGGTGGTAGCTCACGCCCCCCATCCCGGCGCACATCACGGGGTGCTCGATGCCGAGCAGTTCGGTCAGTCGCGTCTTCACCCCCGCAGGGTAACTTCAGCCTCGTGGCAACGACCTCGGCTTCCGCTCCGCTCGTGGGCGTGATCATGGGCAGCGACTCCGACCTGGAGACGATGCAGGGCGCCGTCGACGTGCTCGCCGAGTTCGGCGTGCCCCACGAGGTGCGCATCGTGTCGGCTCACCGCACGCCCGACGTCATGGTCGACTACGCCCGCTCTGCCGCGGCCCGGGGCCTGCGGGTGATCATTGCCGGGGCCGGTGGCGCCGCCCACCTCCCCGGCATGACCGCGGCGATGACCGCGCTGCCGGTGATCGGCGTGCCGGTGGCACTACGTCAGCTCGACGGGCTCGACTCCCTGCTCTCGATCGTGCAGATGCCCGCGGGTGTGCCCGTGGCCACCGTCGCCATCGGCAACGCCCGCAACGCCGGGCTGCTCGCGGTTCGGATCCTCGGCACGTTCGACGACGAGCTCCGCATGCGGATGGAGGCGTTCCAGGACGACCTCGCCGACATCGTGCGCGAGAAGGACGAGCGCCTCCGCGGCTCCTGAGGGGGCGAGGCGGGATCTTGCCGGCCCGGCTCGCGGCCCACGCCTGATGGGCCGGTTGGATAGGGTGCCCGGCCATGTGGCCTGGAGCGATTGCAGCAGAACACCCCGACAAGCCCGCGTACATCATGGCATCGACCGGACAGGTGGTGACGTACCGCGAGCTCGACGAGCGCTCGAACCGCCTCGCCCACCTCCTGTACGCGGCCGGGCTCCGCTTCGGCGACCACATCGCCATCTGCATGGAGAACCACCCGCGCTACCTCGAGGTGGTGTGGGCAGCGCAACGGTCGGGGCTCTACTTCACGCCGATCAACTACCACTTCAACGCAGAAGAGATCGCGTACATCACCGACAACTGCGACGCGCAGGCGTACATCACGTCGTCGACGATGACCGAGTCCGCGGCCGAGCTGCGCGACCGTCTCGGTGACCACTGCCAGGTTCGGCTGATGCTCGACCGGCCCGATGGGTTCGCAGGCTACGACGATTACGAGGGCGCGGTCTCCGCGTTTCCCACCACGCCCCTCGACGAGGAGCTCGAGGGCGCAGCAATGATGTACTCGTCGGGCACCACCGGCCGGCCCAAGGGCATCAAGTACATCAACCCGCCGCGACCCGTCGGCGCGCCGCTCGCCGGACTCGCCGGCTTCAAGGACACGTACGGGCTCGACGAGAACTGCACCTACCTGTCGCCGGCGCCGCTCTATCACTCCGCGCCACTGCAGTTCTGCATCGCCCTCAACCGCTTCGGCGGCACCGCGATCGTGATGGAGCGCTTCGACCCCGAGGGCGCGCTCGCCGCGATCGACGAGTACAAGGTCACGCACAGCCAGTGGGTGCCCACGATGTTCGTCCGCATGATGAAGCTCCCGCAGGAGACGCGCGACAAGTACGACGTGTCGTCGCAGAAGCTCGCAGTGCACGCGGCGGCTCCTTGTCCGGTACCCGTGAAGCAGCAGATGATCGACTGGTGGGGACCGATCATCTTCGAGTACTACGGCGCTACCGAAGGCGGCGGCGCCACGTCGATCACCGCCGAGGAGTGGCTCGCGCACCCCGGGTCGGTCGGCAAGCCGATGAACTGCGTCGTCCACATCCTCGACGAGATGGGAAACGAGCTCCCCCAGGGCGAAAGCGGCGTCGTGTGGTTCGAGGGCGGCGCGACCGCGATGAAGTTCGAGTACTACAAGGACCCGGAGAAGACGGCCGCCGCGCACGACGAACGGGGCTGGAACACCGTCGGCGACATGGGCTACGTCGACGCGGACGGATACCTGTACCTCACCGACCGGCGCGACTTCATGATCGTGTCGGGGGGCGTGAACATCTACCCGCAAGAAGCCGAGAACGTGCTCATCACCCACCCGAAGGTGATGGACGCCGCGGTGTTCGGCGTGCCCAACGAGGAGATGGGCGAGGAGGTGAAGGGCGTGGTCCAGCCGATCGACATGGCCGACGCCGGCCCCGAGCTCGAGCGCGAGCTCATCGCCTTCTGCCGCGACAACCTGTCGCACTACAAGTGCCCGGTGTCGATCGACTTCGACGCCGAGCTGCCGCGCCAGCCCACGGGGAAGCTCTACAAGCGCCTGCTGCGCGACCGCTACTGGGGCGATCGCACTTCCCGGATCGTCTGAACGGCGGGCGCAGGTGAGCGCGGTCGACTACGGCGCGCTCGTTGCCGACCTGGCCGACGAGGAGGACGCACTCGACCGTATCGTCGACGGGCTCGACGCGGCCGGGTGGGCCACGCCGACCGCGGTCGCCGGATGGGACACGCGCGCGACCATCGAGCACCTGGCCGGGAGCGAAGCGCTCGCCGCGGTGGCCCTGACCGAGCCCGACGCGTTCGCCCAGCGGCTCGCCGCGCGTCGGGGCAACGCCGGCACTCCGCACGCCCGGGCCGAGGTGCTCGACCGGTGGCGGCTCGAGCGGGCCCGGGTGCTCGGCGCGCTCGCGGCGGCGGGGCCCCAGGACCGGTTCCCGTGGATCGCGGGCGACATGTCGGCGATGTCGTTCGCCACGGCCCGACTCATGGAGACCTGGGCGCACGGGTTCGACGTCGCCGCGGCACTTGGGGTGCCCTACCCGGCCACCGCTCGACTGCGGCACGTCGCTGAGCTCGGCGTGCGGACGAGACGGTTCGCGTTCGCCGCGCACGGCGTGCCGTTGCCGGACGGCGACGTGCGGGTGGAGCTCGTCGGGCCCGAGGGCGAGGCGTGGACCTGGGGTGCGTCGGACACCGACCTCGTGCGCGGGTCCGCCCTCGACTTCTGCCTCGTGGTCACCCAGCGCCGCCACATCGACGACAGCGGGCTCCTGGCGCAGGGCGAGGGCGCCCGCCAGTGGATGGCGGTCGCCCAGGCCTTCGCCGGCCCACCCACCACCGCCCGCCGCGGCTGACACGTGCCGGTGCGGGGACGCACAGTTCGTCTGTGCGTCCCGCACCCCACGCCCAGCGTGGGTGGGGGACGCATCAAAGAGCCGTCAGGCGCCGCGGAAGTTGGCTGGGCGCTTCTCGGCGAAGGCGGCGACGCCCTCGGCACCGTCGGCGCTCGAGCCGGCTCGGACCATCGCCTCGGTCTCGAGCGCGAGGTGCTGGTCGAGCGTGTGCTCGAGGCTGCCGTGCACGAGCCGCTTCGCTGCGCCGAACGCGGCCGTCGGGCCGGAGGCGAGCTGCGCGACCAACGCGTCGGTCGCGGCCGCGAGCTCGTCGTCGGGGACCACGGCGGTGACGATGCCCCAGTCGAGCGCCTCGGCCGCGCTCAGCACCCGGTTGGTGATCGCGAGCTCGAGCGCCCGCTTCACGCCCACGAGCCGGGGCAGGAACCAGCTCGTGCCGCAGTCGGGCGAGAGGCCGATGCCCGTGTACGCCATGACGAACTTCGTGGACTCCGCGCCGACCACGAGGTCGGCCGCGGCCACCAGGCCCAGGCCGGCGCCCGCCGCGCTGCCCTGCACCGACGCCACCACCGGCGCATCGAGCCGCACCAGCTGCGACACCGCCGCGTGGAGCGGCACCGTGATCTCGCGGAGGTAGTGGCCGAGCCCGTCGCCCAGGGTCGCGAATCCCTTCACGTCGCCGCCGCCGCAGAACCGCGCCCCGGCCCCGGTGAGCAGCACCACGCGCACCGTCGGGTCGTCGGCCAGGCCCGTGGTCGCGTGCAAGAGCTCCTCGGCCATCCGCAGGTTGATGCCGTTGGCGGCGTCGGGCCGGTTCAGCGTCAGGTGCGCGACGCCCTCGCGGCGCTCGACGATCAGCGTCTCGTACTCCACGGCCTGCCCTCCTTGCGACGAACGACGGCTCTCGGACGCACAGTGCGTCTGTGCGTCCCTCACGCCACGCGCAGCGTGGGTGAGGGACGCCTCAAGGTTCTACTCGGTGTTGATCGCCTTGAGGACGTCGAGGCGGGCGGCGCGGCGCGCGGGGGGCACGCCGGCGAGGAGCCCGGCCAGGCCGGCGAGGACCACGAACACCACGAGCTGGGTCACCGGCAGCGCGAACGTCACGCCCTGGTCGGAGAGCGCCTGCACGATCAGGAATCCGAAGAAGAAGCCGATCGCGAGCCCGAGCAACGACCCGAACGACGCCACGATGAGCGCCTCGCCCCGCACCATCCGGCGCAGCTGCACGCGCGACATCCCGACCGCGCGCAGCAGCCCGATCTCACGGGTCCGTTCGTAGACGGAGAGCGCGAGCGTGTTGACGATCCCGACGAGGGCGATGATGACCGCGAGCAGCAAGAGCACGTACATGAGCCCGAGGATCTGGTCGAACTGCGCGAGCTGGCGATCGATGAACCCGGCCTTGTTGTCGGCCGAGATGCCACCGACGTTCTTGGCCACGCGGTTCACCACCCGGGCCGCCTCCTGCGTGGAGGTGCCCGGCGGCTTGATCACGCCGACGTAGACGTCCTGGGGGTCGGGGAAGTTGCCCCAGTCGGCCAGCGACAGGATGTAGCTGCCGTCGAACGGCAGCGCCTTCTTGTCGTCGAAGATGCCCTGCACGGTGACCGTGCTCGGCCCGTTCGGGAAGTTGGCGTCGATCTGGTCGCCGACCTTGTAGCCCTTCGACTTCGCGGTGTCCTTGTAGACGAGCACACCGCCGTCGGCGAAGTCGGCCTTGCGCACGCCGGGTTGCAGGCCGGTGTCGGTCATCTTGTAGAAGTCGGGCGACGCGCCGAGCACCACGACGCTCTCGCCGTTCACCTGCATCGTCCCCGTGCGGTACTCGACGACCGTGGCCCCCGGCAGCTCCTTGCGGATCTGCGTGGCCGCTTCGGGGGAGAACGGCTGGAAGCCTTTGGGTGAGAGGATGAAGTCGGCGGTGGTCTGGCTGCGGATCGCCGACGCGAACGAGCTCTTGAACGACTCCGACATGATCGCGACCGCGCTCACGAGCGCGAGGCCGATCATCAGCGCCGCCGCCGTGGACGCGGTACGTCGCGGATTGCGCTCGGCGTTCTCGCGGGCGAGCATCCCGGTGATGCTGTTGGTGCGCTTCGCGGGGTAGGTGAGGATGCGCGCCGCGGGCTTGGCCAGGAGCGGACTCAGCATCGCCACGCCGATGAACGCGAAGAACGCGGCGGCGCCCACGAGGAGCGCAGCGCTGCTGCCCGACGTGCCGCCGAACAGGCCGAGGACCAGCGCGATGCCCGCGACCCCGAGCACGACGGCGCCCGAGATGTAGCGGCGGCGGCCCGAAGCGCTGTCGAACGCCTGGTCGCGCAGAGCCGCGATCGGCGCGACGCGGGACGCGCGGCGTGCCGGCGCGAGCGATGACAGGAGGGTGACGCCGGTGCCGACGACGAACGACACGATGATCGTGCGGGGCTCGATCTGGAGCGAGCCCGTCGGGAGGTCGATCCCGAACGCGCCGAGCAGCGCTTCCAGCGGTCGCACGATCGCGATGCCGAGGATTATGCCGAGCACCGACGACAGCGCGCCGACCACGAACGACTCGAGCATCACCGACGCGTTCACCTGGCGCCCGCTCGCCCCGAGGGCCCGCAGGAGGCCCAGCTCACGGACGCGCTGCGCGACGGTGATCGAGAACGTGTTGTAGATGACGAACGCACCGACGAACAGCGAGACGAGGGCGAAGATCAGCAGGAACGTGTTGAAGAACGAGAGGTTCTTCTGGATCTCGTCGGACTGCTCCTTGGCCAGCTGCTCGCCCGTGAGTGACTCGTAGTCCTTCGACAGGCCTTCATTGCGCAGGGTCTGGCGGATGTTGTCGCGCAGCTCGGTCTGCGAGACGCCGTTCGCAGCCTGGGCCTCGATGAGGTCCCACTGGCCGACGCGGTTCATCACCTCCTGCGCAGTGGTGGGCTCGAAGGCGGCCAGCGTCGCGCCGGCAAGCCCCTCCTTCTTGCCGCCGAAGAGGAACACGCCGGTGAGCGTGAACTCACGCGGCGGAACCGTGAGGAACGAGATCTTGACCTGGTCGCCGACCTTGTAGCCGCTCTTCTCGAACGTCTTCTGGTCGAGCGCGACCTCGTCGGGCGCACGGGCCTGGCGGCCCTGGACGAGCTCGAGCGACCCGTTGACCGACTTGCGCTGCGGGTACCACGGCAGCCCGAACGTGGGCGCCTGGTTGACGATCGCCTCGCCGTCCTTGCCGGTGACCAGCGCGTACCCGAGCAGGTTGCCCTGGGCCTTGTCGACGCCGTCGACGCCCTGCACCACCGGCACGAGCGAGTCGGGGACGGGCGGTCGGGTCTCGCCACCCGAGCCCTGCTGCCCGGCGGCCTTGAACGGCTCCCGCGACCGCACCACGGCGTCGACGCCCTTGGTGGTGTTGCTGAAGAGGTTGTCGAACACGCTGCCGAGGGTGTCGGTGAGCACGAACGTGCCCGCCATGAACGCCACGCCGAGCACGACCGCGAGGGACGTGAGGACGAGGCGGAACTTCTTCGCCGCGAGTCCGCGGAGGGTGACGCGCCACATGCCGAATCGCTCCCGCTGCCGCCGTCAGTCGCCGAGGCGGCGCATGTGGGCCATCACGGAGTCGACCGTGGGGTCCTCGATCTCGTCGACGATCTTGCCGTCGGCGAGGAGGACCACCCGGTCGGCGTAGGCCGCGGCGACGGGGTCGTGCGTGACCATCACGATCGTCTGGCCGAGGTCGGAGACCGCACGGCGCATGAAGCCGAGGATCTCGGCCCCCGACTTGGAGTCGAGGTTGCCGGTGGGCTCGTCGGCGAAGATGACCGCGGGCCGGCTCACCAGCGCGCGCGCCACGGCGACTCGCTGCTGCTGCCCACCGCTGAGCTCGTTGGGCCGGTGGTCGACGCGGTCGGCGAGGTGCACGGTGTCGATGATCTGGTCGAGCCAGGCCTGGTCGGGCTTGCGCCCGGCGAGGGCGAGCGGGAGCGTGATGTTCTCGAGACCCGTGAGCGTGGGGACGAGGTTGTACGACTGGAAGACGAAGCCGATCTTGTCGCGCCGGATGAGCGTGAGCTGCTTCTCGTTCATCGCGCTGATCTCGTCTTCGTCGAGGAAGACCTGGCCCGAGGTGACGCGGTCGAGGCCGGCGAGGCAGTGCAGCAGCGTCGACTTGCCCGAGCCCGACGGTCCCATGATCGCGGCGTACTGCGCCCGGCGGAACTCGACGGACACGCCGTCGAGTGCGTTGACCACGGTGTCTCCCGACCCGTAGATCTTGCGGACGTCGACCGCGCGTGCGGCAGCGGTCGTGGACGTGGGGGCCGCTTCGGTGGCGGTCACAGCATTCCTCCGCAGTGGTAGAGCGCCCGTCCGGGGGGTGTCCGGGGGGTGTCCGGTGCCGGCAGTTTACGCGGTCGTGGCGGTGGCCGGTCTGGGGGATTGCTCCGTCGGCTCGGGGCGGCGCCCGAGCCAGAAGAACCAGGCGATCCCGAAGACGAAGAAGAACGCGCTGACCCACGCGTTGACCCGCAGCGGCCCGATCTTGTGGGCGTCGTCGATGCGCAGGTTCTCGAAGAAGAACCGGGCAAACGTGTAGATCACGACGTACAGCGCGGTGAGCTGGCCCCGCTTGAGGGCGAACCGCTTGTCGATCCAGAGCAGGGCGATCCCCCCGAGCAGGCAGTAGATCGACTCGTAGAGGAACGTGGGGTGGAACGTCGCGAACGCCTCGTAGCCCGCAGGCCGGTGCGCGGGCGCGATCTCCAGCGCCCACGGCAGGGAGGTGGGCTTCCCGAACAGCTCCTGGTTGAACCAGTTGCCCCACCGGCCGATGGCCTGCGCGAAGAACAGCCCGGGAACCACGCAGTCGGCGATCACGAGCGCGCTCTCGTGCTTGCGCCGTGTGGCGATGACCACGCCGACCGCACCGCCGAGCACCGCGCCCCAGATCGACAGGCCACCCCTCCAGACCTTGAACGCGTCGAGCCAGTGGCCGTGGTCGAAGCGCTGGAAGTCGGTGATCACGTGGTACACCCGGGCACCGATCACGCCGCAGAGCACCACCAGGAGCGCTCCGTCGAGGATCTCGTTGGGGTCGCCCCCGCGCTGGCCCCAGCGGACCATGGTGAGCTTGACCGCGACCACCACCCCGAGCGCCAGCATCAGGCCGTAGACGTGCAGGGAGAGCGGGCCCAGCTCGAGGTTCCCACTGGCCGGGCTCGGGATCGAGGCGACCACGGCGTACAGCACGGCGACGATCGTACGACCCCGTTCCGGTCCTCGGCCCCGCCGTTTGGACGCTGTGCGGTGGTGCCATGGGCCCGCCAAACCTCCAAACAGGCACTATGGCGGACGATGCGGAGTGGACGGCGGGAGCGGATCGAACCGGGGCCCGGACAGGAGTCGGCGTGGGACTACCCGCGCCCGCCGGCGCTCGAAGGCACGACCGCGCACCTCGTGGTGGTGCTCGGCGGCGTGAGAATCGCCGACACCACGCGCGCCTACCGCGTGCTCGAGACGAGCCACCCACCCAACTACTACTTCCCGCCCGACGACGTGATCCCCGACGCGCTCGTGCGCGCCGAGGGCACGTCGTTCTGCGAGTGGAAGGGCCGTGCGCACTACTACGACGTGATCGGCGGCGACCGCATCGAGCCCCAGGCCGCGTGGGCGTACAGCGCGCCGAGCACCCGGTTCGAGGCCATCGAGGGGTACGTCGCGTTCTACCCCGGCCGGATGGACGCGTGCTTCGTCGACGGCGAGCTCGTCACCCCGCAGGAGGGCGGCTTCTACGGCGGGTGGATCACGTCGCGTGTCGTCGGCCCGTTCAAGGGCGGCCCGGGCACCCGCGGCTGGTAATCCCGCAAACCGCGTCGCCGCCCGGGGTTACGGTCACCGGCATGGAGATCGCGATCCTGCTGTTCCCGCGGCTCACCGCCCTCGACGCGGTCGGCCCGTACGAGGTGCTGCGCAGCCTCCCCGGCGGCGACGTGAAGTTCGTGGCCGCCGAGCCCGGTCCGCAGCGCACCGACCACGGAGCCCTCGCGCTCGTGGCCGACTTCGCGCTCGAGGCAGTCCCCGCACCCGCGGTGATGGTGGTGCCGGGCGGTCCCGGCGAAGCCGACGCACGTGAGGACCCCCGTGTCCTCGAGTGGGTGCGTCGGGCACACGAGACCTCCACGTGGACCACGTCGGTGTGCACCGGCTCGCTGATCCTCGGCGCGGCCGGCGTGCTGGAAGGCCGGCGCGCGACCAGCCACTGGACGGCGCTCGAGGACCTCCGGCAGTTCGGTGCCGAGCCCGCCGGCGAGCGGGTGGTCGTCGACGGGAAGGTGGTCACCGCTGCGGGCGTGTCGTCGGGCATCGACATGGCCCTGGCGCTCGCCGCCGAGCTCGCGGGTGAGGACGTCGCCCGGGGCATCCAGCTCGCGATCGAGTACGACCCGCAGCCGCCGTTCGACTCCGGGTCGACCGCGACGGCGTCACCCCAGCTGGTCGACCGACTCCGGCGTGCCAGCCGCTTCTGGCGCGACTGAGCCCTTCATCCGCGAGAGCGCGGTCACGAGTGCGAGCGCGAACGCCATGAGCAGCACCACCATCGCGACCACGAGCAGGGTGGGTGTCGGCCACACCACCAGCGTCACGAGCGCGACGCCGACCACGCCACCCCCGAGCGCGAGCCGGTTCTGGCGCACCCACACCGCGACCGGCGGCGTCTCGGAGGACGAGCCCCGCAGCTTCTCCGCGACCCGGCCGATCCAGGCCGGGTTCGACACCAGGGCCACGACCGCCACGAACAGCGCGAGCACGATGACCAGCCACGCCCAGTCGCGCAGCGCCGTCACCAGGGTGTCGTAGACGGCCTTCGTCGCCTCGTTGTTGAGGTCGGCCGAGTTGGCCTGATCCAGCGTCACGCGCCGGCCGACGTCGAGCGCGATCAACACCAGTGCAGTGGCCGCGGCGATGCCGAGACCGAGGCCCACCACGATGCGCCGACGCCGCGGCGCGATCGCGAGCGCGGCCACCAGCACCACCACGAGCAGGATCGGCAGGATCGCGGCCAGATTGTCGAGCACGCGGAAGAGGGTCTGCAGCTTCGGCACCAGGTCGGACTGGAACAGGGTCACCTCGATCGAGCCCTTGGGGACCGAAACGCGCTTGAGGATGCCGACGCCCTGGTCGACGAGCTTCAGCCGCACCTTGTCGGCCACGGCACCGAGGTCGAGCACGACGGCACCGTCGTTGTTGGAGACGGCGTCGCTCTTGCCGGAGAACATCGCAACCACCTGCTCGTGCGCGATGCGGTTGGCCTGCTCCCACAGATTCGCGAACGCGTCCGACTCGAGCAGGTTCTCGGTCTGGGTGATGGCGAGGTTCTGGAGGGAGTTGGTGAGACTGCGGCCGAGCGCGTCGACGGGACCCGGCAGCGCGTCGGTGACCCGCTTCTGCACGTCCGTCGCCGCGAACAGCTCCTCGACGACGCGGTTGGCGATCGCATCCGTGACCGCGGGGTCGTTCGCGAGGGGCGCGACGGTCGACACGTAGCCGTCGGTGCTGAGGATGCGGTCGTGCACCCACAGCGCGGTGACGGTCAGGGGCGCGAGGAACGCGGCGAGGACGACGAGGAGGATCGCGACGACCGACCGCCAGCGCGGCGGTCGGCGCGGTGCGGCCGGGGCCTCGGGCGGTGACGCCGCGGGCGCGGTCGTGGTCTCCGTCTCGGGCGGCGTTTCGGTCTCGGGCGGCGTCGCGGCCGCGTCGTCGCTCACTTCAGCAACCTCGACATCCGCCGATCGGCGAGCACCTTGCCACCGGTCTGGCAGCGGGGGCAGTACGTGATCTCATGGCTCTCGTAGGACACGCGGTGCATGGTGTCACCGCAACGGGGGCAGGGCGTGCCAAAACGGCCGTGAACTTCGAAGTTCCCCCCGAGCTTGGGCTCCGACAAGCCGCCGGTCCGGCCGCGCTCGCGCTCGAGTCCGTCGGCCATCACCCCGCGCACGGCCTCGAGCAACCGGGCACGGGCGTCGGCGTCGAGCGCGGCGAGGGTGACGTAGGGCGACAGCTGCGCCCGCCACAGCGCGTCGTCGGCGTAGCCCCGACCCACCCCGGTCACGGTGCGCTGGTCGCGCAGGAGCGTGTGGATGCGGCGCCGGTCATCGCCGTGGAGGACGAGGTCGGCGAACGCCTCGGAGTCGGGCTCGGGGCCGAGGTTGGCGAGGGGGCCGTCGTCGCCGGGCGCGAGCACCCACCATGCGGCCTTGCGCTCCGTGCCGTACTCCCGCACGAGCAGCGCGGGGCCGTCGGCCAGCCGGATGCGCACGACGGCACCACGGGGCTTGGTCCGCTTGGGCGGGTCCTCGACGTCGAGGCGACCGGCCTGCGACAGGTGCACGAGGAGCCGGCCCGCGTCGCTCAGGTCGAACACCAGGTACTTGCCGCGCCGGCCCACGCCCACGATCGGGTGCCTGATGAGCGACTCGGGCGGCACGACCGTCTTCAGCGACGAGAACGAGTACGCGTCGAACCCGTCGAACGCCTGCCCGCACACCACGGCGTCGAGCCGCTCGGCGAGGGCCTGCATCTGCGGCAGCTCGGGCACGGCACCATCTTCGCGTCAGCGGGCCGCGTCCGGACGCACAGTCGCACTGTGCGTCCCCCACCCCACGCCCAGCCGGGGTGGGGGACGCATCACGAGGTGGTGGGCTGGGTGCGGAGCGCATACTCGTCGATCTCCTCGGGGTGCTCCGCGAGCTCCTCGACGAAGCGACCCTGGGCGCGGTCGCGCAGCTCGGTGGCGCTGCCCCGGGGCATGAGCAGCACGCTGAGCGCGCCGACCCCCACGACCACCAGCGTCATCACGAACACCGAGTGCAGGGCCCCGGCGAACGCGGCCCGGACCAGGTCCTGGCCGGACGCGGGGATCGACTGGTCGCCGCCCGGGGCCAGGAGCGACGACGGGTCGATCTTCTGGCCCGGGAACGCGTCCGCGAGCCGGCTGGTCAGCCCGCTGAGCATCACGGCCGACGCGGCCGCGACCCCCACCGCGCCGCCGAGCTGGCGGGTGAAGTTCACCAGACCGGTGGCAACCCCCATGCGCGGGAGGTCGACCGAGCTCTGCGCAGCGAGCGAGGTGGACATGAACACGAAGCCGGTGCCGAACCCGATGAACACCATCGCGACACTCACGTCGAAGCGCGTCGCGTCGACGGTGAGCTGCGTCAGCGCGAACACGCCGACCGCGAGGACGGCGAATCCCGCCGTGCACACCACTCGGTAGCCGAGCTTCAGCACGATCCGAACGCCGAGCGCGGACGCGATCATCATCGCCAGCATCATCGGGGTGAGCACCTGGCCGGCACCGGTGGCCGACGAGCCGACGACCACCCGCACGAAGAGCGGCAGGAACGAGATCATGCCGAACATCGCCACGCCGATCGCGACGGTGATCACTGCGGACGGGCGCA